>WNGH01006316.1_pt1 | contig 14156 bp, 16 predicted proteins | sample 5400631 | NCBI WGS metagenome assembly WNGH01 (sample SAMN13153373, study PRJNA577476) | soil metagenome | isolation source: 115 cm soil or saprolite under Garry oak tree replicate 1 | place: USA:California | collected 2016-06-15
GCAAAGTTGATCAGATGTTTGCCGTCAATATCAGCAACGGTTCCCTGCGAGCTGCGGACTTCACGCAGATGTCGATCTAACGAATGCGCGCGCAGAGCTTCCAATTGCCGCGCGTAGATGTCGCTCATCCGGCCGATGGATTCCAGAGTGCCCAGGCGAGGAGCGCGCCCGCGTCGCGCCAGACTCCGGAGTGGCTATCGCCCAGCACAACCACGATGATGTCTTTGCCCGGTCGCGAACCGCTCGCGATCAAACATTTTCCGGCGGCCTCGGTGTAACCAGTCTTCATCCCGTTGCAGTAGGACAATCGTTTCAAAAGTTTGTTGGTGTTTTCCAGTTCGCGCGTGCGGCCGTTCGCATAGCGGAAAACAAGCTGCGGCAGGCAGACGATCGAACGAATTGTCGAATTCGCATACGCCACCCGCGCGATCGTCGACAAATCGCGCGCGGTCGAATATTGCCTTGCATCCGGCAATCCATTCGGGTTCACGAAATGCGAATTCCTGGCCCCGAGCGCAAACGCGCGCTGGTTCATTCGTTCCGCGAACGCTTCGACGCTGCCGGCATTATCGCGCGCCAGGCAACGCGCTACGTCGTTCGGACTTTTTACCAGCAACGCGCGCAGCAGATCGATCCGCTGATAGATCTCGCCAGGTTTAATATTTAACTTTACCGGCTCGGCGAAAGTATCGACCTGCGCGACCGTGACTGGCCGATCCAAGGAGCCGCTCTCAGCCACGATCAGTCCGGTTAAAAGTTTCGTCGTACTTGCAGGCGCTCGGATTTGGTCCGGATTTTTTTCGTAGAGCACTTGGCCATTACTGGCATTGATCACGATAACGGAACTCGCGCCGGTCTTGGGAATAGAACCCGGCACGGTCTGGGTGGGAATTGGCTCCTCGGATTCGCCCGATTTCGCCGCAGTCCGATGTGCCTTGCGTCGTCGCGGAGTTGCGCTCGCGTTTGCGTCCGAATCCGAAGTCGTCTTCGATTTAGCCGTCGAATGCTGCCGATGCGGAACTCCGGCCGGCCTGACCGCGTTCGGATTTTCGTCTTCCGGCGGAATCGTTGTCGGCTCGACCGCAAGGCACAGGGCCGCAAGGCCGACAGCGCAACAGGCAAACCCGGCTCGATACCAACGCTTCATGGGCGGCAAATTAGCGATAAAGATTCAACGCGCGCAAGCGTTGGCTACAAATCATTGCCCCGCTGGATCAGTTCGATCTCGTAGCCTTCCGGAGCGTCGATGAAGGCGATGACGCTGCCGCCGGACGTTTTGTGTGGACCGTCTGAAAGCGGGTAACCTTTCGCCGCCGCTTCGCGCGCGAGTTTTTCTAAATCGTCCACTTCAAACGCGAGATGAGTCAGGTCCGGACCAACGATCACCGGGCCGCTGTCGTCGAATTTGCAGAGCTCGATTTCCTCGTCGCTTTCGGGCGCCTTGAGAAAAACCAGTTGCGATCCGCGGCCGGAAGTATGCCGCCGCGTTTCCTGAAGTCCGAGCACGTCCTTATAAAACGCTACCGTCTTCTCCAGATCTTTCACCCGGTAGCGGGTATGTAACAGTTTCTTGACCATCGTGTATCTTATTGCCCCCTTAACTGGTTAAATTCAAACTCTTCGCCGATGAAACTTGTCATCGCCGCTACCGGCGCCAGCGGTTCGATCTATTTACAGCGATTGCTCGATCAAATCGATCCCGCCCCGCACGAGGTTCATCTGGTCTTGAGCAGTCACTCGAAACAAGTGGCGAAACAGGAACTCGGCGCTTTCAAAATTCCAAAGGCAATCGTGCAGCATGCTGAGAACGACCTCAATGTTCCGTTCGTCAGCGGCTCGGCTCGATTTGATGCAATGGTGATCGTTCCTTGTTCGATGGCGACGATTGGAAGGATCGCGTCCGGCTCGAGTGATACCGCGCTTTTGCGCGCGGCCGACGTTTTTTTGAAGGAGCGCCGCAAATTGATCGTCGTTCCGCGGGAAACGCCTTGGAACCTGATTCACGCGCGCAACATCGTCACCCTCCTCGAAGCGGGCGCGATCGTATTGCCAGCGATTCCGTCTTTCTACAGCCGCCCAACCTCAGTTGTCGATGTTGTGGACACGGTAGTGTGGCGGATCCTCGATCAAATCGGCTTGCCGAACTCGCGGGCTTATCGCTGGGCCGATCAAACTTCGCGCCGCGGCGCGCGCAAGAAACCTTGAAGATCGAAGGCTGGCGCGCGCGATGGCTGATCGCGTTTGGATTTCGCTTGCTCCAAATTTGGGCCCGCACACTCCGCTACGAAATCGACGACCGCGCGGACGTGCTGGGAAAGCCGGTGAAAGGAAATTACATTGCAGCGCTCTGGCACAATCGCCTCCTGCTGATTTCGTTTGTCCTCAAGAAGTTTTTCCCGCAGCGACCGGGCGCCGGTTTGATTAGCGCGAGCCGTGATGGAGATTTAATCGCGGATGTCACTAAGCGTTTTGGGTTTGATGTGGTCCGCGGATCGAGCTCGCGAATGGGCGCCGCCGCGCTTCTGGAGTTGAGCAACATTCTTAGTTCCGGCCATGACGTTCTGTTGACGCCAGATGGCCCGCGCGGTCCCGCCTACGAGCTAGGACCGGGCATTATTTCAGAAAACTTCGAAACCGAGCGACTGCGTCTGCAGGATGCGATGATGTCGCTGGTTGAGCGGCGCTGACTCATTTAAGTTCGGCCTATGGGAAATCTGATCGACGGCCGCGCCATTGCTGGAAAAGTGTATGTCGATCTTCGGACGCAGATCGCAGAGCTGAAATCCAAAGGCGTCACGCCGGGACTTGCGGTCGTTCTTATCGGCGATAACCCGGCGTCGCGCACTTATGTGCGCTCAAAAGACAAAATGAGCCGCGAGCTCAGTTTACATTCGGTCAAGCTCGAGCTGCCGGCTTCAACGACCCAAAGCGAATTGCTTGAGCGGGTCGAAGCATTCAATCGCGATCCCACGTGGATGGGTTTCATCCGCTCAATGTGGCGAAGCTCGCGATGGGCGACCCAACCGGTTTCGTTCCGTGCACGCCGCTTGGAGTGCAACGGCTCCTGATTGAAAGCGAGATCGACATCGCTGGCGCCCATGTCGTCGTTCTTGGGCGCAGCATGATCGTTGGAAAACCGGTCGCTTTGTTGCTGATGCAAAAAGCCAAAGGCGGCGACGCCACCGTGACTGTTGCACATTCGCGAAGCAAGAATCTCGAGGAGATTACGCGCTCGGCTGACATTCTGATTGCGGCCATCGGACGCGCGCACTTCGTGAAAGCCGACCACGTTCGTGAAGGCGCGGTGGTGATTGATGTCGGCATCAACCGCGTCGAAGACAAAACCAACGAGCGCGGTTATCGGCTCGTCGGCGACGTCGCTTTTGATGAAGTTGCGCCGAAAGCCAAAGCGATCACGCCGGTCCCGGGCGGCGTTGGGCCGATGACGATTGCGATGCTGATGTCGAATACGGTCAAGGCGGCGCGCCAACAGGTCTGACGATTTGTCGGGTCAGCGATCGCAGGATCGGCCCGCTCATGAACGTAGCTCCTACCAAATGCGACGCGAACCGCGGCGATAAGACCGCGGCGCGCGCGATTCGATTGATCCACAATCGCCCGCGATACATCGCGCGATGAGCATGAGTGAATTCTCGTATTGGAGATCGGCGGTCTTCTCCGCGAATGATTTTTGCAATCGCACCGGCCGCCAACTCGCCTGAGCGTAACGCGTAATAAATGCCTTCGCCGGTAAACGGCTCGACGACGCGCGCCGCATCGCCGATGAAGAACAAATTTTCGTGCGCGGCTGGAACAGGCGCGCGCGTCAGCGGAGTGATCGTGCGCCACGATTGATCGGCGCTTAGATTAAATTCTCGCTCGGCCCAAGTTCGGAGCGACGAAATCGTTTGCGGCTTTCCCACCAGACAGAGGTTGAGCTCGCCATCGTTCACCGGCGACTGGCCGGAATAACCTTCCGGCAGAAATTGCAGCACGATCCGATTTCCGAAGTCGCGCGGGAGCGGAATGTGCGCTTGCAATGCAACACGCTCGCGCTCGGGGCGCGGCAGCAGATTGCGCAGCCGGGCGACGGTCGAATTACGTCCATCGGCGCCGACGATGATGCGCGCGGCGAAAGTCTCCCGCACGATGCCGATCTTCCAATTTTGCGGAGCGGTCCGATCGAGCGCGATCACCGTTGCCTCTTCGCGAATCTGGGCGCTGAGCGCGCTCGCTCGCTTAAGAAGAAGGTGGTCAAACAGGCTGCGCTTGACGCTGATCATACCGTCCTCGCCTTGCGGAAGATCGACCCGCAATTTCTGGCCGCCGATGGCGATGAATTCTACGGCGTTGACCACACCATGCGGCCAATTTCGAACTTGTTCGGCGAGCTCGAGTTTCTCCAGGACCAACCAGCACGCCGGATTGATGCAATCGCCGCAGACTTTTTCGCGCGGGAATTTTTCACGCTCCAGAACCAGCGTTCGCAATCCGGCGGCCGCGCAAAACGCAGCGCAGGTCGAACCGGCCGGTCCGCCACCGACAATCGCAACATCGAAAATCTCCATCTCATTCAGTCTGAATTGTGATTGGGGCGTCTTCAACATTGTTGGCGTGCGATTCAAAACGAACGACATTCAAGCATGAGCTGGTCACTTCCCATTGTTCGCATTGCCGGCATCCAATTACGCATTCATATCACGTTTCTCCTGCTCATCGGCTGGCTGGCATTCGGTTATTACGCGCAAGGTGGGTCTGCGGCAGCGGTCGCAGGCGTTTTGGTGATCCTGCTCCTTTTTGCCTGCGTCGTGCTGCACGAATTTGGTCACGCCTTTGCCGCAAAAGCGTTCGGCATTAACACGCCCGACATTACCTTGCTGCCGATCGGCGGAGTGGCGCGTTTGGAGCGAATGCCGGAAGAGCCGATCCAGGAATTGATCATCGCGGCCGCGGGCCCGGCGGTGAACCTGATCATTGCGTTCTGCCTCTTTATCACCGGCGGCTCGTTCGTTTATCCGCCAACCGCAGCAAGCAGTCTGAATGATGTGTTACTAACAATAAACGTTGTCCTGCTTCTCTTTAATTTGCTTCCGGCTTTTCCGATGGATGGCGGCCGCGTTTTGCGCGCACTGCTCGCGACGCGCTTAAGTTACGCGCGAGCAACACAAATCGCCGCCAGCATCGGCCAAGGTTGCGCGTTTGTTTTTGGATTCCTCGGTTTGTTTTCGAATCCATTCCTGCTTTTCATCGCGCTCTTCGTTTACATCGGGGCGTCGCAGGAAGCGGCGCTGGCGCAAATGCGCGATGTTTCGCGGCGGTTTCCGGTTTCAAGCGCGATGGTGCGCGAATTTCGGTCGCTTCCGGAGAGTGCCACGTTGCAGGAAGCGGTCGATGCTTTGCTCGCAACGTCGCAGCACGATTTTCCTGTGCTCAATGAAGCCGGAAACGTCGCGGGGATCTTGACGCGACACGGTCTAATCGCTGCCTTGCGCAAGAATGATCCGGCGATTCGCGTCGGAGATGTGATGCGTCGCGATATTCCGACCGTGACCACGGGGACTCGGTTCGAAGAAGCGTTCAGGATCATGCAGGAATGCAATTGTCCGGCCGTGCCGGTGCTCGACAGTATGAAACGATTGGTTGGTTTGCTGACGCCGGAAAATGTGAGCGAGCTCATGATGGTTCAGTCGGCGCTGCCGCGGCGTCGGGCCGCGTAGTCTTGGTTTTTTGTAGGGCAGGCGCCTCGGCCTGCCACTCGCTCCCGGCAAGCGAGGCGCTTGCCCTACAATTGTCGGAGCGCGATTGTCGATCTCCTGCTCGATCGATGGCTACTAAAGAAAAACCCGATCTGCAAAAGAAGGTGCACGAGGTGCCACACAAACCGGGCGTGTACTTGATGCGCGACCGTTTTAATCGCGTGATTTATGTCGGCAAAGCGCGGGATTTGCGGAAGCGCGTCAGCTCTTATTTTTTGCCGTCGAAACTGGCGCAGGCGGATTTGAAAACACGCGCGATGTTGGAGGCGACGTGGGATTTTGAAACGCACGTCGTCCGCAGCGAAGCCGAATCAGTGTTGCTCGAAGGCAAGCTGATCAAAGAATACCGGCCGCGCTACAATATTTCGTTTCGAGACGACAAACGATTCTTGTTGGTCAAGATCGACATGTCGGAGGAATGGCCGCGTTTTCGGCTGACCCGTTTCAAGAAAAACGACACCGCGCGTTACTTCGGCCCCTACGCAGACGCGGGCGCGCTGCGACAAACTCTGAATTTGATGCGGAAAAAGTTTGGCGTCCTGACGTTTGGTCGCGGCGCGCCGAGTGAACGCGAATTGAAATCTTCGACTTATCAGGTGCCGGTGCGCTTAAGCGAAATTACGGCCGAGCAATATCGGGAGCGCGCCGCTCAGGCCTGCGAGTTTCTGGAAGGTCATTCGCGCGAAATGATCGACGCATTGGACGAGCAAATGCGCAAAGCGGCCGACAAAATGGAATTCGAAAAAGCGGCCGAACTTCGCAACATGATTGACGATGTACGCCAAACCACGAAACAGGTGCGGCGTTTTACCCGTGGAACGTTGCCGAGCGCGGTCGATCCCCTGGCCGATGTGCAGACGCTCGGCGACGCGCTGCAGCTGCCGCGACTGCCTCGGGTGATGGAGTGTTTCGACATCTCCAACATTTCCACGACACACGTGGTTGCTTCGATGGTTTGCTTCCGCGACGGCGTGCCGGACAAGGATTGCTACCGTCGATATCGAGTGCGGACGGTTGAGGGTCAGGACGATTTCGCCAGCATGGCCGAAGTCGTGCGGCGGCGATATTCGCGCGTGCTTCTGGAAGCGCGCGAAGAAAATCCAGAGGTGGCGGAGTTCTCGCAGGAAAATCCGGCCGACGCATTGCAACACGCAGCCGATGACAAAGAGTCCGAGAAAGATGATCGTGCGCAGTTTGTGGCAGTTCGTCTGCCTGATTTAATCATTGTCGACGGCGGCAAAGGACAACTCTCGTCCGCGTGTCGTGAGTTGCAGAGACTGGGCCTGCATGATTTGCCAATCATCGGTTTGGCGAAAGAGCACGAGGAAATTTACCGGCCAGGTCGCGCACTCCCGTTGCAATTGCCGGCGGACTCAGGGGCGTTGCACTTGCTTCAACGAATCCGAGACGAAGCGCATCGTTTCGCGAACGCTTATCATCAGCTTCTGCTCAAGAAACGAATCGACGAAAGTATTCTCGACGATTGCCCGGGCGTGAGTCAGAACCGGAAAAGTCTGCTCCTGCGAAAATTCGGTTCGGTCAATCGCTTGCGCAAAGCGAGCGTCGAGCAAATTGCGGCGACCGAAGGGATCGGACCGAAACTGGCCGGAGAAGTGCATCGCTTCTTGCAGCGCCATTGACGCAAACGTGTCGCAACGGAAGATGTCGATCCTACCATGAAGCCGTCGCGTGTGATTTTCATCGCTGCTTTGCTGCCGGCGTTTCTTTTCGCACAGAGCGTGCAGCCGACGGCTACGCCAATTTCGTCTTCGGTGGGCGACGAAGAAACAATCGTCCCGACGTTTGAGACCCAGAAGCTGGCGCGCACTTACGTTCTCGATATTCCGGCGCCGCGCGGGCAAATCACGGATCGTACGGGGCTGCCGCTCGCTCAAAACAAAGTGAGCTACAATCTCGCGATCAGTTTTCCAACGCCTCTCGATTTTACCGATGCAAAAGCGCTCGGCTTTGCGCGGGAGAAAATCGAGAAGGCGGCAAAGCTAACCGGTCGCGCGATCAAAATTTCTGACGACGCGATCCTTCGGCATTATCACAACCGCGGAATACTGCCGTTGGAGATCGCGCAGAACCTGAGCAAATCGGAATACGAAGCGGTAAAAGACCGATCGAAAGAATTTTTAGTCGTGCGTCCGATTTATGTGCGGGCTTATCCAAACGGAAAAGTCGCAGGACAAATTATCGGTTACACCGGCAAGACCGGCCGCAATTTGGACGGCATTATCGATAATCACGAAACGCTTTGGCCGGAAACGGAAGGTCGCGACGGGCTTGAGCAAACCTTTAACGAGCTGCTCACCGGCAAGCACGGCGAATACAAGCTCACTTTCGACAAGGACGGCCGCAAAACTTCCGAGAAGCTGGTCAAATCGGCGGTGCCCGGCAATAATATCATTACAACATTGGATTTGCGGCTGCAGCAGCTGGCCGAAAAAGCGTTGGAGTCGAAAGCCAAACGGGGCGCCATCGTGATCGTCGATCCAACAGACGGCGACATTCTGGCGATGGCTTCCTGGCCGGCCTACGATCCGAATCTTTTTGTTCCGTCCATCTCAGCTGAAAAGTTCAAGCAATTGCAGGACGATCCGGATATTCCACTTCTCGCGCGTGCGTTTCGTTCGGCGTATCCGCCCGGTTCGACTTTCAAAGTCGCGGTTGGAATCGCCGCGCTCGAGACCGGCGCGGTTCATGCGGACGATCTCTATCAATGCGTCCCCGGAATCCAAATCGGCAATCTCACTTTTCACAATTGGAAAAAAAATGATCAGGGCGCGCTCAATTTTGTCCAAGCGCTGACGCAATCGTGCGACACCTGGTTTTATCAGGTCGGCATCAAGACCGGCGCAGAGCCGATCATCGAATGGGCTCTCAAACTTGGTTTCGGCGCGAAGTGCGGAATTCCGTTGCGCGGAGAAGCGGAAGGACGCATCCCGAACGATGAGTACATGAAAGCGACTCACGGCCGCAAATTGCTCAACGGCGACATCGCGAACTTGTCAATCGGCCAGGGCGACACACAGGTGACGCCGCTGCAAATGGCGCAAGCCATGGCGATTGTTGCCAACGGCGGCAGGTTTTATCAAACGCGGCTCGTGCGCCAGGTGCAATCGCTCGATCATGAGATTGTCACTGCCTACCAACTGCGCGAAAAACGCGCGCTCGATGTTTCCGCCGAAACAATGGAGGAAGTTCGCGCGGGGATGATCGAGGTCGTCAACGGACCGAACGGCACCGGACACGAAGCGCAGTTGGAAGGAGTTGAAGTTGCGGGGAAAACCGGGACCGCCCAGTGGGGCCCGAAAAACAAAGAACGCACCGCTGCATGGTTTGCTGGGTTTTTGCCGGCGGAGGAACCGAAGTACGCGTTTGCTGCCATTTATGAAGGCGACGTCGGCAGCAAAGTTCATGGCGGCTCGACTGCGGCCCCGATGATCGCGGACATCTTCCAGGAAATTTACAAAGGCACGAGCAACCGCGGCCGACGCGAAGCAACCCAACCAATTCGCCGCGCTCAGCCGGTCGAGGAAGACGCTTCGGATTAAGCTGCGGCCGTTTCTTTCGACAGCTCCATCGTGCCCTTGAATTTCGGCCGTTCTTCTTCAACGCCGAAGTTTTCGGAATAAAGATTGTCGATCTTGGCGAGATCGTCCGAAGCCAGCGGCGGGCAGTCGGGCGCTTTCGCGAATTCGATCAGCTGTTCTGGGTTGTAAATATTCGGCAGCGTCGAAGCCACGCGATCGTCGGCCAGCAACCAAAGCAATGCCGCCTGTCCAAGAGTGCGTTGCGAGTTCTCGAGAAAACGGAGTTTGTCGATCTTCTTGATTCCATTGAGCAGCCAGCTGCGCGGGCGATGACTGCGATGATCGGTTGGCGGAAAAACCGTGTCAGCGGTGTATTTGCCTTCGAGCATTCCGGACGAATGTGTCACGCGAATTAGAAACATCGTGTCCTTACCGGCTTCAGTGGCAGCGTCGTGCAGCGCGTGACCGGGATGTTGCTCGAGCATGTTGTAAATGTGCTGGACGCTCGTGATGTCGCGCTCGCGAATGCAATTCATTCCTTCGTAAAGCCAGCCGATCGCCGGGCCGAGCGCGATGCCGTAGTAACGAATTTTCCCGGACGATTTTAGTTTCTCGAGCGTTTTCCAAAGCGCGTCGTCGTAAACCTGTTCCATCCGAATGTTGTGCAGTTGGAGAAGATCGACATGATCGGTCTTCAACCGTTTCAACGCCGCGTCGGTCGCGCGCTCGATGGCTTCGGGTGAAAAATCTTGCGGGATCTCGCGCTGACCGCGACCGCGGGCCTGGCCGTGGTGGACGAAATCATAGCCGACCTTGGTCGCGACTGTGATTTGGTCTCGCTGTTTTGGGAACGCCTTGGCGATCAGCTCCTCGCTTAGTCCGTTTCCATAAGTATCGGCCGCATCGAACAGAGTAATTCCGAGATCGAACGCCCTGTGCATCAGCGCAATCGCTTCGCCTTCGGTAAAATTTCCCCACCAACCGGTGGAAACGGTCCAGAGACCGAAGCCGACCTCGCTCACGGCCAGATCGGTATTTTTGTAAGTCCGAAAGCGCATCGATTTGAAAAGTAAACTTTCAACGTTGAACGTTCAATGTGATTTCGGCGTCCGATAGCGCGCTACTCATCGTCGGTCATGGCTCGACGGTGAATCCGGATTCGAGCGCGCCGACGCTGGCGCATGCAGCCGAAATCCGGCGACGAAACATTTTTGGCGAGGTGCAGTGCGCGTTTTGGAAAGAAGAACCCAGCCTGCGCGACGCGATCTTTCTCTTTGATCCGGACACGATCAAAAACGTTTCCGTCGTCCCGAACTTCATTAGCGAAGGCTACTTCACGCAGACGGTGATTCCGCGCGAGCTCGAGTTGAATGGCAAGGTCACAAAGCGCGCGAATGGACAAACCTGGCATTATGGCGAGCCGGTCGGCAACCATCCGCTAATGACGGAATTGCTTGTGCAACGAGCGCGTGAAATCGCCCCCGGCGTAACAGAAAAGGAAACGAGTCTTTTGATTGTGGCTCACGGAACTGATTTAAATGAAAACAGCGCGGTCGCGGCAAAACGTGAAGCGGAAAAAATCCGAGCGCTCGGGCGTTACGCCAATGTGCTCAATGTTTACATGGAAGAATTTCCGCTGGTTTCCGATTGGAACGTGCTGACGAGCAGTCGAAACGTGGTGGTGGTCCCATTTTTTATCTCCGATGGCCTGCACAGTTACGAAGACATTCCGGTTTTACTCGGAATTGCCGAACCTCTCCACGGCGAGTCCGTCCATCAGCGGCAAAAATCGACATCTACTGCCGAACAAAAAGGCAGCGACGTCTTTCGTCGCGGGCCGTACCAGGTCGACAATCGCTTCCTTTTTTATGCCAGCTCGATCGGCACCGATCCGCGGGTGGCCGATATTATCGTTGAGCAGGCGACCGCAGCGGCGCGGGCAACGATCCAGTGAATTTACCCAAGAAAAGTTGCACGTGCGCCCGGCCTCGCAATCTTTCCTGACCTAGCAACGTGACGTTGCATTCATTTATGCACGCCGATACTCTGAAAAAACTACAAGACATCGGCGGTTTTGTTCTCGCAAGCGGCTGCACCAAGAAGAGCCTGAAGCAGGTGACGGAAATGATTCGGGCCGCGCGTGATTACCGGTTCATCGCGATTTACAAGATCGTGAATGATGAGTTTGTGATTCTGGCCGGCACCGGCAAAGAACCGCCGGCTTACCCGCGTTTTCCGGTTACCCAGGGATTATGTGGCGCGGCGCTGGAATCGGGAAAAGCAATTGTGGTAGGCGACGTTCAGAAGGACAAGCGCTACCTGCCGACGTTTCACACGACGCGGTCGGAAATTATCGTTCCGATGAGGAACGAGCACCGGCACGTTGTCGGCATGCTTGACGCCGAAAGTGACAAAGTGAACGCGTTCGGCGACGAAGATAAGCAATTTCTCGAGCGGGCCGCTGGGTTGATTGCGCATTGTCTGGCCTGACTGGCGCAATGCCACTTGAAAAAGCGCTCGCCGCGGTTCTGAGCGACCACACTAGATTCGGTCAAATTTTCATTCAGCGAACAGAGTCAGGTGGCTTCGTTCTTTGTCACCGCGACGATAAAAACGTCCGTGATTTGGAAATTTTTCGGAAAGGGGACGACGCGCTCGAGATCGCGCGGTATGACGATGGCGGAAAGTATCGGCCGCTAAAAACGGCGCCGAATCTTTGCCGTGGCTGGCAACTGGAACTTGTTGATCTTGGCGAACTGCGTCGGGCGCTGGATTATTTTTACCCGGGAAGAGTAGCAGTGCTCGCAGCATCGACCGAGGCTCGGCTGAGCACGACGCCGCTGCGCGAAACGTTGGATCGACAATCGGGGATGTACCGGATCGCAGCAAAAATTTCGAATGCGCAAATCGACAATGTCGTTGGCAATTTCTGTAAGTCAGACGGCGGCTGTCTGCGGACAATTTTGTGGAAGCGCGATGCGCGCGGAGCGATTCCGTCGACAAGATTACCGCCGGAAAAATTTGATCCGACTCATGACCAAACGGGACGCGGCGAAAACACGATTCCGGCGCTTTGTCAGGAAGCGTGCAATTTGCTCGTGGCCGAGTGCCGTAAGGCGGTCAAAGCCGAAACCGACGAATGATCATCCGCGCGCGAGTCGTCATCACGATGGACGGGCCACCAATCGAGAACGGCGCGGTCGCGGTTTCGGGTGATCGGATTGCCGATGTTGGAAAATTTCCCGAAATCTCAGCGAGACATGCGGGAGAAAAGATTGTCGATCTTGGCGGGCAGACGCTGCTACCGGGCCTGATCAACGCACATTGTCATCTGGATTACACTTGTTTGCGCGGGGAAATTCCGCGGCAGAAATCGTTCACTGATTGGATCCGCGCCATCAACGCCGAGAAAGCGAAACTTTCGCCGGGAGATTACGTTCGCTCGATTAATGAGGGTTTTGCTGAAGCGAAACGCTTCGGCACGACAACGATTGCGAACCTGACTGCGTTTCCTGACTTGATTGAGCGGATTCAACCGCCGATTCGGACGTGGTGGTTCGCCGAATTGATTGATGTGCGTGATCCGGGTCGTGCGAATGAGATTGTCGATCTTGCGGTCGAGAAGTTGAAAGTGGCAAAGCACTGGGGACTCGCACCTCATGCGCCGTTCACCGCGTCCGAAAAGTTGTATCGTCGTTGTGAGGAAGCTGCGAACGAAGACTTTCTGCGGTTAGCTACGCATTTAGCTGAGTCGCGCGAGGAGATGTCGATGTTTCGCGACGCTTCGGGTCCGCTTTTCCAATTCATGCAAGAGATCGCGCGACCTATGGAGGATTGTGGTTATGAGACGTCACTCGCGTACTTTACACGGCACGTTGATACAGAAGAGCCGTGGCTCATTACGCATTTGAACGAATTGGCCGAGAGCGACTTCGACCTGCTGCTCGGTGCGAAGCCAAACTTTCACATCATCCATTGTCCCCGCAGTCACGAATATTTCGGCCATTCGCCATTTCAGTTTGAGAAACTGTGTCAGCTTGGATTCAACATCTGTCTCGGCACGGACAGTCTGGCGAGCAATGACGATCTGAATTTGTTCGCGGAGATGCGCGCGTTTCGAAAAGAATTTCCAAATATTTCGCCGGAAGAAGTTTTGAACATGGTCACCGTGAATTCGGCGCACGCGTTACGGCAGGAAGATGCGCTCGGCAAAATTCGATCCGACTATCTCGCTGACTTGATCGCGGTTCCGTGCACTCGCCACGGCGAATCCGTCCAGGGGCGAACAAGATCGACATCGGTGTTCGACGAGATCGTTAGTTTCGACCGGGGGGTGAGTTGGTCGATGATTGGCGGTCAGGTTCAGAATTCGGCCTAACAAGCAAATTCTCAAAACCGCTTTCTTTTTCTCAAAATTGAAATATTCTCCGCGCTGAGATTTACCATCATTGTGACTCTCTGTCGGGAAAAGGGCCATCAGGTTTTCCCCTTCAATTCCGCGCCGAAAGCAATCGAGCAATTGGACAGCATCGCGCCGCAGGTCGTGATCGCCGACATCAAAATGGAGACGATCACCGGGTTCGACGTGCTCCGGCATGTGCGGGAACATCATCGGCAAACGGCGGTGATTTTGATCACTGCGTACGGCACGGTCGAAACCGCGGTTGAGGCAATGAAGATGGGCGCGTACGATTATGTGACCAAGCCGTTTAAGATCGACGAGCTCCAGCTGACGGTGCAACGGGCGCTCGATTACCAGGCGGCGCTGCGCGAGAAGTTTTTGTTCCAGGTTCGCATGCGGTGTTTGTCCGGCACTAAATGACATCACGAACATGGTGCCGGGTAGTAAGAGCGCGAGCAG
>WNGH01007071.1_pt1 | contig 14156 bp, 14 predicted proteins | sample 5400631 | NCBI WGS metagenome assembly WNGH01 (sample SAMN13153373, study PRJNA577476) | soil metagenome | isolation source: 115 cm soil or saprolite under Garry oak tree replicate 1 | place: USA:California | collected 2016-06-15
ATGGTGCCCGCCGTGCTTTCGTGTCGACGCGCCCGCGTCCGAAAGCGTCTATCCGACCCCATCGTCCAGGGATGTCCAGCAGCTCCAGATGGCCGATGGCGCTGGGAAGCGCCGCGTCGACCACCAGGTTTTCTCCATGCGGCTCGAGACCGAGCATCGTCCGCAGGAGCAGGAGCGGCGTCCCGGTCGACCAGGCCTGCGGGCTGCACGCCGTCGGGTACTGCACCGGGTACATCGTCTCGGTTCGTTCGTAACCGCCGAACGCTTCCGGCAGCCGCCCGTCGAAGAACTCGGCCGCGTCCAGGATCCCGGCCGCGATCACGGCGGCGTCGTCCTTGAACCCGTACCGCCGCAAACCCCAGGCGATGAATGAGTTGTCGAAGGGCCAGACCGTCCCGACGTGGTAGCCGATCGGGTTGTAGCGTCCTTCGCCCTCCGCCAGTGTGCGCACGCCCCAGCCGGAGAAAAGCCGCGGCCCGAGCAGGTGCCGTGCGACGGCCTTCGACTTCGACTTGTCGACGATGCCACTCCAGAGGAGGTGGCCGTTGTTCGAGGCGAGCGCGTCGACCTGCTTGCCATCGGGGTCGAGTGCCAGAGCGAAATACTCGCCGTCCTCGACCCAGAAGTCCCGGTTGAAGCGCCTCTTGAGGTCAGCGGCTTCCTTCTCGAGCCTGTCGGCAAAGGCTGGATCCTTCCAGACGAGCCGTGCGAGACGCGCGCCGCGGAGCTTCGCATCGTACGCGTAGCCCTGCAGCTCGCAGGTCGCGCGTGGGAAGCCCGGGAGGCGGCCGTCCCGGAAGGAGATCGAATCCCAGGAGTCCTTCCAGCACTGGTTTTCGAGCCCCGTCTTCCGGTTGCGGCGCTCGTACCAGACGTAGCCGGTTCCGCGGAGATCCGCGTATTCGTCGATCCAGTTGAGTGCGGCGCGGGCCTCGACCTCGAGCGCGCGCACGAGCGCCCTGTCCCCCGTCCAACGCTCGTATTCGTCCAACAGGACGACGTAGAGCGGCGTCGCGTCCGCGGAACCGTAGTACGGCGAGTGCGGCCGCTCCTCGAAGGCCGTCATCTCGCCGTAGCGCATCTCGTGCAGGATCCGGCCCGGGTCCTCGTCGCGGAAGTCGTCCAGGCCCACGCCTTGCCAATCCCCGAGCGCAAGCAGCGTCGTCGCCGCGAGCTCGGACGTGAACGGAAGCGCCTGCAGGCTGGTGAGAATGCTGTCCCGGCCGAACATGGCCATGAACCAGGGGAGGCCGGCCGCCGGGAGACTGCGTCCTCCAGCGATGAGCGGCGAGAAGCGCAGCGCTGCAAGGTCGACGAGGCTGCGGCGGTATGTCGCCTTCAGCGGCTCCCAGTCGCACTCGACGCGCGGAGCGTCGTCCATCCAACGCTCCAGGTTCCGGCGCATTCGCCGCTGTGAGCCCTTCGGGTTCTCCCTCCCGGGGCGTGCCAGGCCGGCCCCGAGCCGCCCCGTGACGACTTCGAGATCCGTGCTCCACTTGTCGTGCGGCCTGACGCGAATCCTGAAGGTGAGCCCCTTCTTGTCGACGCGGGCCGATTTCGACGCCGAGATCGTGGTCGAGCGGCCGAAGGTCGCGCGGTCGTAGGCGAGAACGAGCTTGCCGCCCTCGACTCGCGCGGAATACTTGCCCTTCTTCTCGAGCGCGTCCTTAACCTCGAACAGGTCGGCGAAGTCGCAGGCGGCGTCGAGTCGGACGGTCAAGTCGACGGCCTTGTCCTCGTGGTTGAGGATCGTGAGTTCTTCGTGAAAGCCGTTGCTGACCGCGCGCCGGCGGATCACCGAGAGCTTCGCGTCGACGTAGACGGTCCCGGTGCCGGGGACGAGGAAGAAGCGCGTTTCGAAGTACTGAAGGTCGTCGACCGAGAGTGGGTTCATCCGCTCTCCGTTGATGCTCAGGATCCACTTCGAGAGGAAGCGCGTGTCGAACGAGAAGAGGCCCGTGGGGTCGGTGAGAGACGCCTCGATGTCTCCGCGCGAGTCGCTGACCACGAACGTGTTGCCGTCGAGGATCTTGACGACGCCGTCGCTCATTTCGGCTTCCTCGCGGAGCCCGAGGACTTCCGCCGCGGTCGCCGGCCCGAAGGTCTCGGAAAGAGCCGCTGGATGACCACGAGTAATCTCGGATCGCCCTCGACGACCACCTCGCCACGCAGAACCGCCGCCATCAAGTTCAGATCGCCGACGACGGCCCGCTCGAAGGACGCCTTGTCCGCGCGCACGACGCAGTCGGCCGCAGCGTTCTTACGTGACACACGGATGTCCCCTTTGTCGATCGTTACCGACCAGCGCTCGGTTCGCTTGCCGTCGCCCACGTCGAAGCGGGCGCTGCCGGTCGCTTTCCGGAGCAGCGGCTCGTGACCGCGGCTGGCGAGCTCCTCGAAGAACGCCTCGACCGAATCGGGCGTCACCGCCCGCGCCCTCTCCTGCAGCATGGACGGGGCACCGTCACGAGTAGATCGAGAATTGGAGTCTCCCTTGGGTGTGAGGAACTCCCACCAGCGTATTTGGCGCCTCCGGAATAGCCTCACCCTGACGGGATGAAGGAGCTTCGCCGAGAATCAAGCGACCCATCAGGCCGGCATAAGCGTCTAGTTTCTTGGACGCGAGCGGATCCGGGTTGCAAGTACGGGAACGCCATTCTTCGTAGTTGCTAGCGTGGCCGACTAATGGCTGATCCTGTCTCGTGGCTGCAAATCGAGCAGGGCTGGAACATCGTCACCTCCGATGGCGTTATCGTCGGCACGGTCGCGCAGGTCGAGGGGGATAAGCAAGACGACATCTTCGACGGCCTGGCCGTCGAGTCGGCGCAACCCACTCAGATCCGGTACGTGCCTGGTGAGCAGGTCGGCGCGATCTATCCCGGCGAGGTGACCCTGAAAATCGCATCCGCGGACATCGGCACGCTCGAGCCGTTTCATGCGCCGCCGCCCGAGACGAAGTGGCTTCCGGGAAAGGCACCGCTCTCGACTCGGATGTCGAAGTGGCTGCGAGGAAAACGCTAGAGAAGGCGCGCATGGGTCACGGGCTCCGCGGCACCGATCGCGGCCCCGATGCGTCGTCGTCACGGGTTGGGTCTGGCATCGTCTCCTTGGCCGACGCCACGTGCTGTCGAACGAAGAGTCCCAGGACGCCACGCCGGAGTTGGGTCCGGATCGGTTCGCCATGCTCGGTCTCCGGCCGTGACCAGGCCGCGGCTACCTCGGCGCCGAGCAGCAGCGCGGAGGAGTAGAGATACATGGAGTAGAGAAAGACGAGCGCCGCTGTGAGCGAGCCGTAGACCACGCTGAGCCTCGTCGTCCTCTCGCTGATCCAGCCGGAGGCAACCGAGATCAGCAGGAAGAGGAGGGCGGTGACGATCGCTCCCGCAAGCCCGTCGCGGATACGTAGGCCGCGGGCCGGGACGAACCGGTAGAGCAGCAGCACGACCACGATCGAGAGGAAGAACCTCGCTCCGTGCAAGAGGCCGCTGGCCAACGTGCCGGCCCCGAGGCCGATGGCCTCCCCCAGGCTCCCGGAGGCCCTCTGCACGAGAGTGCCGAGCAGGGTGATTCCCACCGTGACGAGCACGAGCACCGCAGCGCCGACGATCAGCCCGAGGTCGACGAGCTTCCCGCGCGCCGGCGGCCGTGACTCGGCGACGCCCATCGCCGACTCGAGGCCCCGCCGAATGGCAGTCATCATCCCGGTCGCCGCCCAGGCGAACACGAGCAGGCCGACGAGCCCTGCGGCGCTCGCCGGCGTGGCGATCGCCGTAATCGCATTCTCGACGTCCTTCCGGCCCGCCGCAGACACCGGCAACGCATCGACGATTGAGTTCACGACATCGTGGCGGATGCTGTCGTCCTGAAGCACGAGCCCGAAGATCGAGACGAGCACGATCGCCAGTGGTGCGATCGAGAACAGCACCCGGTATGCGATCCCGGCCGCCTGCTGCGGACACTGATCAGCGAAGAATCGCTGGACTGCCTCCGGGATGACCCGGGCAACCTTCTTCGCGATCACACGAGGCCACCCCCGGACACGTGAGGGCGGTGATGCCTCGTCTCGGCGCGGTCACTCACGGGCTCAGCTCGTCCAGGCGTTCGCTTGGAGTCTTCGGCTCGAGCATGCGCGGGCTCGTCACCCGGCGCCTCAGCAGGTAGGCGAGGTACGCGACGATCACGAGGTTCACGACTATTCCAGCGGCCTTCCAGACACTCGGACGGTGCACGAGCTCGTAGAGCTCGAACGGGAGCAGGAGCGAGGTCGCGATCACCGTCAGGTACTCCGCCCACAGCTGGTCGAGCCAGAGCCCGGTGCCCTCGACCAGCTCGAGCACCCCGTAGCCGATCGCGACAATCGCGGCGACGCGCAGCTCGGAGGCGTGCAAGTGATGAAGATAGGCGACGATGCGGTGGAAGAAGGGCCGCCGGGGATCGAGCTCGATCGCGCGCATCACCCGCTCTCCGAGGCGGCCAAAGTCGCTGTTCAGGTGAAAGAGCAGATACACGCCGGCGGCGAGCAGCAGCAGGCCACGTCCAGCGCGCTCGAGGGCGATCAGGCGGAGAACGCGCCGGCTGCGGGGCGGGTCTGTGGCTCCGGTCATCGCGCGACCACTATCGCCGGTACGTCCCCAACTCGCTTGCCGCGGCGCTGCAGATGAACTGAACATGCCGCGGGCGTCATTTGAGAGAAGAGCCTCGGCGAAAGCTACACAGGCGGGTCCCCGCGACTCAGAGGTAGTTGGGTTTGGGCACTAGAACGGCTGTTGTGCCTAATGAGTTTGTCGCGCATCGGCCCCTCCGAGCCCGGATCGTTCGCTCCCCGCTCGACGAAACCTTCTGTCTCCAGCGAGGACTCAATAGGACTCACATAGGAACGGACGTGTAATCCGCAAGAGCAAACCTATTTCGCCTTCTCAGTGGATCTCGGCTTGGAACCTGACCAGCGACGTGTTCAGTCGTTAGAGCACCTCGATAGTAAGCGTGCACGGTTGGGGACTCAGGGGACGACGGGGATGATTGAGCCGTTTCCGGCAAGAGGAGAAGGGCGCGTTTCTCCGGTTCTCTCCCGGCTCTACTCACCATGAACTCACCAACCTCAGCCGCCGAACGAGACCGGCGAGTACCCCGTTAATAGCGCGCGGCGTAGTCGAGCTCGAGGAAGTCGCTCACCTCGCTCAACCAGCGCTCCTGCACGAAGCGCAGGTGGTCCGGGTGCTCGTTGTAGCCGTCGTACGCGGCCTGATCTGCGAACTCCATCGAAATCCCGAAGCGGTAGCCGTTCTTCGGACTGACCTCGGCGAGGAGCTCGAACGCCTCCACGCCCGGGACCGCCGCGAGCCGCTCGGCCGCCTCGAGGAAGTCCCGCTCCCCCGCCGATCCCTCCGCATGGGCGAGCGTGAACGCCACGGTATGCCGGATGCGCCCAGCGATCATCCGAGGAGCCTACTTCCACGTGCCAGTCATTACGGCGCGGTAGAGCGAATCTCCGACAGCGTCTGCCGCGGGGTGATCGCCTCGGGATCGACCCTCAACTCGAGCAGCGCGGGTCGATCTTGGCCAAGGGCGCGCTCGAGCGCATCGGGGAAGTCCTTCGAGCGCACGACCAGCTCACCGTAAGCGCCGAAGGCGCGCGCCCAGCCGACGAAATCCGGGTTGACGAGCTCGGTACCGACAACGCGGCCGGGAAACAGCCGCTCCTGGTGCATCCGGATCGTCCCGTACATGCCGTTGTTGACGACGAGCACCACGATCGGCAGCTTCTCCTGCACAGCGGCAGCGAACTCGTGCCCGCTCATGAGGAAGTCCCCATCACCGGAGACGCACACGACCGTTCGCTTGGGAAAGACGACCTTCGCGGCCAGCGCCGCAGGGATGCCGTAACCCATCGCCCCCGAGCAGGGCGCGAGCTGAGTGCGATAGCGGCGAAAGACGTAGTAGAGGTGGCACCACACGGTGTAGTTGCCGGCGCCGTTGGTGAGGATCGCGTCGTCCGGAAGTCGCTCACGGAGGTGCTCGATCACGTCGCCGAGGTCGAGCTCGCCCGGGCCCCGCCTGTGCCGCAGACCCGAGATGAAGTCGGCTCGAGCCGACTCTGTCCAGCCGGCGCGTTGAGCAGGTTCCACCGGCTCGAGCGTTCGGGCGGCAGCGAGAAACTCAGGCGAGCCGGAGACGATCGGCAGGTCGGGCTCGAAGACGCGGCCGAGCTCGTCAGCGTCGGCGTGAACGTGGACGAGCGTCTGCGGCGTGCGCGGCGGCTCGAGCGTTGTGTAGCCGCGGGTGGGGATGTCGCCGAGGCGGGCGCCGACGACGAGCAGCAGATCCGCATCCCGCAGCCGTGAGGCGAGTGCGGGATCGTGCCCGATCGTGAGAACGCCGGCGTAGCTCGGCGAGGCGTTGTCGACGTAGTCCTGGCGCCGGAAGGAGGTCGCGACCGGAAGTCTGTTGGCCTCCGCGAACCGCTGCAGGTCGGCCGCCGCCTGCGCGCTCCAGCCGCCCCCGCCGATGACCACCAGCGGCCGCTCGGCTACCCCAAGCAGCTCCCGCAGGCGCGCGAGGTCGGCCGCAGAGGGGGCAGGCTGCGCCGGAACGCGGGGCGCCGCGTCCGAGACCTCGGCGCGGGCGTCGAGCACGTCCTCGGGCAGCGCGACCACGACCGGTCCAGGGCGACCCGACAAGGCCGTCTGGAACGCGTGTGCCATCGTCTCCGGGAAGCTTCCCGGCTGCTCGACCTCGTCGACCCATTTCGAATAGGAGCCGAACGCGGCCGCGTAGTCGAGCTCCTGGAAGGCCTCGCGGCCACGGTGTCCGCGCGGCACCTGGCCGACGAAGAGAATGAGCGGCGTCGAGTCCTGGAAGGCGGTGTACACGCCGGTCGCCGCATGTGTCGCCCCGGGCGCACGGGTGACGAAGCAGATACCGGGGCGGCCGGTGAGCTTGCCGTAGGCCTCGGCCATGTTCGCGGCGCCGGCCTCGTGGCGCGCGACGACGAGCCGGATGGGCGCGTCCCGGAGGGCATCGAGGGCGCCGATATAGCTCTCGCCGGGGACGCAGAACACCGTGTCGACGCCGTGCACGACGAGTTGGTCGACGAGGATCCGCGCCCCCGTGCGGGTCACAGGTCGATCGGCTGGTCGAAGAAGACGGTCGCCTGCTGCCGTTTCGGCTTCGCTTCGTCGGCAGAATCGACGTAGCGGATCGTCCGTTTCCCCGCCCATTCGCGCGGCAACAGCATGACGCGGACGAAAGCGGTCTCGTCGGTGTCAGAGGCGAGCGCGAGTACCGGGTCAGGGCCCGACTCGAACCAGGGCTCGAGCGGGCCGTAGAGCTTGCTCTCGCCACCGCTCTCGATCCGGATGGAGCCGTGCAGCAGGTAGCGGATCCCTGGGCCCGGGTGGGTGTGGCGGTAGGCAATCCCACCCGGCGGGAAGTCGACCCGGTCGCAGCGCATCCGCCACTCGGTCCGTGCATCGAGCTCGACCGGGGCCGCGACCGCTGCGCCCGGCCCGGGCTGTTCTCCGAGCTCCCAGACGAGCGCGTGGGAGCCAATCCTCGCCGCGCCGAAGTGGGCCTCGGCGCGTTCGAGGTCGTAGACCGCCCGGTTGCCGTCCGCCGTCTCGACGCCGTCGGGGCGCTCGTACAGCGCTAGGATCAATGGAAGTACTGGCCGCCGTCGATCACGATCGTCTGACCGGTGATGAACGCGGCGCCCGGGCCGCAGAGGAACACAACCGCGCCAACGACATCCTCCGGTTGCTGGTCGCGCTTCAGCGTGCGGGCCGCGACGGAAACCTCGCGCAGCGCCTCGATCACCTCGGGATGCTCCTGGACCCCCTCGCTCATCGTGAAGCCGGGCGCGACGCAGTTGACGAGAACCTCGTCGCCGCCCAGCTCCTTCGCAAGCGCCCGCGTGAGCGCGACGATCGCGCCCTTGCTCGTCACGTAGTGGAGCAGGAACGGCACGCCGCGGAAGGGCGTCCCCGAGGAGATGTTGACGATGCGGCCGCCGCCCTGCTCCCGCATCCGCGGCACAACGGCCCGGCAGGTGAGGAACATGCTGAGGACGTTCACGTCCATCACCCGGCGCCACTCGTCGATGGGGATCTCGGTGAAGGGACGCATCTCGAGCGAGGCGTAGAGCCCGGCATTGTTGACAAGGATGTCGATGCGCCCGCAGCGTTCGATGACGTCCTCCACCATTCGCTCGACCTGCGACTCGTCCGAGACGTCGACCACCAGCCCGACGCCACCGAGTGGTCGAGCAGCCTCCTCGGCTCGCTGGAGGTCGGCGACGACGACGCGGGCGTCCTCCGCAGCGAGGCCGCGGGCGATAGCGTTGCCGATGCCCTGCGCGCCTCCTGTCACGACCGCGACACTCCCCTCGAGTGCGCCGCTCAACGGATGGGCGAGAAGGCGGTCGGAAGAAGGATCCGGTTCTGCTGCGTGTGAATGAGCGGCTGGATGCGCCGAAGGAACCCACGCCAGCGCTCGTCGGCCTGGAGGCGCAAGCGACGTTGCTCGCGCTCGGCGAAGCTGTCGTATCCCCACATGCTCGTGTACGTCGAGAGAGCGCCGATGTCCGTCGTGAAGACGCCGATCAGGCCGCCGAGGATCTCCTGCTGGATCGCGATCCCCTCCTCCTCGTAGAGGCGGACGAGCTCGTTCAGCTTGCCCGTGAAGACGTGATAGTCGCGCTGCTCGACGATCACGAGTCGATGCCGCCCATGCACAGGTACTTGATCTCGAGCCACTCGTCGATGCCGTACTTCGAGCCCTCGCGCCCGATCCCGGACTCCTTCAGGCCGCCGAAGGGTGCGACCTCGGTCGAGATGAAGCCGGTGTTGATGCCGAGGATCCCGAACTCGAGCGCCTCTGAGACGCGCCAGATGCGACCAACGTCGCGGCTGTAGAAGTAGCTCGCGAGCCCGTAGGGAGTGTTGTTGGCCATCTCGATGGCATCCTTTTCACTCGAGAACCGCCCAACGCCCGCGACCGGCCCGAACGTCTCCTCGGAGCTAATCGACATCGAGGCTGTGACCCCGGCCAGAACCGTCGGCTGGAAGAAGGTCTGGCCTCGCTCGTGCCGGCCGCCACCGGCGAGCAGCTCGGCGCCACCCTCGAGCGCCTGGGCCACGTGCCGCTCGACTTTCGCAAGTGCGTGCTCGTCGATCAGCGGCCCGACGCTGACGTCCGGCTCCGTGCCTGCACCCACCTTGAGGGCCGTTGCGCCCTCGGTCAGCCGAAGGAGGAACTCGTCGTGGACGGAGTCCTGGACGAGGATCCGATTCGCCGAGATGCAGGTTTGGCCCGAGTTGCGGTACTTGCTGAGCAGGGCACCCGCGACTGCCTCGCCGAGGTCGGCGTCCTCGAACACGATGAACGGAGCGTTGCCGCCGAGCTCGAGCGAGACCTTCTTCACCTGGCTGGCGCACTGCTGCATGAGGAGCTTCCCGACCTCCGTCGAGCCCGTGAAGCCGAGCTTGCGCACGATCGGGTTTGACGTCATCTCCCGGCCGATCCTCGGCGCGTCCTCCGCGTCGCCGGTGACGATGTTGAGGACGCCGGGAGGCAACCCCGCCTCGTGCGCGAGCTTCGCGATGGCTAGCGCCGAGAGTGGCGTCTGCTCGGCCGGCTTGAGCACCATCGTGCAGCCGGCTGCGATCGCCGGCGCCGCCTTTCGGGTCACCATCGCCGCCGGGAAATTCCACGGTGTGATGCCGGCCGTGACTCCCACCGGTTGCTTCGTGACCACTACCCGACGGTCGGACAGGTACGTCGGGATCGTGTCGCCGTAGATCCGCTTACCCTCTTCGCCGAACCACTCGAGGAACGACGCCGCGTAGGCGATTTCGGCACGGGACTCTGCGAGCGGCTTTCCCTGCTCGGTCGTCAGGAGCAACGCCAGGTCGTCGACGTGCTCGATCATCAGGTCGGCCCAGCGGCGAAGCGTGCGTGCGCGGTCTTTCGCGAGCATCGCCCGCCAGGCCGGCAAAGCGTTGCCGGCGGCGTCGATCGCGCGCCGGGTCTCGGCCGGGCCCATGCGGGGGACGCGGGCGAGCTCCTCTCCGCTCGCCGGGTCGAGGACCGCGAAACTTCCGCCGGCGTCGGCTTCGATCCATTGGCCGCCTACGTACGCCGACATGCGCAGCAGGCTCCGCTCTCTGAGCCGCCCGATCTCGCCCGACGGCCCCGCCGCGATCTGCGCCACGCCTAGCCGGCTCCTTCCGTCGACGTCCCGGGAGATTCTACGCAGGCCTTGCCTGCGCGATCACGCCGCTGTGCTCGAGCGCCGACAGGCGCTCGGCGTCCACGCCAAGCTCGTCCAGCACCTCCGCCGTGTGCTGCCCGAGCAGGGGTGGCGCCTCCGGAGCGCGGAGCGAAGCGCGGTCGAACGAGAACGGCGGCGCCACGAGCTCGACAGTGCCGGCAGTCGGATGAGCAACCCCGGCGGTGGCGGGCACTCCCGTCTCGGCCGCCATGCGCAAGGCCTCGCCGACGCCGCGGATCTTGCCGGCGGGCACACCTGACGAGAGCAGCAGCCGCACCCAGTCCTCCGTTGGGCGGCTCGCGAACACCGCCTCCAGCTCGGCGACGAGCGATTCCCGGTTGCGGACTCGCGCCTCGTTCGTTGCCCAGGAGCGCGTCTCGTCGCCGCCAACCGGGTGCTCGACCTTGACCACGTCCGCCCCGAGATCTGCGAGCGTCATGGTGGTCGTTGGCAGCCGCGACGGCAAGGAAGCCGTCCGCCGCGCGGAACGGCTGGTAGGGGACGATGCTCGGATGCGCGTTGCCGTACCTCCCCGGGTCCGCCCCGGTCACGAGCGCGTTCTCGGCGACGTTGACGAGCGCCGCGAAAGCGCTGTCGAGCAACGAGATCTCGATCAGCTCGCCGTCCCCGCTCCGGTCACGTCGGCGGAGCGCGGCGACGATCGCCGTCGCCGCGTTGAGGCCGGCGAGCACGTCGACGACCGCGACGCCGACCTTCATCGGCGTCCCGTCCGGCTCGCCCGTGATCGACATCAGGCCGGACTCGGCCTGGATGACGAAGTCGTAGCCGGGTCGGTCGCGCGGCTCGCGACGGCCGAAGCCATTGATCGTGCAATAGACCACGTCCGATCGGCGCCGTCGGACGGCGTCATAGTCGAGGCCGAGGCGAGCTGCTCCGCCCGGGCGGAAGTTCTCGATCACAACATCGGCGCGCGCACACAACTCGAGCGCGAGCTCCCGTCCTTCAGGATCCTTTAGGTCCAGGGCGACACTGCGCTTGCCGCGGTTGACGGAGAGGAAGTACGCCGCTTCGCCGCCGGCGTAGGGTGGTCCCCAGGAGCGCGTCTCGTCGCCGCCAACCGGGTGCTCGACCTTGACCACGTCCGCCCCGAGATCTGCGAGCGTCATGGTGGCATAAGGGCCCGCAAGGACGCGGGACAGGTCGACGACCCGAACTCCGGCAAGCGGTGGTGCATCCGGCGAGGACGTCATCCGGCCGAATCCCCGGCTCGGGCGCGGTCGACAAGGACGACGTGCACCTCACCGGGCCCGTGAACGCCGACGACGAGCGTCTGCTCGATGTCCGCGCTGCGGCTCGGGCCGGTCACGATCGCAAGCGCGCTCGGCAGACTCGAGCCGACGGCCTCGAAGAGCTCCTCCAACCCGGGCAGGATCCGGTCCTCGCGCAGGAGCGAGACGTGGACGAACGGCAGCAGCGAGCGCGCCCGGGGCTCTTGGGGCGAAGCAGCGAGCACGACGCTGCCCGTGTCTGCGAGGCCGTAGAGGGCGTGCGAGACGCCGGCGTTGGGCAGGTCGGGCCGCGTGCCGCGGTGGACGAGGAAGCCGGCGCGCTCGGCGCTCCCGATGAACTGCTCGAGAAGGTCGGTCAACGGCGGTCACGGTATCGACCGCCGCCGAGCGGCGGCAGCGACCGGCCACCCGCCCAGGTGCGGCCGGGTCCGGCCAGCGCTCCGAGCGGCCTGCCGAGTCGCGCAAGCGTCGTCGAGAGCCGGTAGCCCCACGGCCGCGCCCAGAGGTACGACCAGACGGCGAAGGCAGCTCGCTCCGTCCACGGCGCGACGCGGTCGGCGACGAGGTCACGCCGGAGGTCGAGCAGGAGCTCGTGGAGCGGGATCTTGACCGGACAGGCGGCGGTGCACGCGCCGCAGAGAGAGGAAGCATGCGGCAGCGCGGGCGCTTTTTCGAGCCCCACGAGCAACGGGACGAGCACCGCGCCCATCGGGCCGGAATAGACGGGCCCGTAAGCACCTCCGCCCGACTTGCGATACACGGGACAGACGTTCAGGCAGGCGCCGCAGCGAATGCACGCCAGCATCTCGCGGTACCGCCCGCGGCGGAGATTGGAGCGTCCGTTGTCGAGGATCACGACGTGCAGCTCGTCCGGCCCGTCCTGCTCGCCTGCTCGGCGCGGCCCCGTAATGAGCGTCGTGTAGGTCGTCAGCCGCTGGCCTGTGCCGCTGCGCCCAAGCAGCTTCAGGAGCACGGCGAGCTCCGCGAGCGTCGGGACGAGCCGTTCCATGCCGAGGATGGCGACGTGGACGTGCGGCAGCGAGCTTACGAGGCGGCCGTTGCCCTCGTTCGTCACCAGGCAGATCGAGCCTGTCTCGCAGACGCCGAAGTTCGCGCCGGTCAAGCCGACATCCGCCGACTCGAAGACCTCCCGGAGCTGGCGCCGCGCCGCCTGCGCAAGCTGCTCGAGCGCGGGCTCGACCGGTCGGCCCACGACGCGCGAAAACAGCTCCGCAACGTCCTGTGCCGTCTTGTCGATTGCGGGCGCGACGATGTGTGCGGGGTGCTCGCCTGCCAGCTGGAGGATGTACTCGCCGAGGTCGGTCTCGACTGGCTTCACACCAACCTGCTCGAGCGCGGCGTTCAGGCGAATCTCCTCGGTCGCCATCGACTTCGACTTGGCGACCACCTTCGCGCCCGCACGACTGCAGACGTCGACGACGTACGAGCACGCCTCGTCCCCCGTGGCGGCGAAGCGGACGTGGCCGCCTCGCGACTCGAACGCGGAGGTGAACTCGGCAACGTGCTTGTCGAGGTCGTCGATCGTGCGCATGCGGATCTCGTGCGCCTGTTCGCGCAGCGCCTCGACGTCGTCGAGCTCGTCCCAGGCCGCTAAGCGATTGTCGTACAGCCGCGCCGTGGCTGCATCCAGCGCCCCCTGCATATGTTCGTTCGCGATTGCGCCGCGAGCCACTTCGCGGAAGCGTTCGTCGGGCTGCGGGATGCCGCTCATAGGCCAACCTTGTCGTTGGCTTTGCTTGTTCTTTGAAATCTGAGAGTCGGCCCGCACACAGTCAGTGGGGGCGTCGACCGGCGCGGCTCGTAGCTTCGCGCCGTGGCTGACCACCGCCGGGAGAGCGCCCTGCTCGCTTGCCGCGCAGACGGCCCGCGTGAGACCAGCGCCTCCCGGCGGTGTGAGGCACCCGGAGCGGCGACAGGACGTCGCCCCGCCGAGGGCCCGTCTATGAGCATCCGCCACGGTACCTCGCCGGTCGGCCCGCTTCCAGCAACCAACGCGAAGGAGGTCCGATGGACGAGCACACCGCTGGGATCGACCTGGCGAGCGAAGAGCACCGCCTGGTCGTGGTCGAGAGCAACGGCCGGTCGATTGACGAGCGACGAGTCGCGCACACCGAAGAGGGGCTCGCGACGCTGACACGGCGCCTGCGCGACCTCGAGGTCGCGCGCGTCGCGATCGAACAGCCAAACGGCCTCGTCGTCGACCGGCTGCTCGACGCGGGCATCGCTGTCGTCGCTGTCCATCCCAACCAGCTCGCGGCAGCCCGCGACCGCTACCGCTCCGGCGGGGGCAAGTCGGACGGTTTCGATGCCTACGTGCTCGCCGAGCTCGTCCGCACCGACATGCACCGCCTGCGACTGCTCGAGCCCGACAGCGACGAGACCCGTGCGCTCAGGACGCTGACCCGAGCGCGCGAGGACCTCGTCGAGCACAAGGTCGCGCTCGCCAACCAGCTGCGCGCGCAGCTCGAAGCCTTCTGGCCAGGCGCCGCCCGCGTCTTCTGCGACGTCGACTCGCCGATCGCGCTCGCCTTCCTCGAGCGCTACCCGAGCCCCGACGACGCTCGCAGCCTCGGCGAGAAACGACTCGCCGGCTTCCTCGCCCGCAACGGCTACTGCGG
>WNGH01003944.1_pt1 | contig 14147 bp, 8 predicted proteins | sample 5400631 | NCBI WGS metagenome assembly WNGH01 (sample SAMN13153373, study PRJNA577476) | soil metagenome | isolation source: 115 cm soil or saprolite under Garry oak tree replicate 1 | place: USA:California | collected 2016-06-15
CTCTCCTCCCTGCGTACCCCCCGTATAACAAATCCTCAAATTCGTCGCGTCGCGAACAGAATTTCCGTATCTCTTCGGAGGGCCGGACTTCAGAGTCTGTGCGGCAAATCGGCGCCGGCCCCTGTAGCGCTCACCTTTAGGTGAGCATCTGCCTGCATCTACAGTGCCCGCCTGAAGGCGGGCTCTACAAAAGCGCTCAAAAACCAAGTTGCCGCACAGGCTCTTCAGCCCGGCCGAAGCAAGGTTTCTTTCAGTCGGCTGTACAGGCCGCGGAAAAAGTCTCACGTTTTGTGGGTCGTGCCTTCAGGCACGACATAAAGTCCGCGTTTCCATCAGGGGTTTTATCCCCTGAAGGCCCGATAGCGCATTTTCCGCAACCTGTTTAGTCGCTGAAGCTAACTTGCGTGCCCGATGACTTCTGAAACCCCCGGTTCCCAGAGTCATCCACCAGGCCGTGCTTGCAGCAGTCACTAGTCACCAGTCACAATTCCCCGCTGCATCCCGCACACCGCTAATGCTGCGTCACCAACCGCACGCGCACCGTAAACGCACGCCTCTGCCCTCCCGCAAACGTCAAGTAATTCGGCGCGTTCCTATTGTTCACCACCATATCCGGATTCGCGTGCCCGCTAATATTCACTCCCGTTACCCGCACCGCCCACTCGTGTCCTCGAAACAGGAATCGCTTTTCCAGCCCGAGATTCAGGCTAAAATAATTCGGAAAGCGCATCCGGTTTGGCGCGCCAACCAGTTGCTGCTGATCGTTCAATACGCTGAACGGGAATCCCGTGCGGTACTCGAAAAATTCACTGAGCAATAGCCCCCAGAGTGGAATTGGCGTCCAACCCGACGAGACGACGCGCTGCGGCGTATCCCAGAGCAATGGTCCGGGCTGCTGCGGCGCCAGGAGCAGCACCGCCAAATTCGGATCGAGCGCTTCATTCGAGCTTGCCCGCGAACGCGCGTAATCCACTTCAATCTGCGCTCTGTCCCCGAAAGAGTGCCGCACCCAGGCTTCCCCGGAAATGTAGCGGTCCTGCCGGTTGTTCTCCAACTCAAGTGGATTACAGATATTCCCGGACGAGCACGACACACTCCCCGCGGGCTGTTTTTCCCACGCGAAGCCATCGCGCGACTCGCGCAGCAAAAATGATGCTCCCACAAATGTCCTTGAAAAAAATCTCTCCTGCCACTCGGCTGTGGTGTTGTAAGACCGCGGCTGTTGCAGTTCGTTGAGCGGCGCGGAAAATGTACTCACGATAGGTGGTCCCGCCTTGGCGGGCGGCGGGCAAGGAGCCGGCGGCGCACAAGGCGTGGGCGGTGGGTTATAGAACTGATCGGTGCGTTGCTGGTCGGACGCCAGCCCAAAAACAGACAGATTCAAGGGCTGGTAGTGCTTCCCCCAGGCCAGCGTGAATTTCATTCGTCCGTCGCCCGCCGGGACCCAGTTCATGGCGATCCTGGGTTGGAATACATTCTCGTGGATCAAGCGATCCCAGTCCGTTCGCACGCCCACCGAAAAAACGATCGGCTTCCACGGTCTCCAGAGGTCCTGGGCATACCCTCCGAACTGCGTATTCGCCATCCGAAAGGCGGCAGGGCCGCTGGAGCCATCGCGATTGCTGAACGTGGCGCGATAGGACAGACTCGTGTCAGACCGTTGGTAATCAATTCCGGAGCGCGAAGCCCTCTGCGTAAAATCCACGCCGTCCGCATTCCATCCGGCGGAGAGCGTATGGGTGCCGGACAGTTCCAGCGCTCCCGTGGTTAAGTTTCCCACCAATTGCAATCGCCGCGAATGTTGAGAATAGCTTTGGAAATAGTTCCCTGAAGTGCTCGAAGGCGTCACTACGTAGGTAAGGGCGCCCTGCGGATTGCTGACATTTGTCCCGGTGTCTATGGCTGCTCCCACGTCAAACAAAGTCCGGCCCATCCAGATTTGATCCTTCACCGATACAAAGTAGCGTTGCGATTTGTGGTTGCTGGTGGTTGGCAGCGGAGAAAACGCCCCCAGCCCTTGCCGCGGATCGGTTAAACCGTTAAAAAGGAAGCTTCCCTGGAGGATGTTCCTTGCCGTCAAATTCACTTGCCCTCGAAGCAAATTGTCTCCGGCCCATTGCGTGTCGATGTTCTGCCCGCTCGAAAGCTCTTTCACCAATCGAAAGTTGCGCTGAAAGCTCAAGGCGTCCGAAAACCAGGCCTTGCCTTTTTTGATGGGCCCCGAGATCGACGTGCGCGGATACCAGTTCCCGAAATGTGTTCCTTGCTCGAAACTCAAGTCCGGTATGAAGTTTGTGATTCCGAACCGCCATCGGTCGTCGCCAGATTGCGTATCCAAGGCAAGGATGCCGGCGCTTGCATGGGCATATTGAGCCCCGTAACCTCCCGTTTCAATCGTCACGTTCCTTACAGCATCGACATTGACTCGAGACGTGAAGCTCCCGTTTGCGGGATCGTTGATCTCAAATCCATCAAGTAATACTTCAGTTTGCCCCTGTCTCGCTCCAGCGACGTGCAGCCTGCCGCTTACGTCCGCCACTACCTGAGGGATCGTCCTCAAGCTTTGCTGGAGGTCGTGGCTGGACGGAACCGGGGTGTTCAGAATCTCATGTTCCACTAGAGATTCCTGGTGACTGGTTGTGTCAGGATCGATTTGGACTGGCTCTGATTTTACCTCTAGTTTTTCTTGAAGTTCTGTTTCGTGGTTAAGCGTCAGCGTAACTTCGTTTGGGCCGGCCGCCAAATCCAGCACCCGGTCGTCGATTCGAAAAAATCCTGGCTTCGAAAGTGAAAGATGTACTTGAGATGGGGAAATCGCATGCACTTCGAACCGACCCGCAGTATCCGTATAGATCGTCTGAGGAGTGCCGCTTCCCAGATGGACAACAATCTCCACGCGAGGAACCGGCAGCCCGTTTTCGTCAACGACTTCGACTCGCAAGTCGGCCGGCGCGCCCTGAGGTTGGGGCTGTCCTCTCAAGGGGCACAAAATCACGAATCCCAGAAATGTGCCAATGCAAATGATCCAACTGTATGGGCGCGTTTTCATTTTCTTGACCGCACTTCATGCTGCAGGTCACGTCGATGATACTTCTAATTTGACTTTGCGCAATGAGCTGTACGCCCACATTTTCCCCGACGCCGAATCTTGCAGAAGCCAATCGCGCAATATTTGGGTTGGGGAGGTGCTGGGGAGGTGCCGCGCTTCAGTGGCCAGTCGCACTCGAGGGCAAACTGAGCGTGGGTGCGGTGTATTTTTGCAATAAGGCTGCGACCTCCGGATTTTCCCCCGACTTCCGGTCACGGAGAACGCTCTCGGTGAAGCGAAGAGGAGTCCACCCCAAAAGGGTTCCAGGTTTGTGGGTCGTGCCTTTAGGCACGACAAAACCCCCCTCGCTCTTCAGGGGTTTTAACCCCTGAGGACCCGAACCGGCAATCTTCCGTAGGCATTTCGGTCGGCGGGCCGACTAATTTCCGATTCGCTACCGCACTAAACCAGAGCCCTCGATCAGAAAACTCTCCGCTATCGTTTCTTGCCACCGCTCTTCTTCCCGTGTTTCTTCGCGGCGCGTTCCTCAATCACCGCCTGCGCCGCTGCCAATCGTGCGATCGGCACCAGAAACGGCGACGCGCTCACATAATCCAGGCCCGCTTTGTGGCAGAATTTCACGCTTGCTGCCTCGCCTCCATGTTCCCCGCAAATCCCGATCTTCAGCTTCGGTCTCGTTGCTCGCCCGCGCTCGATGCACCAGAGCATCAGCTTCCCCTCTCCGTGAACGTCCAGCGACTGAAATGGATCGTTCGGAAAGATGCCGGCCTTTTTTTCATCCACGTAGTCCGGAAGAAACCGCCCGGCATCATCACGCGAAAGTCCCATGCCCATCTGCGTCAAATCATTTGTCCCGAAAGAAAAGAATTCCGCGATCTCCGCGATCTCTTCTCCAAGAATTGCCGCTCGCGGAACCTCAATCATCGTTCCCACTGAATATTCAAGTTTTACTCCAGATTTCGAGATGATTTCACCGGCGACTCGGTGCGTTGCATCCGCCAAAATCTGAAGCTCCTTTCGATCCATAACAAGCGGATGCATGATCTCAGGTAATACTTTAATTCCTGATTTCTTGCATTCCACAGCCGCCTCAATGATCGCTCGCACCTGCATCTCCAGAATCTCCGGGTAGGTAATGCAGAGCCGGCACCCGCGGTGTCCCAGCATCGGATTCGATTCGTGCAATTGCTCGACACGCCGCGCGATCACCTCGACATCCACTCCGATCTTGCGCGCCAACTCTTCCTGCTTCTCCCGATCGTGGGGAACAAACTCATGGAGCGGCGGATCGACCAGCCGGATCGTGACCGGATAGCCGTCCATCTCCTTAAAGATCCCGACAAAGTCCCGCCGCTGGTACGGCAGAAGCTTCGCCAGCGCTTTGCGCCTCGCCTCGGGCGAATCGGCGACGATCATTTCCTGGATCGCGAACTGCCGGTCAGCGCTTTTCTCGGGATGCTCGAAGTCCTTGAAGAACATGTGCTCCGTGCGGACCAAACCGATTCCCTCTGCTCCCATTTCCCTGGCTTTCTTTGCGTCATGGGGGGTGTCGGCGTTCGTTCTTACGCCCAGCCTGCGAACGCCATCAGCCCATCCCATTAAAATCGAAAACGCATCCGGCAATTTCGGAGTCGAAAGTTTTACTTCACCTTCATAGACGGCGCCTTCATTTCCGTCGAGAGTCATCCATTCACCCTCATGAATTTTTCGCCCATTCGACGAGGCGGTTTTTGTCGCGTAATCGATGTCGAGCTGCTCGCAACCCACCACGCAACACTTGCCCCAGCCTCGAGCGACGACAGCCGCATGGCTTGTTTTTCCGCCAGTAGCCGTCACGATACCCTGCGCAACGAACATTCCGCCCACGTCTTCAGGACTCGTTTCCCGCCGTACGAGAATGACTCTTTCGCCCTTCGCCGCCATCACTTCCGCTTCCTCGGCGCTGAATACGGCCTTGCCCGCCGCGGCGCCCGGCACCGCGTTGATTCCAGTCGCCATTTTTCGCTTTGTGAGTTCAGCTTTCGGCACCGAAGGATCGATCACCGGATAGAAGAGCCTCTCGATATCCTCGGATTTGATTCGTTCGAGGGCTTCTTCCTTGGTGATGAGCCCCTCCTTGGCCATATCCACTGCCATCTTGAACGTAGCGGTCGGCGTCCGCTTGCCCACCCGCGTTTGCAGCATGTAGAGAGTCCCTTCCTCCACCGTGAACTCCATGTCCTGCATGTCGCGGTAATGTTTTTCAAGCAGCGAACGGACTTTCTCGAGCTGCTTGTACACCTTGGGCATCAACCGCGCCATCTCGCTCAACTGCATCGGTGTACGAATCCCGGCGACGACATCCTCTCCTTGCGCATTGACAAGGAAATCCCCGTAAAAAACTTCCTCCCCGGTGGATGGATCGCGCGTGAAGCACACACCCGTGCCCGAATTGTCCCCGATATTTCCGAAGACCATCTGCACGACGTTCACGGCCGTTCCGAGGAGTCCTGTAATGCGTTCCACCCGCCGATACGTCACCGCCTTCTCGGCATTCCACGATCCAAATACGGCGCCGATCGCTCCCCAGAGCTGCTCTTCCGGATCCTCGGGAAAATCTTTCGATGTTTGCTTCTTGAAATGCTGCTTGTACTCGCCGACCAAGTCGCGCCAGCCCTCGGCCGGCACCTGCGTGTCGTCCTTCACTCCGCGCCGCGTTTTCATCGCCCGCAATTTTTCTTCAAGTTCTTCTTTAGGTAGCCCAATCACCACCGTGGAGTACATCTGCACGAAACGCCGGTAGGCATCCCACGCAAAGCGCTCGTTCTTCGTGTTGCGACCGAGGGCCTCGACGGACTTGCTATTCAGCCCCAGGTTTAAAATCGTCTCCATCATGCCGGGCATGGACCGTGCAGAGCCAGACCGCACACTCACCAGGAGCGGGTCCTTCGCGTCGCCGAGCTTCTTCTTCGTGACGCGCTCGAGGTGTGCCAGATTTTTCTTCACCTCGGCGCGCAGCGATGCGGGATATTTTTGGCCGTGCTTCAAGTAGTAGTCGCAACACTCCGTCGTTATTGTGAAGCCCGCCGGAACGGGGAGGCCGATGCGGGTCATCTCCGCGAGGCCGGCCCCTTTGCCGCCGAGCACTTCCTTCATTGCACCGTCGCCCTCTGCCTTGCCTGCGCCAAAAAAATAAACGTATTTCACGGATGCTCGCCCCCTTTGATTTCCTTCTGCGTATAATTTATGTCGGCCCGCCGACATTTCAAATCTAAAGCTTTACTTGATATGCGCTACGCCTTCTCTCCCGCTACGATTTCAGAAAAATCCGCAATCGTCGAAAACTGCGATAGCAGTTCTGAAAGCAGGGTCAGCCGGTTTTTGCGAACCTGCTCCTCCTCCGCCATCACCATGACCTCGTCAAAGAAATTGTCCACCGCTGCACGCAGGCCGGCGATGTCCTGCAGAGCCTCCCGGTATCGGCCTTCCCGCTTGTGCTGCTCTGCCAGGCGTGACACGGCCGCCGCCTGCGAATGCAGTTGGCGTTCGGCCTCCTCCGTAAAAACATCCGTGCGCACCCCCGACAGCTTCCAGCCGGGTTCAGGGCCCGCTTTTTCGAGAATTTTTCGGATGCGCTTGAAGGAGATCGCCAGGGATTCAAAGTTCTTCGTTTTGCGGATCGCCTTGACAGCCTCGGCCCGCCGCACAGCGTCCACGAGATCGTCGGCTCCCGCAGCGAACGCCGCGTTGACTTCGTCATAGGCCAAGCTGCCTCGCTCTTTCAGGACGAACCGCGCACGCTCAAGAATGAAGTCCATCACCTGTTTTTCAACCTCTACTTTAACAATGATTTTTGGCGGCAAGCTGCTTAATGTCCGGACCGAACGTGCGACCGTCAAAGAAAGCGACATCGGCAGTTTGGTCTCGACCAGAATTTTTACGATTCCCATGGCCGCGCGGCGCAACGCGAAGGGGTCACTCGACCCGGACGGGATGAGCCCCACCGCGAAGCAGCCCACCAAGGAATCCAGTCTGTCCGCAAGCGCAACTGCTTGGCCTGTAATGTTTCTTGGAATGGAATCATCGAGAGCCGCCGGCTTGTAGTGGTCGTATACGGCCCAGGCTACATCTTCAGGTTCTCCTTGAGATTTTGCGTACAGGCCTCCGACGATTCCCTGCAGTTCGGTGAACTCCCGGACCATGTCCGTAACCAGATCGCATTTGGCAAGTTCGGCTGCACGGTCCGCCGAAGCGACGCTCGCCTGAGGGATGCTGCTCGCGAACCACTGCTCGGCAATCCACCTCGCAACGGCGCGCACGCGCTCGACCTTATCGCCGTAGCTGCCGAGTTTCGCCTGGAAGGTAACCGCAGCCAACTTGGGGAGATTGTCGGCGAGCCGACATTTCTGGTCCGACTCCCAAAAAAACCGGGCATCCGCGAACCGCGCGCGCAATACGCGCTCGTGCCCCGCGCGAATCAGCCCCGCCCGGTCCTTATCCAGATTAATGATCGCAAGGAAGTGCGGCGCGAGTGTCCCGTCCTTCCGCTCCAAGGCGAAGTATTTCTGATGGTCTCGCATCACGGTGATCAGGATCTCGTCCGGCAGGTCCAGGAAATTCGGGTCAAACCCTCCCAGGATCGCCGTCGGAAATTCGTTGAGATACGTTACCAATTCCATCAGGTGTGCGTCTTCATGAACGCGCAAGCCCTTCCCTCCTGCCAATTGGCGCAGTTCCGTCTCGATCTTCTTTCCTCGCTCCTCCGCCCGTACCAGCACAAAATTGGTTCGCAGCTTCTGGACGTAATCGTTTGCGCCACTAACAGGGACTTTCGGCTTTCCCAGGAAACGGTGTCCCGCCGAGAGTTTTCCGGCTGCCGCATCCCCTAATGTAAGCCGCAGGGCCGTGCCGTCAAGCAGTGCCACGACCCACCGAATAGGCCGGATAAAGTGCAACCCTGTCGCGCCAGTCCAGTACATGCTCCGGGGCCAGGGGATCTCCTTGACGGCCAGTGGCAGAACCTCTTCCAGGATGTCTTTCGCCGGCCTCCCAGGAATCACCTGCTGCGCAGCGAGGTACTCACCCTTGGGCGTTGCCACCAAATATAGCTTGTCGACGGGAAGCCCGATTTTTTGCGCAAAGCTCTCAGCGGCCCTTGTCGGCTTACCAGCATTGTCGAATGACACAGATTTCGGAGGCCCCATCGCCTCCTTGACTTCGTCAGCCTGCCTCATTCGAATGTCCGTGCACGTGGCGGCCAGGCGCCGCGGCGCGGCGAACGTCTCGATGCACGCATTTTCCAGGAGGTTATGCGTGGTCAAATATTTTTCAAGTATTGCTTTAAGTTCCTTCGCCGCACCGGGCAGCATCCCTGCCGGGATTTCCTCGCACCCAATTTCGAATAAAAAGTCTGTGGTCGTCGTCTTCATGGATTTGCCCCAAGGGCCACGGCGGGACCAGCTGTACCAGTCTGCTGCGCCAGGTAATCCGCAGCGACACGGCAGGCGATTTGGCGGACTCGCCCGATCAACTGGGCGCGCTCCGTGGTGGAAATCACGCCACGCGAGTCGAGCAGGTTGAAGAGGTGCGAACATTTCAAGCAATGATCGTAGGCAGCGAGCAGCGGGAAACGGCTCTTGCTCTTCTCATCCGCTTTTCGAAACTTGTCGAGGAGTTGCTTGGCTTCCTTCTCGTGAAGTTCGAACAGCGTCCGGGTTACGACGGGGTCTGCGTATTCGAAGTTGTAGGCGGAAAACTCCTGCTCCTCGAGCAGCCGAACCTGGCCGTAAGTCCGATCCGCCGACCACCGCACGTCGTAGACGCTGTCAACCCCCTGGAGATAGGCGCAGATACGGTCAAGGCCGTAGGTCAGTTCGACGGAGACCGGGTCCAGGTCCAATCCCCCGCTCTGCTGGAAGTATGTGAACTGCGTAATTTCCAGGCCGTCGAGAAGCACCTGCCAGCCCATCCCCCAGGCGCCCAGTGTCGGGGACTCCCAGTTGTCCTCCTCGAATCTCACGTCGTGTTTCGCCAGGCGCAAGCCGATCGCTGAAAGGCTCTTCAAGTAGAGGTCCTGGATGTTCGCGGGGGATGGCTTGAGTATGACTTGCAACTGATGGTGTTTGAAAAGGCGGTTAGGATTCTCTCCATAGCGTCCGTCGGCGGGCCGACGAGACGGCTGAACGTATACGACCTGGTACGGTCCTGAACCCAGAACGCGCAGGAATGTTTCCGGGTGCATTGTTCCCGCCCCGACCTCAACGTCATAAGGTTGCTGGATGACGCACCCGTAATCTCCCCAATAATGTTGAAGCTGAAGGATGAGGTTTTGAAAAGTTGGTCCCTTCAACTTTCTGGCGGGTTCTAATTTGGGCCCTCGCCCAATCTCATGTTTTGGTTTAGGTTTTGGTTTATTCACTTTTCCCCGTCACGAGCATCTTTCGAGCTACCAATTTGCGCTCCATGTGGTGTTCCAAAATATCTAATGCATAACTGGAGATTTCATTCGACCCTGGCAGCGATGGATTCCCTTTCAACAATCGCTCGAGAGTTCCACCTAGAGCCGCGCGGCCAACTGAAAGTGCTACTTGAGAAATTACTTTCATCCATTCTTCCCGGCACTCCGCGCAAGACACCCCCGAAGACCCGGGCGAAGCATGCGCAACCTCGAGGCCGATTGCCCTCCCGCACCGCGCACATTGATCGAGGGAGCCAAGCCAGCCCCCGAGCCGCACGGTCCACAAGCAGAAATAGGCGAGTATGGCCGGGGACGGCCCGTTTGTCCGGATCGCTCTTGCCGACAGCAGCAACAAACGGAATTGCGGGTCCGCAGCCTCGCGTTCTCCGAGAACGGCCTCGGTAATCTCACTCATCAGGGCCAAATAGATGCCGGCCTGGTAGTCTCGCTGGAGGTCCAGGAAGGACTCAATGAGCTCACATTGGTTGATGCGAACGAGTTCCCTGGTCTCACGCTCGAAATACCAGATTCGAATGTAAGAAAGCAGCTCGAGAGTCGAACCGAATCGGCTCTTGGGCATCCTGGCCCCACGTGCGACGCCGCGCAATCTTCCGGATTGGCGATCGAGAAAACTGACCAGACGATCGCCTTCGCCCAGTGGAAAAGTGCGCAAGATAATAGCTTCAGACTCCTTAAGCGGCATTCGTTTTCTGGCGGGCTACCCTTCGAAACTCAGGGTAAACAAGTCGAGCCCGCGTCCGTTGTCGGCGCGCCGACCGATTGTGAATCACCCGCCGGCGAAATCGCGCGACAAAATTCAGAACTTGGTTACTTACCATACCAAGAGGCGCGACGCAATTGAGAACCACATTATTTTGGCGGGCTTCCCTTCGGTTCACCGAGAGCGTTCTCCGTGAACGGGACTCATGGTAAACAAGTCGCCGACGCCCGCCCAGCATGATGGCGGGCTATGGCGACGGCGCGCGGAGCCCGCCGCAGGACAAAGAAATTCAGATTTAATTTCCGCACGCGAAAATTAGAACTACATCCCTCGGGGCTCGTGCAGTACAAAACGCGCCCGGACGGACGGTGGAGAAAGAACAGATGCCCGCCCCCAAAGCGGGCGGCCTCTACAACACCAGCTACCAACAGGCGCTTCCGTAACACGTGCGCAATGTGAGGACTGCAAGGCTGCCTAGAATATGTTTACTAGGGATGGCGGGTCTTAGAAATTATCAGACGCTGGTTTCTTTCCTTTTCTCTTGCTCCCTCGCGGTTTTCTCGTACAGTGTCTCCATGACCGAGCCTCTGCCTATCGTCGACATTACGGGCGTGGGACTCAACGCTACCGACACAATTATTCGCCTTCCGCATTTCCCTGACTTCAACTCAAAAGTGGAGTTTCGCAGCTCGGAAGTCCTTCCCGGGGGCCAGGTGGCCAGCGCCATGGTAGCCTGCTCGATATGGGGATTGAAGACGCGCTACACCGGAAAGATCGGCGACGATTCTTTTGGGCGGCTCCAGCAACGTGAGATGGAGCGCGCGGGCGTCGAATCCCACTGGATCGTCGCGCCGAATTGCCAAAGCCAGTCCTCTTTTATCCTCGTCGACGAGAGGAACGGGGAGAGGACGGTCCTCTGGAAGCGCGATCCGCGCCTGGAGCTGCGCCCCGATGAGATTCGCCGGGAGTGGGTCGTCCGGTCGAGGCTCCTTCATGTGGACGGGCATGATTGCGCTGGGGCGGCGGCCGCAGCGCGATGGGCTCGAGAGGCCTCTATCCCCGTTATCGCCGACCTCGACAATCTCTACACAGGAGTGGAAGCTTTACTTGAGGATGTGGATTTCCTCATTTCATCGCGTGAATTTCCCGCGCGACTGACGGGAGAACACGATTTACTTCTTGCCTTGCAGACTCTTTCCAGGCGCCTCGGCAGCCGGGTAGTGGCAGCTACACTGGGGGAGGATGGGGTTTTGGCATGGGATGGATCGAGGTTTCACTACAGCCCCGCGTTCGAAGTCACCCCCGTTGACACGACTGGCGCTGGAGACATTTTTCACGCGGGCTTTGCCTACGCGCAGATTCAGGGTTGGGACCTTGCGCGGGCTCTTGAATTCGGGTGCGCCGCGGCGGGACTGGCATGCACCGCGCCGGGCGCACGTGGCGGGATAGCCGCACTGCATCAAATAGATGAACTGATTCGCAAAGGCCATCGCCGGCAGGCGATATATTCTCAGGAACAACTGGAAGATAGCGGAAAAGTGCGATGATTCCCCTAAAGGTCGACATCCTGCGAACGCGCGCTGCGATCAGCAACGGTTTCCTCATCATCCTCAACGTCCTGGTCTTTCTCTACGAGCTCTCTCTGCCGCCTCGTGCGGGGGAGTCGCTTATTTATGCCTTTGGCTTGATTCCATCGCACACGGAATTGCTGTTTTCACACCACGGCATCACTCTAACCCAGGCGTTCCTGCCCCTGGTGACGAGCATGTTTCTCCACGGCGGGTGGATGCACCTGTTGGGGAACATGCTCTTTCTTTGGGTCTTCGGGGGGAGCGTGGAGGAGGCGCTAGGGCATTTTCAATATCTCATCTTTTACTTTATTAGTGGCGTCGGGGCCGCGATCGTGCACACCATCTTCAATTGGGGGTCGAACGTACCTACGGTCGGGGCGAGCGGCGCAATTTCGGGAGTGATGGGGGCGTTCATCGTGCTGTTTCCGGGCGCGCGGGTGGCTACGCTCATTCCGGCGTTGTTTCTGTTTTTCACTGTGCGAATTCCGGCATTTCTGATGTTGGGCTATTGGTTTTTCCTGCAAATTTTTAGCGGAGTGGCGTCTTTGGGTGTTGGAGGCCAGCAAGGAGGCGTCGCGTGGTGGGCGCACGTGGGAGGTTTTCTGTTGGGTGCGATACTGGTCGTCGGCAGGAAGAGGCGATAGGGACTTATTGGCGACCAGGTTTTTTGCACTTCACCGGCTAAACGACAAGCCATGTGCCGCGCCCTACGTGGCTCGCGGTCTGTTGCAGACGAGGACCCACCGCTCCCACGGTGGGCTACGTTGTTTTGTCCCTGTCGGGACTTGGGTTCGGGGAGCGCCGCAAAGCAAATCTTCGCGATACATGCCGAGTAGAATCTTGCACGCTGTCCCGCAAATGCCTGCAAGTACCTAGCGGCAGCTCCAGGGGCTAAAGCCCCTTTGTTTTCAGCCTATTTTGTCAGGGCTGAAGCTCTGACCCACAAGCCAAAATCGCTAGTATTTTTCAGGACGGACCACTCGGGCGTCAGGCCGGATTTTTCGTGACGAAGTCGGCGAGCCAGTCGCCTGCTTCGCGCGTACCGAGGGTTCCTCCTATATCTACGGTCATATGTTTTGCGCGGACGGCGGTTTGTACTGCTTTGCGCATGGCTTCAGCCGGGCCTGCCAACCCCAAATGGTCCAGCATCAAGGCGGACGCCAGGACGGCCCCTGCGGGGTTGGCGAGATTCTTGCCAGCGAGGGTGGGCGCGGAGCCGTGGACCGGTTCGAAGAGGGAGATTCGTCCCGGGTGGATATTTCCCGAAGGGGCCAGGCCTAACCCGCCGGCGAGTTGCGCGCCGAGGTCGCTTAGGATGTCGCCAAAAAGATTGCAGGTCACGATTACGCGGAACTGTCCGGGGTCCCGGACGACTTCCATGACAAGAGCGTCGATGTAGAGGTGTCGCGACTCGATCTCCGGATATTCAACTTTTACTTGAGAAAATACGCGCTGCCAGAGTTCGTGGCCGTAGGTGAGTGCGTTCGATTTGTCGCTCATGCAGACGCGGCCAAGGTTGTGCTCGCGGGCGTAGTCGAAGGCGTAGCGGATGATTCGCTCCACGCCCCTGCGCGTATTGACATCTTCCTGCACGGCGACTTCGTGCGGGGTGCCGCGCTGGAACTGCCCTCCCATTCCTACGTAGAGGCCTTCGGTATTCTCGCGTACCACCACGAAGTTTACGTCGTTTGTTCCGCGATCGCGGAGCGGGGTTAGTGCCGCGTCGATCAGTTCAACGGGACGAAGGTTTACGTAGAGGTCGAGCTTGGCGCGCAGGCCGAGTAAGATGTCGGCGGCGTGTTTGTTCGAGGGCACGCGGGGATCGCCGACCGCACCGAACAGGATGGCGTCAAAATCGCGGCGAAGCATTCCCACGGCTTCAGGTGGCAGGGTCGTGCCGTCGCGGAGATAGCGCTCCGCGCCCCAATCAAATTCCGCAAACTCCAGTTGGGTGGGCTGTGCGGAGGTCGCGCCTTTCAGGACCTTTACGGCTTCGCGCGTGACTTCCGTGCCGATGCCGTCGCCCGGAATGACCGCGATGCGCTTGGTGGCGACGGGTGTTGCGCTGGAGTTCATGGGCATACAGACTACTCCTGTTGAAGGATTTCTTTGCGGGCCGTGAGTTTTTCGATGCGATCGAGGCGCGGGGCGTAGCCCATTCCAGGTCCAGGCGGCACGCGAATCGTGCCCTGGGGAGTGACTTCGACCTCCGGGTCGATCACGTCTGCGGTCCAATAACGGCGGCTGGCGGTGACATCGCCGGGAAGCGAGAAATTCGCGAGCGTTGAAAGGGCGATGTTGTGCGCGCGGCCGATTCCGGATTCAAGCATGCCACCGCACCAGACTGGAATCTGCTTCGACTGGCACAGG
>WNGH01006334.1_pt1 | contig 14147 bp, 10 predicted proteins | sample 5400631 | NCBI WGS metagenome assembly WNGH01 (sample SAMN13153373, study PRJNA577476) | soil metagenome | isolation source: 115 cm soil or saprolite under Garry oak tree replicate 1 | place: USA:California | collected 2016-06-15
TGGAAGTCGATTTCTCCTTCTTGCCTGAAGGAAATTTTTCGATGGAAGCCTATCAGGACGGTATAAACGCCGACCGCATGGCCAGCGACTATAAGAGAGTAGCAATCGAGGTCAACAAATCCGCGAAACTAAAAATCAAATTGGCGCCGGGCGGCGGATGGGCAGCGCGCATCCATCCTTAATTGACGAGTCACCAATCGGCCGCAGAACGCGAGAAAAGGCAGGAAGCGACGATCAATGTCGGGGTTCTCTGCCCTGCGGATTGGCCGCCCCGGCCGGGCGCGGACCAAACATCGACCGCGCTCCCAGACAGAGCATGACCGCGCCGAACACCAGCAAAACGAAACCCCAGACCAGGTTGATATTGATCCCTAGCGATTGTGCGTACAGCGCAGGGTTGCTGAACACACCGAAAACGATCAGCATGATTCCGAAGATGGCAAAGATCATTCCGATGGGTAAACGAATATCCAGGCCCATGAGCGCCTTTCTCTAGCGGAAGATGAAATTCAACAGCACAGTGACTCCAAGAATCGCTGCGCCCAGGTAGGCCGGCCGCTTGTACCAACTCAGATTTCCCTCCTGCGGGCGTTCCGTCAGGGAATAAACAAGGCCCACGAGGCGTGATTCTTCCGGAGCTTTGGTGACGAGACTTGCGAGAATGGTAACCACAAAGCAGGTGGTCCACGCAAAGATCGCAGTCCAGAAGTTTTGCGCCATCTCGCTAGGATAAGTGTGCAGTACGCTAAGCCAGCCGCCTTTCACACCGGGAATCGCCTCCGCAGGAATTGTCAGCGCATGATGAGCGGCGGCCGCGAGTGTTCCCGACAGCAGCCCAATGAAGGCGCCGTGCCCGGTTGCTCGTTTCCAAAACATGCCCAGGAGAAATGTCGCGAATAATGGAGCGTTCACGAACGCGAAGACGAGCTGCAGCATATCCATGATGTTGTTGAAGCGAGTAGCCAAATACGCGCCGGCAATGGACAGGGCAATCCCGAAAATGGTAGCCAGGCGGCCCATCATTAAGTAGTGCGCATCGCCAGCGTTCGGCTTGATATACGGCTCATAGATGTCGTGTGTCCACACGGTGTTGAAGGCGGTCACGTTGCCCGCCATGCCGGACATGAAGCTGGCGAGCAGCGCCGTGAGACCGAGACCAAGGATCCCGGTTGGGAAATAATGCAGAAGAAGATTGGGAACGGCGAGATCATAGTCCAGTTGCGGACGGCCGCTGTTATCCAGCACGGGCTGCCCCGTCGTGGCGTCGAGCTTCGCTGGGACGAGACCTTGGCCAGCGGGAGCTCGAACCGCCGAACCTTGCGGACCATTGAGGATGGGAGGCGGTTGCGTGGGAAGCGCAACGGCGATCAATCCGGGAAGAATGACGAGGAAGGGAAATAGCATCTTAGGAACAGCCGCAATGAGGGGAGTGCGCCGCGCGGAAGCCATGGAGTCAGCAGCCATGGCGCGCTGCACGACGAGGAAGTCCGTGCACCAATATCCAAACGAGAGCACGAACCCAAGACCCATGGCCAGGCCGAACCACTCCACGCCCAGGCGGTTCGTGTGCGGGCTGCCCAGGCCAACCCACGAATGCATATAAGAAGGGCCGAGCGCGAGCTTCAAACCAGACCAGCCACCCACGTTCTTTAAGCCCAGCCACACGAGAGGTATGAACCCGGCGACGATGAGAAAAAACTGCAGCACCTCGTTGTAGATCGCGCTGGTCAACCCGCCGAGATAGATATAGGTGAGCACCACCAGCGCCGACACGATGATGCCGGTGTGAAAAATCCAGGCCTGCGGAATGCCGAAACGCCGAAATGGCTCGTCCAGAAAGTGCAGTGTCTGGATCAGTTTGGCCATGGCATACATCGAAATGCCCGAAGAAAAAATCGTCATGGTGGCGAAAGAGATGGCGTTCAGCCCACGGGTTTTTTCATCGAAGCGCAGTCGCAAATACTCCGGCACGGAGCGCGCGCGCGAGCCGTAATAGAAAGGCATCATAAAGACGCCCACGAACACCATGGCCGGGATGGCGCCGATCCAGTAAAAATGACTCGTGAGGATGCCGTACTTTGCGCCGGATGCGCCCATGCCGATGACTTCCTGCGCGCCCAGGTTAGCGGAGATAAACGCCAGGCCGCAGACCCACGCGGGAATGGAGCGGCCGGCGAGGAAAAAATCCGCGCTGGTCTTCATGTAGCGCTTGAGGGCCGCGCCGATGCCCAGGACGAAGGCGAAGTACACGGCCATGATGACCCAGTCGATGGTGGTTAATCCCATTCGTCCGCATCTCCTCAACCTTAATATCCCAAAACTAATGTACGCGCTGCGGTCTGGCCAATCGCACTCTCACCACAAGGTTGCTTCTTATTCGAATTGCCTTTTGAACTCTGCGAATTGTTGCCTTAGGTCGGCGATCTCCTTTTGAAGGTCTCGGACGTCGCTGCGAAGTGCGGCAACCTCCTTTTCCAGATGCGCAAAGCGTTCCCCGTCAGCGGACGCGGGAGCGAGGGGCAGCTCCGGTACTGACTTTGCATCCCACTCTTCCTTGTCGCCGGACAAGAGATGCGCGTAGCGGGACTCTTTGGTGCCGGGCTGGCGGGGAAGAACTCTGACGAGCGAGGGCTCGCGCTTCATCAGATGCTGTAGGCTGGATTGCACGACACCCAAGTCGTCGAACTGGTGCATGCGTTCAGCACGGCCACGGAGCTCGCCGGGCGTTTGCGGGCCGCGCAGCAACAAGACGCAAAGGATAGCGATCTCATGACGATAGAAGTTGAAGGCTTCCTGAAGGCGGTGCTCGTACTTGGTCACCCGGCTGTCTGCGGCGCTGACATAGCGAACCAGGGATTGTCCGTCCAGAGAATACAGGGCCTGGCGAACGGCCGCTTCGTCGAGATTCATTTCTGGTTGCAGGCGTTGACCAGGGCGTTCAAAGAAAGGGGATAGTATTCGGGGGTGGTGATTTCTTTTTCAATCAGGGAGCCCAGAACCCGGCATTCGACTTCGTTCAGGAGGATGTTCACGGAGTGAGATGATACAACGGATTGCGACCGTTGAATCGTGACCAGTGACTGGCGAGGACGTAGATCGCACCGGGGGCGGGGCCGCTAGAGATTTCCTTTGAGACAGAAAATGAGTAGAGTAGCGTCTCGCGCTGAGATCATGGCGGCTGAGGCATATGGATACAGGCAGACCGTCGAGGTACGCGGGGCTCGCTGACAAAACGGTCTTCATCACCGGTGGAGGAAGCGGTATTGGTGCGGCCTTCACGCGCGCCTTCGCCGGGCAGGGGGCGCGCGTGAGTTTCGTGGATATTGCGGAGGAAGCGAGCCGGATGTTGGTCGCTGAGATTCAGAAGGAGACGGGGACCGCGCCACACTTCATCGATTGCGACCTCCACGACATCGCCGCCCTGCGGGCGGCGATCGAAAAAATCCGCGTCGAGTTGGGCGACATTGGAGTGCTCATCAACAATGCCGGCAACGACGACCGCCACACGCTCGAGCAAGTCGCACCGGAGTACTGGGATGAGCGGATCGCGGTAAACCTGCGGCACATGTTCTTTGCGGCGCAAGCCGCCGCGCCACAAATGCAGCGGCTTGGCGGAGGCGCCATCATCAATCTGGGGTCCATTATTTGGAGGCTGAAGCTAACGGGGGCTCCGGTTTATAACGTAACCAAGGCTGCTATCACGGGGTTGACACGAGTATTGGCCCGCGAATTCGGGCCCTTCGGCATACGGGTCAACACGATTTCGCCCGGAGCTGTTTGGACTGAGCGGCAAATCAAATTGTGGTATACGCCGGAGTTCGAGAAGGAAGTTATGGCCGGTCAATGCTTGAAGACGCGTGTGCTTCCGAGCGACGTCGCGAACATGGCGCTGTTCCTGTCTTCGGACGCGGCGGAAAAATGCACGGCGCAGGACTTCATCGTAGACGGAGGGTGGAGTTGAGGGAACCATGAGAACCATCAAAGGACCAGCGATTTTTCTGGCGCAGTTCGCGGGCGATGCAGCACCGTTCAATCGCTTAGAGAGCATTGCTCGGTGGGCCGCCAAGCTCGGATACCAGGGCGTGCAAATTCCATCCTGGGATGCCCGGCTATTTGATTTGAAGCTAGCGGCGGAGAGCAAGACCTACTGCGACGAGGTCCGTGGCACGGTGGCGGGTCACGGCCTGGAGGTCACCGAACTCTCGACGCATCTGCAAGGTCAGTTGGTGGCGGTGCACCCCGCGTATGACCTGGCCTTCGATGGATTCGCGCCGGAGAAGATGAGAAGCAACCCAAAAGCGAGGCAAGCCTGGGCGGTTGAACAGTTATTGCTCGCGGCGAAAGCGTCCGCGAATCTGGGACTCAACGCCCATGTTACATTTTCCGGGGCACTGGCTTGGCCGTACTTGTATCCGTGGCCGCAGAGACCTGCCGGGCTGATTGAAACTGCCTTTGATGAACTGGCAGCGCGCTGGCGTCCGATCTTGGATGCATTCGATAGCGCAGGGGTGGATCTATGTTACGAAATCCATCCCGGCGAAGACTTGCACGATGGAGTCACGTTTGAAATGTTTTTGGAGCGCGCCGCCCAACATCCGCGATGCAATGTGCTTTTTGATCCGAGTCATTTCGTGCTGCAGCAGCTCGATTATCTGGAATTCATCGATCTGTATCACGGCCGCATCAAGATGTTTCACGTGAAGGATGCGGAGTTTCGTCCGACGGGCCGGCAGGGCGTTTACGGGGGCTATCAACCATGGGTAAATCGAGCGGGGAGGTTTCGTTCCCCGGGAGATGGCCAAGTAAATTTCAGCGCGATATTTTCCAAGCTGACGCAGTATGACTTTCCGGGATGGGCGGTGCTGGAATGGGAGTGCTGCATCAAGAGCAGCGAGCAGGGCGCTGCGGAAGGGGCGCCGTTTATTCAGCGGCATATCATCCAGTCTGCGAGCAGCACTTTTGATGACTTCGCCGGTTCGGGCGCCGATCAACGCGCCAATCGGCGCACGTTGGGACTAGGGTAGTCTCCAGCAAATACGCTGCCTGACTGTTGACGCGGACGGAGGGGCTCCGCTCCTACAATTGACCGCGAGTCGCGAATTTTAGAAATCATCCTGGGACGCGATACGGGATGGAAACGTGACGAGAACGATGACAGAAAATCCACCAGCGAATGATCGAACAGAGCGGCGGCTCCGGCTAGGCATGGTCGGAGGCGGACCGGGCGCTTTCATTGGAGCGGTGCACCGCATTGCGGCTCGACTCGATGATCGCTTTGAGCTGGTTGCGGCGGCTTTGTCTTCCGATCCTGCGCGTAGCCGTGCCGCTGCATTGGATCTGCATGTCGCGACGGAACGTGCTTACGGAAGTTTCGCCGAAATGGCCACGGCCGAAGCGAAGCGGCCTGACCGCATTGATGCCGTCTCGATCGTCACACCCAATCATGTTCATTTCCAGCCGGCGAAAGCGTTTTTGGAGGCCGGCATTCATGTGATTTGCGACAAGCCGTTGACCACCACAGTGGAGGATGCCCTGGCGCTGGCCGAGATCGTTCGGCGCAGCGGGCTGATTTTTGGCTTGACTCATAATTACACTGGCTACCCGTTGGTGCGGCAAGCGCGAGAGATGGTCCTGGCCGGAGAGCTGGGGCGCATTCGGGTCGTGCAAGTGGAGTACGCGCAGGACTGGCTGACCACGCCGGTTGAGGCTACTGGGCACAAACAGGCGGTTTGGCGCACCGATCCGGCGCAGAGCGGACCTGGCGGTTCCCTTGGGGATATTGGAACGCATGCATACAACATCGCGTGTTTTGTCACTGGACTTCGCTGCGATCAGGTGGCCGCGGACGTTTCCATATTCGTGCCGGGGCGGCGGCTTGATGACAACGTGCAAGTGCTCTTGCGATTTGAGGGCGGTGCGCGAGGAATGTTGTGGGCGAGCCAGGTGGCTACGGGAAACGAAAACAACCTTCGGCTGCGGATTTATGGAGAAAAAGCGGGACTCGAGTGGGGGCAGGAGAATCCGAACTATCTGCGCTTTGCGCCGTATGGCAAGCCGCCGGTTACGATCAGTCGCGCCGGGGCCGCTGCCACGGCGTCGGCGAAGCATGCGAGCCGCATCCCGTCTGGGCATCCGGAGGGATACCTAGAGGCGTTCGCCCAACTGTATGCTGACTTAGCTGAGCAAATCGCCGCAAGGAACGCCGGGCGCGCTCCCGTGCCCGCATCGCTGCTGGTACCGAATGTGAAGGACGGCGTGGCGGGTGTTCGTTTCATCTCCGGAGTCCTGGAATCATCTCGCCAAAACTCGGCTTGGGTGAATCTGCCGTCGTCCCGCGAGGAAGAGAAAACCAGGCCGGGCTGATTCTGTCATTTCTCGGTGGTGCCAAAAAACCAGACAGCGGCCGACGGCCCCGCTTGTCCGAAGGTGGGACGGCTAATCCCATTTCCGGTCGATTTGAGGAGATTCCGCAGAAAGAATTCCGGCTAATCTATTGAAACTAGATAGACTTAGCGAAGGGAACCTGGGGCCGGAGAGTTGCGTTCTAGAAGGTGACGACATATATGGACATCCAACGACCATCGAACGCTCGCGCCAAGAAGATCCGCAGGATCGCTTATGGCACCGTCGCACTCATCATCGTCGGAGGGGTAACCTATGGGCTGTCGAAGCTCCGGCCGGCCGCGCCCAGTGTGGATCGGGCCACGATCTGGCCGGATGAAGTGAAGCGCGGCCCCATGCTGCGGGAAGTGCGTGGGTTGGGGACCCTTGTTCCCGAAGACATTCGCTGGATCCCCGCGCAGACCGACTCGCGAGTGGAGCGCTGGATATTGCGTCCCGGGGCTATCGTTAAGCCAGATTCCATCATTATGGAACTGAGTGACCCAACGTTGCAGCGAGAAGCGCTTGACGCGGAATTCCAGCTCAAGGGCGCGGAAGCAGAGTACGCAAATCTCAAGGTGCAGGTTGACAGCGATCTGATGAACCAGAAGGCGAACGAAGCCGCCGTACGCAGTGATTTCGAACAGGCCCACCTGCAACATGAGGTAGACGAAAAGCTATTCAAGGAGGGCATCGGATCTGATCACGTCAGGAATCTCTCCAGAGTGAAGGAAGAACAGCTGGCCATTCGCCTAAAGCTGGAGACTGAAAGGACTGCGGTGGCTGGCGATTCTGCGAAAGCCCGACTCGCCGCGCAGCAGGCGAAAATCGATGAACAGAAGGCCCTCTATCAACTGAAGAGGAGCCAAGTGGATGCGCTACATGTTCGCGCGGGCATCAATGGCGTATTGCAGCTTGTGCCAGTGGACGTCGGCCAGCACGTGACTCCCGGCACAAACCTGGCGCGGGTGGCTGATCCAAAGAAACTCAAAGCGGAAATCAAGATTGCGGAGACGCAAGCCAAAGACGTGACGCCGGGACAAAGAGCTTCGATCGATACGCGGAATGGCATCGTTGGAGGACACGTTTCGCGAATCGATCCATCGGTGGTTAACGGCACGGTTACGGTAGACGTAACTATCGACGACTCCCTTCCCTTGGGTGCGCGGCCGGATTTGAGCGTGGACGGCACGGTCACTCTCGAGAATCTGAAGGACGTGCTTTTTGTGGGCCGGCCAGTACATGGGCAGGCGGACAGCACGATCGGAATCTTCAAGATTATTGATGAGGGATCGGAAGCCGTGCGCGTCAATGTTAAGTTAGGGCGGAGTTCGGTGAACACCATCGAAATCGTGCAGGGGCTAAAGGTCGGAGACAAAGTGATTCTGTCGGATATGTCCGCCTGGGACGCCTTCGACCGGATCCGCTTGAAGTGATAAGGTGTGTTGAACTTAGCCGGGGCTTCGGAATCAGTGATTCCCGATCTCTGCGCCCTCCAAGCAACCGCAACGGGCGCTCGCAGGAGGAGTGAAGGTGCACACGCTCTTCGAGGATGTGCGTTACGGCCTGCGGATGTTGGCGAGGAGTCCGGGCTTCACGGCTGTCGTGATTTTGACGCTCGCGCTTGGAGTTGGCGCCAACACGGCGATCTTCTCCATGGTGAATGCGGTGCTGCTGAAGAGTCTGCCGGTCGAGAAGCCGGGAGAGCTCGTGGTCCTGAAATACTCCGACCCGCAATCAGGACAACTGAATGAAGATTTCTCCTACCCGATGTACCAGGCCATTCGCGACAAGAACGGGTCTTTTTCCGGAGTGCTGGCGCGAAGCGGGGTCGACCTGAACGTCGGCTATGGTGGCGAGAGCGAGCAGCTCTACGGTGAACTGGTATCGGGAAATTACTTCACCACTCTTGGCGTGCAGCCCTGGCTGGGGAAGCTCTTTACAGATGACGACGATCGCCTACCCGGCGGGCATCCCGTGGCCGTGCTGAGCTACGGCTACTGGCAGCGGCGGTTCGCAGGCGATCCGTCGATTGTTGGAAAGCAGATCATTCTCAACGCCAGACCGATGACCGTCATGGGGGTCACGCCACCGGGTTTTTACGGCACGGAATTGGCGCGTAATCCGGGTGTTCGCGTTCCCATGATGATGGCGACCGTTTTCAGACCGGTTCCCGCCAACCGGCTCGAGAACCCACGCCATCGATGGATGACCATCCTGGCGCGCCGGAGGCCAAGGGTCTCTGCTCGGGAAGCGCAAGCGGCGATCGATGTGCTTTATCGTCAGACGCTCGCTGAGGAGCTCGCGCAGAATTCACCTAACCTGACCGAGCATGATAGGAAGCGCGCGCTGGGCGGAAGAATTGAACTGGTCGCCGGTGAACAAGGGTTTGCCCATCTGCAGAGAGAGATGGAACGGCCGCTGCTTTTGCTTCTTATTGTTACCGGCATCGTGCTGCTCGTGGCGTGCGCGAATCTTGCCAACCTGCTGCTTGCGCGCACGGAAAGGCGCAAACAAGAGATCGCCGTGCGCTTGGCGATTGGAGCGGGAAAAGGAAGGCTGATACGGCAGTGGCTCACTGAAAGTTTTATGCTGTCCGCCATGGGCGGTTTTGCTGGAATCCTGCTTGCAGCTTGGACGAAAAGTGCGCTCGTTGGGTTTTTGCCCGCCAGTTATTCAGCAAACCTGGATGTGCCGTTGGACTTGCGCGTCCTTGGATTCACGCTGCTGGCCTCGTTCATGACCGGTCTCCTGTTCGGCCTCGCCCCCGTCTTGCAGCTTCTGAACTCCTCGGTCTGTGGCGCTCTGCGGGATGAAGCTCCCTCGGTAGCTTCCGGCGGGCGACTTTTCAGTCTGCGAAGCGGTCTTGTATTCCTCCAGGTGGCCCTTTCTCTGCCGCTGCTGATCGCCGCCGGACTGTTCTGGCGTAGCCTCGAAAACCTGCACGGAATCAACCCCGGTTTTGTAAAAGAAAATGTGTTCCTCGCGCAGCTCAATCCGTCTCTGAACGGCTATCCACCGGAAAGAATCAAAGGCCTGTACCATGATTTGCTTATGCGTGTTGGCAGCTTGCCGGGAGTCGAGGCCGTAAGCTTCGCCTCTGATTCTCCGCTTTCCGGTGGCTGGGACCAGGAGGGCATCCGCGTGGAGGGCTATCAACCGCGACCGGACGAGGAGATGAGCATCAACACAACCATAATCTCGCCGAGATATTTCGCGAGCCTGGGCATTCCTGTGACCGCCGGAAGGGATTTCTGCGATCAAGATGACGCCGCGCATCCCATGGTAGCCATCATCAACGAGACGATGGCCCGTTATTTCTTTGGGGCAAGGAGTCCCATCGGAAGAAAAATCGGTACGAACGAGGATCCAAAAGCTCAGCCGGATATTGAAATCATCGGAGTGGTCAAGGATGCGAAGTATGTTCATCTTCAGGAAGCGGCCCGCCGCCACTTTTACACTCCCGTGGCGCAACAACCACGCCTCTTTGACATGACGCTGCACGCGCGCACGGCGGGCGATCCTGGAAAGCTTACAGAACTCGTGCGCGCCGAAGTCAAAGACCTGGACGCCAACCTACCCCTCTACGGAACAACCACCTTGGAGATCCAAACGGAAGAATCGCTGACCGAGGAAAGGGTAGTTACTTGGCTCTCGAGCGCGTTTGGCTTGCTCGCGACTCTGCTTGCTTCGGTAGGACTGTATGGAGTAGTGGCTTTTGCCGTCGCCCGACGCACGCGGGAAATCGGAATTCGCATGGCCATGGGAGCGCAACGGGGAGACATTCTTGGGACCGTCTTGCAACACATGTTCATCGTCGTTAGCACTGGAATTGTTGCCGGTGTCGCGGCCGCCTCTGCCGCTAGCCGCCTGCTGGGCACCATGCTCTTTGAAGTCAAGCCGACGGACTTATTGTCGTACGCGGGAGCGTGCTTGCTCCTGATTTGTGTCGCGGGCACGGCGGCGTATGTCCCGGCGCGGCGCGCGACGCTCGTCGATCCGATCGAGGCGCTGCGCTACGAATGATTGCCGTTTGGGGACCAAAGATTTTAAGGATCTAGAGGATGCCAGAGCTTTATCAAGACGTGCGGTACGGCCTACGGATGCTGGCTAAAAATCCGGGATTTACAGCGATTGCGATCCTCACGCTGGCGCTCGGCATCGGCGCGAACACGGCAATTTTTTCGCTGCTCAATCAAGTCCTGTTGCGCCGCTTGCCGGTCGAGAATCCCCAAGAGTTGGTGGTGCTGAAGTCGCCCGGACCCAAACATGGACATGTGTGGAGTGACGGCGATGATTCGGAGATTTTTTCCTACCCGCTGTACAAGGGGCTGGCAAAAAACACCACGGTTTTTGACGGGGTGCTCGCGCGATATGAATTTTCGGCAAGCATCGCGATTCATGGACAGACGGACCGTGGTTCGGGCGAACTCGTAACTGGGAACTATTTCGACTTGCTTGGTGTGCGGCCGGCCCTCGGCCGAGTGCTGTCGGCTGCCGATGACGATGTCCAGGGGGCCCATCCGGTACTCGTGTTGAGCCACGCTTATTGGACGCAGCATTTCGGCGGAGATACGGGAGTTTTGAATCACGCGATTCTGGTGAACAACACGGAAATGACCATCGTCGGCGTTGCGCAGGCAGGATTCAGCGGCATCCAGGTGGGACAGACGCCGGACATTTTTGTGCCCATGACCATGAAGGGACAGATGACGCCGATCCGGAATGGGCTGGACGACTGGAATGATTCGTTTTTGGCAGTGTTAGCGCGGCGGAAGTCGGGCGTGTCCATGGAGCAGGCGCGGGCGGGAATCAACGTGGACTACCCGGGCCTGCTCGAACAACAGGTGGGGGCCATCCCCAACCCCCATATGGGAGCCCAAGACCGTCAGAAGTTTCTCTCCAAGAGGATTCAGCTGTTTCCTGGAGCACAGGGAAGAACCGTCGTACAGCGCGATTCCGGGCCGGCTCTGATGGCGCTGTTTGCCATGGTGGCACTGGTGCTGCTGATCGCGTGCACCAACGTGGCGAATCTGCTACTGGCAAAGGCAGCTGCACGGCAGCGCGAGTTTGCCATCCGTTCGGCCCTGGGAGCCTCGCCAGGGCGGATGATGCGGCAATTGCTGGTGGAAAGCTTTCTGTGCGCACTGGGTGGAGGCGTTCTAGGACTCATTTTGGGCGTCTGGATAATGAACATTTTGACCGAAGCCGTCGTTTCTGAAGCAATGGTACAGGGGATCACGGCGCGGGTCGATGGAAGCGTATTGGCATTTGCGACGGCAGCGACGGCGGTCTCGGCGCTGGTGTTCGGGCTGATCCCTGCTTGGCGGGCGACGCGAACCGGGGTTTCGCAGACGCTGAAAGACCAGGGATCAACAACATCGGCGGGGCCGGCCCACGTGCGATTCCGCAAGTACCTCGTTGCAGGTCAGGTGGCATTCACGCTGCTGTTGCTGACAGGCGGGGCGCTGTTTTCCCGGACGCTGTGGAACCTGCGGACGCAAAACCTGGGATTGAGCACGGAGAACCTGATGACGTTTTCGATTTCGCCGCAACTGAGCGGATATGACGCGTCGAGAACGGTGGCCCTGGTCGACCGGCTGAGGGAGAGGCTGGGTGCGCTTCCCGGAGTGCTCAGTGTGGGATCGTCGCAGATTCCGGTGCTGACGGGGACCGATATGGGCGGGAACATTACCGTGGAAGGCCGTCAAAACCTAGATACCGATGACCAGCACGTGAATTATGACGCGGTGAGCCCGAACTATTTCTCGACCATGAGAATTCCGCTGCTTTCCGGTCGCGAATTCAACGCTGGAGACACCGCGGCAAACACGAAGGTGGCGATCGTGAATGAAACCATGGCAAAAGAGTTCTTTCCGAACAGAAATCCGATTGGCATGCACTTTGCGCTGGGCGGGGGAAATGACGCCAAGCCAAATATAGAGATCGTTGGCGTTGTGAAAGCGGTAAGAGAGGGTCACGTCCGGGATGCCGAGCGGCCGTTTTTCTATCAGCCCTATTCGCAATTCGGAAAACTCTTCGGCATGAGTTTTTACGTTCGCACCCAACAAGATCCCCTGTTAATCGCCAACACGCTGCGGGAGACGGTCCGGGGAGCGGATGCTAATTTGCCGGTGTACGAACTAAAGACAGTCGAGCGCGTAGTGGACGAAGATCTATTTGCGGAGCGCGTGATTGCGGGGCTTTCCGCGGCGTTTGGCGGGTTGGCGGCGTTGCTGGCGGCACTGGGAATCTACGGGGTGCTGGCGTACCTGGTCGTGCAGCGGACGCGGGAAATTGGAATTCGAGTGGCACTGGGGGCCCCGGCTGGACACGTAAGAGGGCTGCTGTTCAAGGAAGTCGGATGGATGGTTTTGCTGGGCGCGGCGGTGGGATTGCCACTGGCATACGGGCTAGCTCGGCTAAGCGAGTCTCTGCTGTACGGGGTGCACGCGGGCGACCTTCCGGTGTATGCGGCATCGTTGGGGATTATCTGCCTCGTGGCTTTCGCAGCGTGCTACCTCCCATCGCGACGAGCAACGCGGATCGATCCCATCGTAGCGCTGCGCTACGAATAAATCATGGTTCTTCAAGCCACGACGAACCAGGAAAGAAGCGAGGAGAGTGCGCTGAAAATAAGGGGTGACAGTTTCTTTCTAAGGAATAGCCGCAAGCTAGATTTTGTCTGGTGAGCACCCGGACCCAGTGCAGGTGATAAGAGCTTTCAAGATCGGATACGAGAAGGAGAGCAAATGACGGACCCAAACGCAACACTAATCAAGATGGAAGGCGTGAAGAAAGTGTTCTATACGGATGAGGTCGAGACGCACGCCTTGTCCGAGATCCACCTGGAGATCAAGAAGGGGCAATACATCTCGATCGCCGGGCCTTCGGGCTGCGGCAAATCGACACTGCTCTCCATTCTCGGACTTCTCGATTCACCGACGGGCGGCGGGTATACGCTCAACGGGCAGCCGGTCGCGAATCTCTCGATCAGCGAGCGCACGCGGATCCGCAACCGCGAGATTGGATTTATTTTCCAGGCCTTCAACCTGATTGGCGACCTGACCGTGTATGAAAACGTCGAACTGCCATTGACGTATCGGGGCACGAGCGCTGCGGAGCGGAAGCAGAAGGTGCAGCACGCGCTGGAACGTGTCGGCATGGCGCACCGGCTACGCCACTATCCCTCGCAACTCTCCGGCGGTCAGCAGCAGCGTGTGGCGGTGGCCCGCGCGCTTGTCGGTGATCCGCTCATTCTGATGGCTGACGAGCCGACCGGAAACCTCGATTCAAAGAACGGCGAGGCCGTGATGGAGCTCCTTCGCGACCTGCACCGCAACGGCGCGACCGTTTGCATGGTCACGCACGACCAGCGTTACGCCAATTTCGCCGAGCGCACCATTCATCTGTTCGACGGGCGCATTGTCGAGGAGACCCAGGAAGCGCGCGTAGGCGCCTGACGCCGAGGCGGCTCATGGATACGTTCTGGCAGGACCTACGATTCGCAGCGCGGATGCTGGCGAAGAGTCCCGGGTTCACCGCCGTGGCTGTTTTGACCCTTGCGCTGGGCATCGGCGCCAACACTGCAATTTTTACAGTTGTATACGGAGTGCTGCTCCGCCCGCTGCCCTTCCCTGAGCCCGACCATATCGTCCAGCTTGCCGAGAGCTACCAAACACTATCCGATGAGATGAGTGTAACGGCGAAGCAGATGGAGTTTCTGCGGGAGTACGGCAAACTCTTCGAACATATCGCAGGTTACA
>WNGH01003946.1_pt1 | contig 14146 bp, 12 predicted proteins | sample 5400631 | NCBI WGS metagenome assembly WNGH01 (sample SAMN13153373, study PRJNA577476) | soil metagenome | isolation source: 115 cm soil or saprolite under Garry oak tree replicate 1 | place: USA:California | collected 2016-06-15
GCGGTCGGCGAGCGTCACGACCGGGTGCCGCGCGCCGGCCGGCGACCGGTCCCACGGCAGCGTCACGTCGGCCGTCTCGTCCTCGAGCACCCGGCGGTCCCGGTCGGCCTCGAGTTCGGCCTGCCGCAGCGCCAGCGCCTCGTCGAGCGCCTTCTTGGCGGCGCCGACGCGGCGTCCCGCCTCGGCCTTCGCCTCGGGCGGCAGCGCGCCGATCTCCGCGCTCGCCAGCGTCAGCGGCGCCTGCCGGCCCCGGTGCTCTACCTCGGCCGCCTTGAGGTCATCGAAGGAGGCCGCGGCGGCGATCGCGGCGAGCCCTTCCGCTGTCATGCGCTCGACCTCGGCCGGCGCCAGCGCGGCGACGCGGACCGGGTCGTAGGTATTGTTCGGTGCGGACATCGGTCCTGGTCTCCTTGATGTCACTGGAAAGTCGATCAACAGGGAAGTTCGCGATCTTCCTTAACGGTTCGCTCCCGCTCGTGCCGGAACGCCGGCCAGTCCGCTCGCAACCGAACGGCGACGCTGCCCCGGGCGGGTCAGGCCGCAGGGATCACCCCGGTGGGCCCGCCGGTCCGCGCGGATCTGGCTCAGCAGTGATCCGGTGCGCCGGCGGGCATGGTAAATCGGAACTCAGCCCCGCCGCCTGGTGCCTCGTGCACCTCGATCGTGCCGCCGTGCGCCTCGACCAGGCCCTTGACGATGAACAGGCCAAGGCCTGCCCCGCCACGGCGCTTCGCGCGCCAGAACTGGCGGAACACCCTCGGCGCGAACTCGGGCGCGATTCCCTGGCCCTCGTCGCGGACCGATACCGCGACGCCTGGCCCGCCGTGGACCCGTGCCGACTCGATCACGGTAGTAACCGTACCAGCCCCGTGCCTGACCGCATTCTCCATGAGGTTCGCGAGGATCTGGTCGATCTTGTCGGCATCCAGCCACGTCTCTGGCAGCCCGTCGGCGACCTCGATCTTGAACCGGCTCTCCGCCTCCCCCGACGCGACCCGGCCGGCCACCAGCTTGGCCGCGCGGGCCGCGATGTCAACCAGCTCGCGCTGCATCTGCAGCCGTCCGGCCTCGATCCTCGACACGTCGAGCAGCTCGGTGATCAGGCGGGTCACCCGGTCGGCGTCGGCGTTGACCGTCTCGAGCATGCTGCGCTTCTGGTCGTCGGTGAAGCGGGGCCATTTGGCGAGCAGGGTCGCGGTGAAGCCCTTGACGCTGGTCAGCGGGGAGCGCAGCTCGTGCGCCACCGTGGACACCAGGTCGGCCCTGGTCCGCTCGATTCTGGCCCGCTGCTCCGCGCTGCGCAGCGTGATGATGAGCCGGCGGACGGCGCCGCGGTCACACGGCCAGGCTGGCACCGGGCCGCCGCGCGGCGCCCGCACGTAGCCCACCGTGACCAGCAGCTCGGTGCCGTCGGCCAGGTACAGCGAACGTTCCGGGTGCCTGGTGCGGATCGACAGCCCGTCGTACGGCCGCGACTGCCGCCACCAGCAGCGGCCCTCGGCGTCGGCGAGCGGCAGCGCGGCGGGCAGCTCCCTGCCGACGGCCTGGCCGGCCGCGATCCCGGTCAGCCGCTCGGCCGCCCGGTTGAAGATGATGACCCGGCCGCACTGGTCGGCCACGACGAGCCCGTCCGGCAGCTCGTCCGCGCTGAGCAGATCAGCGGGCCCGAATGAGTTCCCCGGCCGCTGTGCCGGGTTGGGCCGCCGCGGGCCCGGCCAGTAAGGGTCACCGGACCCCGGCATCTCGCCAGCGCTCGCAGCCACCGAGCTCACTCGCCGGTCCTCATCGGACTGCCGCTCCCACCATGCACAGCACTGCCCCGGCGAGCTCGCGCGGCCGCCTGGGGTCCGGGGGTTAACCCCGCGGTCGGCTGGTGCCGCGCCACGGCCCGCACCACCGTGACCCATCCTGGTGCCGGGGTCATGACGCAACGTGATCAGAGCCTAGCGCGTCGGCGGGACTGAGCGGCACCCCCATATTGGGCGCGCGCCGAGGCGTACAGGCACACGGCTGCCGCGGCGGCCAGGTTCAGGCTCTCGGCCTGGCCGTAGATGGGCACGGCGACCGCGTCGTCGGCGAGCGCGACGAGGTCGCCTGGCAGGCCCCAGGCCTCGTTGCCGAACAGCCAGGCGGTCGGCCGGCCGAGCCGGCCGACCCGGTCGAGATCGTCAAGCCCGAGCGACGCGCTGCCGTCAGCGGCGAGCACGCCGAGCCCAGCGCCGCGCAGCGCCGTGACGGCGTCCGATACCTGCACGCCCAGCACCAGCGGCAGGTGAAACAGCGAGCCGGCCGAGGACCGCACGCACTTGCTGTTGTACGGGTCGACGGAGGCGCCGGCGAAGATCACCCCGTGCGCTCCCGCCGCGTCGGCGGTGCGCAGCACGGTGCCGGCGTTGCCGGGATCCCTGATGTTCGCGAGCACGACGACGAGCCGCGGCGCCGCCGCGACCAGCTCGCTGAGCGTCACGTCCACGAACGGGCAGACGGCGAGCAGCCCCTGCGGGGTCACCGTCTGGGCGAGCTCGGCCATCACTTCGCCGCTGACCTCGTGGACCGGCGCCCCGGCGCTGGCCACCGCGGCGACCAGATCGGCGTGCCGGGACCTGGCGGCCGCGGTGACGAAGAGCTCCCTGACCAGGCCGTCCCGACCCAGCGCTTCCCTGACCGCCTGTGGCCCCTCCGCGAGGAACAGCCTCGACCGCTCCCGCAGCGCCCGCTTGGCCAGCGACCTCGCTGTCCTGACCCGGGGTGACCGGGTGCTCATAACCATGGCCCCTGCCCGACCTCGCCCAGACACGATGATCGCGAAGGATTTTCCCGCGGAGGCGAGGAAAATCCTTCGCGATCCTGAAACTTGCTAGGCGGCCGCGTTCACGTCGGCCGGGAGGGCCTGGCGGGCAACGGCCACAAGCGCCGTGAAGGCCGCGGGATCAGCGACGGCAAGCTCGGCGAGCATCTTGCGGTCCACCTCGACGCCTGCGGTCTTCAGTCCCTGGATGAACCTGTTGTAGGTGATGCCCTGGGCTCGCGCGGCCGCGTTGATCCGCTGGATCCACAGCCTGCGGAACGCGCCCTTGCGGTCCTTGCGGTCCCGGTAGGCGTAGGCCATCGAGTGCAGTGACTGCTCCTTGGCCTTGCGGTACAGCCTGGACCGCTGCCCGCGGTAGCCGCTCGCCCGTTCGAGGACGACCCTGCGCTTCTTGTGGGCATTGACCGCCCGCTTTACGCGTGCCATGTGTGCGACTCCCTCACGTCGGACCGGGTCACTTGCCCAGCAACTTCTTCATGTTCTTGGCGTCTGCGGGTGCGAGCGTCACGTAGTTCGCCAGGCGGCGGGTCTTGGTGCTCGGCTTGTGCTCAAGGTAGTGAGCCCGGTTAGCGCGACGGCGCATCACCTTGCCGGTGCCGGTGAGACGGAACCGCTTCTTGGCGCCGCTGTGCGTCTTCATCTTCGGCATGTCGCCGCGTCCCTCGTTCCTCGCGCGCTCCCGCGCGTCCTGTGTCCGCCCGCCGACCACATGGTCAGGCGGGCACATCTTCGTTCTCCGGCGGCTGGCCCGTCAGCCCCCGGCCTCGGCGCCGTGCTCGGCCGGCCGCGCCCGCGGCGACTTTTCCGCCTCGTCTGGCTTGGCCGCCGGCGACCGCGGCCCGCTCGGCCTGGGCGCGCTCGGCCTGGGCGCGCTCGGCCTGGGTGCACTCGGCCTGGGTGCACTCGGCCTGGGCGGGGCCGGCTTAGCCGTCCCGCCGGCCGGGGGCCCCGGCTTCGGAGCGGCCGGCCTGGCCGTCCCGCCCGCCGACGGTCCCGGCCTGGGCGTCCCGCCTGCCGGTCCCGGCCTCGGCGACGCCGGCCTGGCCGTCCCGCCCGCCGACGGTCCCGGCCTCGGCGACGCCGACCTGGCCGTCCCGCCCGCCGACGGTCCCGGCCTGGACGGCGCCGACCTGTCCGTTCCCTGATCCGGCTTCGGCGCTGCGCCGACATCCGCCGCGGACTTCGCGGCCGCGTCCGACGGGCCGGGATCCGGCCTCGCGGCGTTCCCTGCGGCAGGCGCATCCGGTCTTGTCGCGGTTCCCGCTGCAGGCACCGGACCCGGCCTTGCGGCGGCGGGCGCCAGGCCAGACCGCGGAGCAGCCGGAGCGGCAGGCCGCGAAGCGGCGGCCCCTTCGCTGGCCCGACTGGCCCCGTGGGCCGCCGCTGCCCTGGCGCTGGCCCGGTCCGGGCCCCGGACCGCCTTCGTCTCTGCCTTCTTGCGCAGCGGTCCGATCACCATGATCATGTTCCGGCCGTCCTGCTTCGGCTGCGACTCGACGAAGCCGAGTTCCTCGACGTCGCCGGCCAGCCGCTGGAGCAGCTTGTACCCGAGCTCCGGTCTCGACTGCTCGCGACCGCGGAACATGATCGTTACCTTGACCTTGTCTCCCTGCCGGAGGAACCGCTCGACGTGGCCTTTCTTGGTGCCGTAGTCGTGCGGGTCGATCTTCGGCCGGATCTTGATCTCCTTGATGACCGTCTGCGCCTGGTTCTTGCGCGACTCCCGGGCCTTGAGGGCCGACTCGTACTTGAACTTGCCGAAGTCCATGAGCTTGCAGACCGGCGGGCGCGCGGTCGGCGCCACCTCGACGAGGTCGAGGTCTGACTCCTGAGCCAGCCGCAGCGCGTCGGTTATCGAGACGATGCCGACTTGCTCGCCGGACGGGCCTACGAGGCGAACTTCAGGTACCCGGATACGGTCGTTGATACGAGGTTCAGTGCTGATGTGACCTCCAATGTCACCTTGTTCCTGATCCGGGACTGTCCCGGATCAGGCACGCCGGGGCTCGCCGTGAAAACAGAAAGCCCCGCACGACTCGCATGCGGGGCCACCACGCACGGCTAAAACCGCACAGGTTTTGCCCCGCGCAGCATCGCCACACACATCCGGGCACCGGCCTGCCATCGGCACGCCAACCCCGATCGTCCGGCCTGCGCCTGCCAGTCTCGGCGGCTGGCAGGCGTGCTACCCGCCAGCGAGGCTGTGCCGAGACGGCACCGGAGCGCTGGCAAGGTGGGAGGTGGCCGAGGTGGTCCTCCGCTTGCCGCCCGGCGGGGTACGCCGGGCTCGTTAAGTTCTCCCAGTAAGACTAGCGCATCTCACCGCCACGGTCGCAGTCCCTCGGCTGCTGAAGACAGTCAGCCGAACTCGCCGACTGTCAAGTTATAACCCGGCAGCTCGTCCGCGTATTTCCCGCGGAGTTACCTCCGCAGGGCAGCCGCCACCGCGACGCCGACCGCGCGGGCGACGGGTGGCGGGAACGCGTTCCCCACCTGCCGGTAGGCGGCGGTCTTGCGCCCGGCGAACTCCCAGCAGTCGGGGAAGCCCTGCAGCCTGGCGACCATCCTGGTGGTGAGCCGCGGCGCGGCGCCTGCCGGGAACGACTCGTCCGGCGGGCCGTCGGCCACGCCGAGGCCGTCGACCCCGAGCCGCTGCCAGGCCGCCCGCGCCCTGGTCGGCCCGAGGTCAGGGCCGCCGTGCTTCCTGCTTCCGCCGACTATCGTCGGCGCGATCAGGGAGGCGCGGTTCGCCCACGACGCCGCACCCGGCCAGCCCCCGGCCGCCATCAGGTCGGCAAGCGACTCTCCCACCGTGGGCGGCCGTTCGGCCGACGGCGCCGGCCAGCGGAAGGCCGCTGCCCACGGCTGCCTGACCGCGACGAGGACGAGCCTGGGCCGCAGCTGCGGCACGCCGTGCTCGCTCGCCTGGACCAGCCGCCACCAGGTCAGGTAGCCGAGCTCGCCGAGCCGGGCGACGACCTGCGCGCGGTAGCCGTCGAACCGGCCGGCGGCCAGCCCGCGCACATTCTCAAGCAGCACGGCCCTGGGGCCGATCTCGGCGGCCATCCGCAGGGCCTCGGGGAACAGGTCGCGTTCGTCGGCGGCACCGAGCTGCCGGCCGGCGACCGAGAACGGCGGGCACGGTACTCCCCCGGCGAGCAGGTCGACGCCGCGGAACTCGGTCCCGTCGACATCGGACACATCGGCCTCGATGATCTTCCAGCGGGCCCCCCGGTTCCTGCGCAGGGTTTCGCAGGCGTCGGCATCGATCTCGACCGCGGCCGCGTGCCAGAAGCCTGCCTGCTCAAGTCCGAGCGCCTGGCCGCCAGCGCCCGCGCAGATCTCCACACAGGCCAGTCCGGTCATCGGGCGCTCCAGCGGTCGGATCACGCTTGATTGTTCCGCCGCAACGGGTCTGCGGCGCGCACGCCACGCCGCGCCGGCCTCACTGCCCGCCGGCCGGCTCCCGCGGGCCCAGGCCGCCGCCTGCTCGCCTGCTCAGCTCGGCGCGGCCGGCCCGGCGCATCTCGTCGACCGGGGCCGGCCGTCCCGTCATCAGCTCGACCTGGAGCGCCGCCTGGTGCAACAGCAACTCGAAACCCCCCACGACCGTCGCGCCGGCCGCGGCGGCGGCAGCGGCCAGCGGCGTCGGCCAGGGGTGATAGACGACGTCGAACACCGCCGCTGGCACCGGCACCAGCCCGCCGAAAATTTGCGCGAAAAGGTCGGCGGCGCCAGCCGGCACGGTCGAGACGACCAGCCGGGCGCCGGCCAGGCAGGCGGGCTCGAACGGCCGGAGCGTGACCGTCATGCCAAGCCGGCCGGCGGCCGAGACCAGGTCGCCCGCCCTGGCGGGATCCCGCACCGCCGCTGTCACGGACCGCTCGCCGAGATCGCGTAGCGCGGCAAGCGCGGCGCAGGCGGTCGCGCCGCCGCCGAGTATCAGCGCCGGGCCGGCCGGCCGGGACGGGACCGCCGCCCGCGCGGCGCCGATGCCGTGCTCGGCCAGCGCCCTGACCATGCCGGGGACGTCGGTGTTGTAGCCGAGGCGCTGGGCCGCGGCGAACACGACCGTGTTGGCGCCGCCGACCTCGGTGGCGAGCGGCTCGATCCGGTCCAGCAGCGGCAGCACGGCCCGTTTCAGCGGCGTGGTGAGCGAGAGCCCGGCCCAGTCAGGGCCGCACCGGTCGAGCAGTGCGGGCAGGCCCGCCTCGTCGCTCTCGATCGCCTCGTACCGCCACCAGGTCAGGCCGAGCGCCGCGTAGGCGGCCGTGTGCAGCATCGGCGAGAGCGAATGACGGACCGGCGAGCCGAGCACGGCCACCCGCACTCTGCGGCGGTCACCCTCGCTCAGTTTTGGAACTTCTTCTGCCACTCTTGCAGCTGCTTCAGGTTGTTAGTGAAGTACGTCCTGTACGGCGGCTTCTTCGACCTGGTGTCCGCGATGAAGTACAGATAGTCGGCCTTCACAGGATGCAATGCCCAATAGATAGCGTCCTTGCCCGGATTGCCGATCGGACCCGGCGGCAGCCCGGTGTGCAGGTAGGTGTTGTACGGCGAGGGATACTTCTCCTCCTTCAGGGTGATAGCCGTTCCGTGCTTGTTCATCGCGTAGAACACGGTGCTGTCGAACTCCAGCGGCTTGCCGATCTTCAGCCTGTTCCAGGCAACCCGGGAGATCCCGCCGAAGTCCTCGAGGCGGCCTCCCTCGGCCTGGACCATGCTGGCGACGATGAGCACGTGCCAGGGCGTGGTAAAGACCTTGGCCGCCTCGGACGCCAGGTTGATGCTGGCGACCTTGCTGTTGAATTCGTGCACCATCGCCTGCAGGATCTGCAGCGCGGGCTCGTGCGGCAGGAAGTCGTAGGTGTCGGGGAACAGGAAACCCTCGGCGGTCGTCCCGTGGGCCCAGGACGGCAGCCCGAGTGACGACGGCGGATGATCGATGATCTGCAGGAACTCGCTCGCGCTGCGGCCGGTTCTCTGGGCCAGTTCGGCCGCGATCGCGCTCGCCCGCATGCCCTCGATGATCGTGACCCGGATCTCGATCCTCGCCTTCGCGCTCAGCAGGAGCTTCACGGCAAGGGCGGCGTTCATATGATGGTGCAGCCGGTAGACCCCGGGCTGCAGGATGCCACGGGCGGCCGCGGCCGCGGTGTCGTAGGGCCGCAACGCCTTGACCACGCCCTTCTTGACCAGCACCGGGCCGAGCGCCCCCAGCGAGGCTCCCTGGTTGACCGTGATCTTGACCGTCCCGGTCCCTGGGCCGGAATAGTCGCCATAACGATCGCTGACTAGGCGGTTGACGTAGCTGTAGCCGAAGGCAGCCGCAATGCCCACCATGAGGAGTACTGCGAAGATCGCGACCGTAAACGCGGCCTTGCCGCGCACGCTGCGGCGCTTCCGCCCGCGGCCACTTCGGCCGCGGCGGCCCCTGCCGCCGCCGGCCTCGTCGCCACCGGCCTCGTCGCCACCGGCCTCGTCGCCACCGGCCTCGTCGCCACCGCCACGGCCGAAACGGCGCGAGAGCAGCCCGCTGCCCGGGTCGTCCTGCCAGTTTTCTGGTGGCTCGTCATGCCACGGCGGGTAGCCATCCGATCCGGCCGCAAGTGGCCCGGCAGCGTCATCCAGGTTCCGGTCCGCTCGCGTTTTGGCAGGTGGCGGCCCTGCCGTCCACCGGATACTGCCCGTATCATGGGCATTCGAATCCGGCGAGCCCGACTGCTCGTACTCGTCGTCCTGGCTGAAGGGGCGGGCGTACGGTCCCGTGTCCGGGCGGGCAAAGGACCCGGTGTCCGGGCGCGCGAATGATCCGGTATCCGGGCGGGCGAAGGTGCCAGACTCGGGCCGGCCGAAGGGCCCGGTACCGGGCCGGCCGAAGGGCCCGGTACCGGGGTGGGAGAATGATCCGGCGCCCGGGTCCTCCGGCGGCCCCGAGGCATATGTCGAGGTGTCTGGCTGGAACGCCCATCCGCCCTGCGAGCCGGCCTCGGCACCGCCCGGCCCGCCATCGCGCGCGTCGAACGATCCGGTATCTGGCCGGCCGAACGAGCCGGAGTCCTGGTAGCCGCCCACGCGATCATGGGTCCCTGTGCCCGGCCCGGTGAACGAGCCTGTGTCGCCGTAGCGATCGGTCTCATACGGGCTGGCTGCGTGCGGGTCGGGCGGGCCGTACTGGCCGTAGGAGCCGAACCCGCCAGGCTGCTGCTCGTACGGGTCCGTCGACCCGTACCGGTCATCCTGCCCGCGCGACCCTGTTCCGTAGCTGCTCCCGCCGCGGTCCGCGCCGTACCCGGCATCGCCGTACGGGTCGGTACTGCCCGGGTCCTGGACGCCGCCCGCTGGCCCCGCGGAGTGACGGCCCCGCCCGGCTGCCCCGCCGGCATAGTCGCCTAGCTCGTCGTACCCGGCCCGGTCGCCGCGCCTCCCGGCCCTGCGGTATCCGGCCGGATCGCCGTGGTCCGCCGGATCGCCGTAGCCCGCCGGATCGCCGTGCTGGCCCGCATCGCCGTAGCCGGCCTGGTCGCCGTAGCCAGCGGCCGGACCGTAACCACGCGACTCTTGGTAGCCACCGGGACCGGCATAGCCGAGCGGATCGCCGTAGCCCGCCGGATCGCCGTAGCCCGCCGGATGGCCGCGGCCGGCCGGGTCACCGTAGCCCGCCGGATCACCGTGGCCGAGCGGATCGTCGTAACCGCCTGTGCTGCCGTAACGGTCCGATCCGCCGTACCCGGCCGACGGTCCGTACCCGGCCGGCGGTCCGTACCCGGCAGGCGCGCCGTACCCGTCCGGGGCCTCGAACTCATCCGGCCGACCGTAGCCGCCCGCACCGTGGTAACCCTCCCCGCGGCCGTTCTGGCCGGGCCGCTGGTCGTATTCTTCTTCGTCGCGGTAGTCACCACGATCCGGCCGACGTCGGCCGCGCCGCGGCCAGTGCCCGCCATCTCTGGTCATCCGCCACCGCCCCTGGTCGTGCCGACAACTTCGCCAGGAGGGCTGCCTGTCTGCCTCTCGGCATCAAGGGCTCCCTGAAGCAACGTTGCCGCGGCAGCCTGGTCGATCACACTCCGGCGCTCCCTGGAGTCGCGGCCGCCCTGGCGTAGCGCGGCGTGGGCGATGACGGTCGTGAAACGCTCGTCCACGAGCCTGACTGGCACGGGCGCGACGACGCCCGCGAGCGCCTGAGCAAAGTCTCGTGCCCGGTCAGCGGCCTGTCCAGGGTTTCCGGAAAGGCCGGTGGGAAGCCCGACAACGATCTCCATCACCTGCCGGTCAGCCGCGAGGCCCGCGATCTCGGCGAGATCACCCTGGCGACGGCGCACCGTGGTCAGCGGGCTGGCCAGCAGTCCGCCAGGATCGCAGCTGGCGATCCCGATCCGAGCCGAGCCGACGTCCACGGCTAGCCTGACGCCCGATCTCAAGGCGCCAGCCTCCGGGCGCCTGATCTCAGAACTGACACAACTCGGCTGCGGCACGATCTCACGTTACGCTACTCGATGGACCTATGCCGCCAATAACACCCCTAACCGCACTAAACGCCTCCGTCAGGGCCTGCGCGGCCTGGGCTCCCAGCGCGGCACCTCCTCCTTGCGCGATGTCGTCCCTGCCGCCGCCCCGACCGCCCAGGACGGCGGTGGCCGTGCCGATCAGCGCTCCCGCGGTCAGGCCCCGCGCCCGAGCCGCGTCGTTCAGCGCGACGACGACCGCAGGCCGGTCCGCCGGAACTCCGGCGGTCACGACCACCCCTGCCCGCTCGGCGGGAATCTGGCCGCGGATGTCAAGCGCGAGCTTGCGGATCCCGTCGGCGGGGGTGCCGTCGGGGACCTGATGGGCCACGAAGAGGACGCCGTTCACCTCGCCCGCCCGCGCGACCAGGCCGGCGGCGATGTTCGCCAGTTGCGCGGACTGCGTCCGCGCGATGTCCCGCTCCGCGTCGCGGAGCCTGGCCACGATCCCGGCGATCCGGTCAGGCAGGTCCGCCCGCGGCGTCCTGAGCTGCTCGCTCAGCTGGCTGACCAGCAGGCTCTCCCTGGCGAGGAACCGGAACGCGTCGATGCCGACCAGCGCTTCGACGCGCCTGACACCAGAGCCGATCGAGGACTCGCCGAGAATCTTCACCAGCCCGAGCTGACCCGACCGGACCACGTGCGTGCCGCCGCACAGCTCGCGTGAGTAGTTACCCACCTCGACGACGCGTACCTGCTCGCCGTACTTCTCGCCGAACAGGGCGAGCGCGCCCATCGCCCGCGCATCGCCGATTGAGGTGTGGAAGGCGCGGACATCCAGATCGTTGATCAGCACCTCGTTGACCTCGTCCTCGGCGTCGGCGAGGACGGCGGGAGGCACCGCCCCGAGGGCGGTGAAGTCGAACCTGAACCGACCGGGCGAGTTCTCCGATCCTGCCTGGGCCGCCGACTCGCCGAGCGCGCCGCGGAAGGCGCGGTGCACCAGATGCGTAGCCGTATGCGATCGGGAGATCGCGCGCCGCCGCTCGATGTCGATCTCGGTATGCACCATGTCGCCCACCGCGATCTCGCCGGCCGTGACCCGGCACCGGTGCACGATCAGTCCGGGCACCGGAGCCTGCACGTCAAGAACCTCGACCGTGGCGCCGTCGTTCGCGCCGCTGCCCGCCGACCGCATGAGGCCCGTATCGGCGAGCTGGCCGCCGCCCTCGGCGTAGCACGGTGTCCGGTCGAGCACCACGTCGACCTCGGTGCCCGCCGCGGCCGCCGGCACGGAGGCGCCGCCGACCAGCAGGCCGATGACCGTGCCGTCGGAGGCAACCTCGTCGTAGCCGGTGAACACCACCTTGCCTGACCGTTCGAGGAACCGGGCGAAGACCGAGATGTCGGCATTTCCGGTCTTCTTCGCCGCGGCGTCCTGCTTGGCCCGCTGCCGCTGCTCGGTCATCAGCCGGCGGAACTCCGCCTCGTCGACGGTCAGCCCCTGCTCGGCCGCCATCTCAAGGGTCAGGTCGATCGGGAAACCGTAGGTATCGTGCAGCTGGAATGCCTGCGCGCCGCCGAGCGCCCGCTCGCCGCTACGCGTAACCTCCTCGACGGCCGCGTCGAAGATCGCGGTTCCGGTCCGCAGCGTGCTCAGGAACGCGCTCTCCTCGGCGTCCAGCACCGTGTGGATGTTGGGCGCGTCCCTGACCAGGTCCGGGTACTGGTCGCCGAGCGCTCCGATCGCAACAGAGGCGAGTTCGTGCAGGTAGCGCTCGCCCGAGCCGCCGCGCCCGCCCTCGCCGCCGCGCTGGGATCCGGCGAGCAGCCTCAGGTCGCGGACGCTGCGCCTGACGATCCTGCGGAGCACGTAGCCGCGCCCCTCGTTGGACGGAATGACGCCGTCGGCGACGAGCATCACCGCCGCCCTGACGTGGTCGGCCACCACGCGCAGCGCCACGTCGCCGGCGGGGTCACGCCCGTACTTCTGCTCGGTGAGCTCCGCGGCGCGCTCGAGCACCTTCCACATGGTGTCGACTTCGTAGATGTTGTCGACGCCCTGTAGCAGCGCGGCCATCCGCTCCAGGCCCATGCCGGTGTCGATGTTCCGGGACGGCAGCTCGCCCTGGGTGTCGAAGTCGATCTTGGTTCGGACCGCGCTGAGCTGGTACTGCATGAACACGAGGTTCCATACCTCGAGGTAACGGTCCTCGTCGGCCTCCGGACCTCCCTCGCGGCCGTACTCGGGACCGCGGTCGTAGTAGATCTCCGAGCACGGGCCGCCGGGCCCCGGCACGCCCATGTGCCAGTAGTTGTCCGCCAGCCCGCGACGCTGGATCCGGTCGGCAGGGACTCCGACGGCGTTGTGCCAGATCGAGTACGCCTCGTCGTCGCCGGCGTAGACCGTCGCCCAGAGCCTGCTCTCGGGGAAGCCGAAACCGCCGTCGGACTCGGTGCGGGTGAGCAGCTCCCAGGCCAGCGGGATCGCCTGCTCCTTGAAGTAGTCGCCGAAGGAGAAGTTGCCGAGCATCTGAAAGAAGGTGGCGTGCCTGGTCGTCTTGCCGACCTCGTCGATGTCCGGCGTCCGCACGCACTTCTGGGCGCTGACGACCCGCGGGTAGGGCGGCACGAGCTGGCCGAGGAAGTACGGCTTGAACGGCACCATCCCCGCGTTGACCAGCAGCAGCGTGGGATCCTCCGCGACCAGGCTGGCAGAGGGAACGACGGTGTGCCCGCGCTGCGAGAAGTAGTCAAGGAAACGGCGGGCGATCTCTGCCGACTCCATCAGCGGCCATCCTTAGGGTTGTCACTGCTGCCTCGTGCCCGCGCCCCGGCGGGCTCGCTGACCTACGAGGGTATTGCCTCGGGCGGCGGAATGCCGATTCAAACGTCGCTGTGCCGGTCGATGAACTCCGCCATTCCGGCGCGGACATCGCGGACGAATGCGGCCGTTCCGCCGTCGGCGCGACGCCGCGGTGCTGGCCCGGCCCGCCCGCTGCCGACCGCGCGGCGCGTGAGCGGGGTGAGCGTTTCACGCGCGGGGAGCAGGGCCTTCGCCGCCCTCGTCACCCGCCGGTAGCCGGCGATGCCGAGTGCCGCCCCGATCGCCAGCCAGACGGCGCGGCGGATCATAGCTGCGCCCGATCCCGGGCGGCCGTGACCCGTTCGGTCCGTTCCCGCCACGTCTCCCGCTGGGCGCGATCGGGCAGTGCAGGTAGTCTTGCCGACCCACCCACCCTCGCCGGCGAGCCGTTCACGCCAGGCCCGGCGACCCGGCCGGAGCGGCGGAGCGCCAGGGCGTGCCTGACGCCGTGCCCGGCCGCGGCCAGCCGCAGGACGGGAGCGCCGAGGCCGGCCGCGATCAGCCTGGCCGCGCCCGCGACGGCAGAGACCTGCTCATGCAGGTCGGACACGCTCGCGGCCACCTGGTCCACGCCGTCGGCAAGAGCGCCGGTCCTGGCCAGCTGCTGGTCGGCCCGCTCGACCGTGGCGCGCGTGCGGGCGAGCAGATCGTCGGCACCGGCCCGGTAGCTGGTCACCAGCGCGGTCGCCGCGCCGACCAGCCTGGCCAGCCTGGCGAGTACGAACACCGCCACGCATACTCCGACCGCGAAGAACGCGGCCGCGATCAGAGCCGCTAGCTGCCCAGCGTTCATCGGCCCTGCTCCCTCCTGGCCCGGGTGGCAGTCACTGGGCCGACCCTACCGCTTGCCGCCGCCGCAGCCTGCCAAGCCGCACGTTTCAGGCGTCGCCGCCGGCCCCGGCTTCGCGCTGGCCGCCGGCCGAGCCGTCGAGCACCGCCCTGATCCGCCCGGCCCGGTCGGCGTACCTGGCCTCCGCCCCGTGCCTGGTCGGCTCGTAGTACCGGCGGCCAGCCGCGGCCTCCGGC
>WNGH01005675.1_pt1 | contig 14145 bp, 17 predicted proteins | sample 5400631 | NCBI WGS metagenome assembly WNGH01 (sample SAMN13153373, study PRJNA577476) | soil metagenome | isolation source: 115 cm soil or saprolite under Garry oak tree replicate 1 | place: USA:California | collected 2016-06-15
AGCCAGACGTGGTCCCTGTCGGCTTCGAGTTCGACGGGAAATACTTCTGGGTGGGCAGTCACAGCCAGGACATTTTCCTAAAGACTTGGAAATACCACAATGTCAAGAACGGGAACAAACAAGTGGCTCTGACAATTGACGACCTAGAATCCGTAGACCCGTGGAAACCACGGGCGATCAAGGTCTACGGTACTGCAGAAGTCACTGACCACAAGGGACAATTTGGTCCAGGGAAGTATCTTCGTATTGCCCCGAAGGTCTCCTGGAGCTTCGGCATACCAGGATTGAAACATGAAGGACCCGGTGGGAGCAGGGTCAAGACAGTACATGAATAGCTTCGCGTCCAGCTCCCCAGCCTATGTCCGAAGTTCGCCCGGCCCCAAGCGCTGGCTTACTCGTCGTGATGACTTGGACCGATGAGCCTGTAGGGCGGGTCGCGAAGCGCTTTGAAGAAAAAAAGGTGGGAGTTTTCACGGATAGCCAAGGTCTCCCTAGGCTCCTGTGAGAGGCACTATCAACACTCGGACGCAAGTCGTGCTAGACGAGAGGCTGCCGGAGCCTACTAGGCTTACGCTGACCGTTGCTGGGCTGGTCCATCCCGCCGAGACCGTGTTGCTTCCGCTGAGTCCTGGCGCAACAACGACTATCGTCGCCGCGGGTGTGCTTCCCGTGCCGGTGTAGGAGAGGGTCACAGTGAGATGGCTGCTGTCAGCGATGCTGAAGCTGGTGACGCTGACGTTGGCGATGGTGCTGGCGGCTCTGAAGGACGTGAAGGTCCCGTTGCGGTCATGCCAGGCTAGTGGCCCGGGTCCCCTCCAGCCGAGCCACTGTCCATTGTATGTTGCCAGATTGTTCTGCGATTGATTTGGGGTCAGTGCTGAAGCGCTGGCGAAGGCGTATGCTGCCGCGCCTGCGCCGAGACCGACTATCAGTAGGAGCAGTACGACAGAGCGTGTTGCAATTCCTCGTTTGACTGTTGGCTGAGTTTCTGTCTGAGACATTTTCTTCGCTCTTGGGTTAGGCCTCGTAGACATGGCTGTTCTCCTAGGAATCTGCTTAAATCCTCAAAAACCCACGATCGAGAATGGTCTCCCTCGTAGGGAGACTGAGCGTAACCCATGTCTTCTGTTGAAGATCCTCTTCTGAAGGAACTACTGGCTGCGCTGAAGGAGGACACTCAGCGAATGGCGGCGGACCTCCTGAGCATCATCACGACTAATGCTCTCATCGCCGTCTTCGCCCTCTTCCTTGCTGTCGCCTCGCTCGTGAGAATAATCCTCTTTCCGCCTAGGATGGGCCCGGGGCCAATACCAGGTCTCTTCGAGACATCCCTAACCTTCGTCCTCTTCGCCCTCTCAGTGGTCTCCATCTACAACCTGCTAAAATTACGTGAAAGATACGCCAGACTCCAGGCTCTAGCAGAAAAGCTCGGCCGATAGCCGTTGCCGCTATCCCCAGACTCCAAGAAAGAGGCAGAGAAGAGACTGATGGTAATGAAAATGATAGAGGTCTTTGCTGACAAGTGCCCAAAGAGCACATTGCTCAACGGACCTTTTGGGGGTGACGATAGAGCCTTTGACAGGCTCCTAGGACCCGCCGGAATCCTAACTAGGACAACTCTTGTGACAGCAACAATGGACGGCAGGGTCACATACTACGGCCGAACCGAGGCCGGCAGGGTCTACCAGCAGGTCTTGGACATGCAGTTGAACTTTCTAGACCCATATACTGGTGGCGAGGTCTGGAAAAAATAATTCTGTAGGCATGGTAGAATCATGCTGTATTTCAAGTGCAAGAAAGGGGAGTTTGAAGAGGCCCAGTGCCTCTCTAACCCGATGTCAGTGCACAATTATGAGTTGTAATGGCTGTGCCCGATGTAGTGGTCGTGCTCTGTTGAGACGTACCGGTTGCGGCAGAGCCGTTACTAGCTGCAAAAGCTGAGCCGACAATGTAAGCTGTTGCGCCTGCACCTACGCCGACTAGAAGTACCAGGAGAAGCATTGAACGTAGTGAGAATCTCCGCGAGGATGCGGGTCGCATTTCATTCAGGGACATTTTTATCTCTCACCTCCACAGTCTCTTACTCGTTGTCCCGGTGACCTTGACCATTCTCCTAGGAATCCGTTTAAATGAAGAAGACCTATTGATGGACTAGCAACCCGCTCTTACGGATCAAGGCATCTTGCTAATCTCTCGGTGAATCTGCGCGAAACTTGTCGAAAGCTGGGCTCTCGCGTGCCTCAGGTCGATCAGTTTCACCGTTCAATGTGCGAGAAGTTGATAGTCGCAAAGTCGAGAAACCTTGCAGGCTCAAACTGAGAGGAAACTCATGAAGGCGATTGTCCGCGAACGATACGGATCACTGAAACTGAATCAGGCGTACAATCAAAGAAACCCCTTTCCATCGCCGCTCGACAGAGACGGAGCGGACGGCTTCCGTCCATAGTTCCGTGGGTCGGTGTTGTTTAGTAGGCTCCTTCTCTTAGGTTGACTCCGTATTCGAGATTTGCTTTCAAGCAGCATAGCATCTCCGTCCATCCCTCGCAGTTTCCGTACGAATTTTCGAGGTCTTTCTGATTTTCTCGCCAGTCGCCCTCGGAGATCTTGACTAGGGTTGACGAGGGTCCCAAGGATTCGAAGACCATCTCTACTCGTGTCTTGAGATCTTCCATTACATCCCATTCGAAGACTATGAGCTTGTTTTCAACGACCTTTATCACATGGACAGGGAATGGGGGGACGGCAGGCTCTTTGAAACTCCAGTTTACAGTCGCGCCTTCTCTTAGAGGTCCGCTTGCCCCGCCAGTTGTGAAGTATTTGCTCAACTTGGCCGGGTTACGTACGCCGTCGAATACCTCGCTTATCGGCTTTCCAATCTTGGTATGGACCTGGAACCTGAATTTCATAACAGTCTAGCTACCAGCGGAATGGCCGAATACGGCACGTATTTATATGTTATAGTTTTATAACATATCAGCATGAGGAAAGACTCTGGACAGGAGTTTGTATTCAAGGCACTAGCGGATCATCGAAGACGCGACATGCTGGACCTGCTGAAAGAGCAGCCCCGGACGACGGGAGAATTGTGCGCGCGCTTCAAAGGCCTTGATCGTTGCACCGTCATGCAACATCTCCGAGTGCTTGAGAAGGCTGACCTGATCATCGTCACGAGAGAAGGGAGACTGCGGTGGAACTACCTCAACGCCGTTCCGATAAAGAAGATCTACGACAGGTGGATTGGACAGTATGCCTCCCAAGCCGTTGAGCTGCTAGCTAGGATGAAGAGTGAGATCGAGGGAACGAAATGAGAATCGTTTCTCGATCTGGCCGCGCCTAGTTCGGGATCAGGATGTTGCGGAGTTCGCGGGCATAGGGCTCAATGGTTTTAGGACCGAAATCGAATGGAACACCGGCTGCTTGGAAAAGCATCGGCAACGGCTTGGACCCTCCCAGAGCCAATGCGTCCATGTATGCTTTGACGCCTTTCGCGGCATCTTTCCTGAAATTGTACCAGACGCCAAACGCTCCGAGCAGCGAGATGCCGTATTCTATGTAGTAGAAGGGGTAGAGGTACAGGTGTAGCTGTCGCTGCCAGCGGGATCTCCAGTATTGCTCGTAGTCTTCCCAGCTGTCGCCTCCGCCGAAGCGTTCCTTCAGCTTGACCCAGTAGTCTTCGCGGTTGGCCACTGAATGTCCAGGGTGTGTGTAGATCCATTGCTGAAACGCGTCAATAGTCGCGACCCATGGGAGTAGTTTCACTAGGCTTGTCAGGTGTTCGCGTTTCGAGCGGACAGCGTCTGCATGGTTGTAGAAGACGCCTTCTAGGTGCTCTCCCGCGAGAAGCTCCATCGCTTGCGATGCGACCTCGGCGAATTCTGAAGGGATGTTTTCGCCTCGTAGCTGGAAGTGGAGGTTGCGGTCTCTGGTTGCGAATACGTGGAATGCGTGGCCTGATTCGTGGAGTAGTGTTCGCATGTCGCCTTCTCGGCCGACGCTGTTCATGAAGATGAACGGCAAGCGAACCTCCGTCAGTTCATAGTTGTAGCCGCCGGGTGCCTTTCCCTTCCTGCTGTCCAAGTCTAGCAGATTGAGCCGGGTCATGCGTCGGAAGTTCTTCCCGAGCTCCGGGTGTAGCTTATCAAAGACAGTTGCTGACTTTTCCAGAAGGTCATGGCTGTCCTTGAACGGTCGTAATGGAGGTAGACTGTCAGGGTCCACTTGCATATCCCAAGGGCGGAGAGCTTCGACCCCGAGTTTTCGCTTCCTCTCTTCGTCTAGTTCTCGCGCGAGCGGGACGATGTGTTTTTCGACGGCTTCGTGAAACCGGACACAGTCCTCGGGTGTATAGTCGAACCGGTTTAGTTTTCGAAACATGAAATCGCGATAGTTGTTGAAGCCTGCGTTCTTCGCGATCTGAGCCCGGATATGCAGTAGCTGATCATAGATCTGGTTCAGCGCATCATGATCCTTGAAACGACGCTCTTCAGCGAGGAGCCAAGTCTTCTCCCGGACCCCTCGGTCGGGCTCTTCTAGGAACTTGCCCATCTGTTGCATCGTCCGGTCTTCTCCGTCGTAGAAGACGCTCATCGCTCCGATAACTTTCTGATACTTCTGACCAATCTTCGCGTCCTCCTTCTCCAAAACGACGTTCTCTTCGCGAAAGATTGAGACGCCATTCTCCTTTCGACGGTCGAGAACAGCAAACCGGTCTGCCTCTAGCTCCTTCCGTCCGGGCGACGCCAGATATTTCCGGTCGAGTTCGAATGATCGGAGCTTTACCTCGGGCTCCACATGCTCGATAAAGTCAAGGTGAACCTTCTCCCGGACCGGATCGTCAGTCTGACAGGTCATACGAATGTAGCGTAGAGTCTGTTCCTCATTGATGGCCGAGAGGAGTTCTGATTCGTGGTCGAGCCACTTCTCAAGCTCCACTCGAGACTTTGCAGGTTTTCGTTCGAGCTGGTCGAATAGTTGTTTCAGCTGAACGGAGTCAGCTGGGTCTACTGTTGCGGGAAGATACTGGCGGGGATAGTTTCGCGGCAGGGAGGAATGGTCGAACGACAATCTTACCGAAACTCGATCATCACGGCTGACACGCTAAAAGCTTGTCGCCGTGGGAAACGATTCAGAGGCTCACTACAAGCCTGCGCTGCGAACAGTCTGGAGCGAGGAATTCATTGGCCAAGGTCTTCTTAGCATCCTTGGAGGAGACTACAAGGATCTACGGTGAGGACCCTGGTGTGAAGGCTGGCATCTTCAGGTACGAGGTTCATCAGACACGTAGCTTTCCCGGCGACGATCTACGGAAGTGATCTCTTAGTCCCTCTTCTCTTTGATGCAGTAGACGGTCTCCGAGCCCCACGCACAGGAGATCCACTTACCATTCTGCTTCGCTTCTACCTCGACCTCGCACAACGAGAGAGTCCTTCCTAGTCTCCGTACTCTGCCTCTTCCCCGAAGTACGTCACCAACAGCCGGCCTCATGAAGTTCAGTTTGAACTCGACAGCGAGGACTCTAGAACCGGGAGACAGAGTCGAGAGCGTGGCATAGCCGGCGGCATTGTCGGCAAGAGTCGCCATGATACCCGCGTGGACAAAACCGTCCTGCTGGCTGAAGGCTGGACGGTTTGGGGCAGTGATCTCTACGACTCCATGACTGAGTCGTGATATTCGCCCGCCGAGGAGTTTCATGACGCCTTGCTTCTGAAAGCTCTTTGTGACTTGCGCAAGTCGGGGGTCCTTGGAGGACAAACCGGTGCTTTTCCGGCGGCTTGCATTCAAGCCTGTTTTACCCGTTTGGAGACCCCTTCATCTAGAGTCTGAATTGCGGTGAGCGCTCAGCGAGTTAAGACTTGCTGGAAAGACGATTCCCAGTCTGTCTAGTTATTTTCGACTCGTTTCTTCCAGATGAGATGTCTGATTGAGGCGCCGAGATTATTTCAACTTGTGAGTTTACAAAGTTTCGAAACATCTCTATTACAGGGATCAAGCTTACTTGCAGCCGTTCAAGAAGGGGAACGAACCGCTGTGGTGTACATATCCGACCCGATTGTCTGGAGTACTCTTGTTCAGACCGCCGTGCTCACTCTGACCCTTGTAGTCTTCATCTTCTCGTTTCGTAGCCAAGACAAGGCGATCAAGGAACAGGCCTACATGAAAATAATGGACGACTACGGTGATGCGATGAGGATGCTGTCGGATAGACCCGAGCTGTACGCCTTCCAGCTCGAGCTATTCAACAGGAGTAGCCGACCGCTTGGGCGGGAGCAGAAGTCCTACTCCCGCGAGGAGATGGTCATCCGCAACTATGTCGTTATGATGTACGGATTCTTCGAGAGAATATATGCCCTTTACAGGCGAAAATGGATCGATGAAGAGACCTGGAAGCAGTGGGCCGCATTTCTCGAAGTCGTCGCTGCACATCCAGTTTTCATAGACGTTCACCAGTCATCTAGAGAAATGTGGGACAGACCCTTCGTAGACTACGTCGGCACCATTCTGAACCGAAAGAAATGAAGACAACACGAAAGAGAATGAGGTGACGACAAGCCCCGCTCACCAGCTCAACTACGGGGGCGATGTTTGCCCGGCTTACGGTAGCTTTCCGAGGAGAATCTCCCATGGATAGATTTCGATCGTGCGGAGCACTCCGGTGCGCATCCAAGGGTCTTCGGCGAGCCGCTTGCGGAGGACTTGTTCGTTGAGTGCACTGACGATCAGCAAGGATCTATGTTTGAAGTAGTTTCTCAGGGGACCGCCCAATACGACAAAATGTTCGTCGGCAAGCGCGTCCATGAACACGGCATGTTCTGGCCAACCTTTCTGATCTCGCATCGAGCATTTATCGTCCCACTGCGGACCCTGTTCGTTAATCACAACGAAGTGTGCCATTTTTCTGTCACTTCTTTCCCTAGATATTGTACCTAAGCCCAAGCCGCCAGTAAAAGGGTGTGGAGCACGCTTAGCGAGATTCTTAGGAGAACGAGCTGTGATCAGACACTTCCCATCAGCCCCAGTTTGGCAGATGTAGGGTCCTCCAAGAAACTGATTTCGCTATGGCTCTACGACCTGCGACAACAAATGCGTAGCTCAAGGCAATGTAGAACGCGGTGTCGAGAGCGAAGAAGCTCCAATTGTACACTGCAAGAGCAGGGCCCAGAAAGCAAGCTATCTCATAGCTTGGGGGACAGACGCCTCTCTCAAAGACTAGGGTCTTCCAAGGAAGAGGAAAACCGTACTCCAAGGAGGATGTCTCGATGAAGCCGGATAGCCACGCTGCAATAGCCGCGAGAGCCGGAACCAGAGCGTAGACGAAAACCCGCCAGCGGGACCATTCACTCGCCAAAGCAAACGCTGCTCACAAGCAACACTGCCATCGAACCTCTTAACGCCACAGGTTAGAACAGAGTGTTCGCACTGAAGAACATTCTCAGCTATTGGAAAACTGTTCTCCCAATAGAGGAGAAGAAGGTTAAGACTCGAGATTTCGGCCATCGACTGTCCTACCCGTAAATACCGGCTGAATCAGCGGTCTTGCTTAAGCGACTTTGACGGAGACTCCGGATATTGCTGAAGAGGCAAAACTGGCTGGTCCGGTGGTTGACTTTGTCAGAGTCTCAAAAGAATACTCACTAGGCGGAAAAACTGTCAAAGCTCTTGACGACGTTACATTCGAAGTTAAGCCGAACGGACTCGTCGTGTTGCTCGGACCCTCCGGTGCCGGAAAAACAACTATTCTCAACCTGGTGGCGGGGCTGGAGAAGCCGACCAGTGGGGATGTTAGGGTGCTTGGCATGGACTTGGCTGGTGCTGATGAGAACTCTCTCTCGACTTTCCGCTGTGCGAACGTGGGCTTCGTCTTCCAGTCCTACAACCTCGTCTCGACACTCACTGCCCGGGAGAATGTGGAGTTGATGATGGAGCTGGCAGGCTGGAGCGATGCCGGGAGGAACGAGAAGCTTACCGGCCAGCTCATCGACCAGGTGGGCTTGGCTGACAGGGCGGACCATCTGCCCTCTCAGCTGAGCGGAGGAGAGCAGCAGCGGGTCGCCATAGCACGGGCCCTGGCCAATGATCCCCAGTTGATCCTCGCGGATGAGCCTACCGGAAACCTGGACACGAGGACGGGATCCGAGATAATCGGCCTGCTTGAGGGGTTGAAGAAGGACCGGGGCAAGACGGTCATCATCACGACACACGATGATCGGATAGTCCAGATGGCAGATGTCGTATATCGTATGGACAAAGGAAGACTAACAGACACAAGTCGACAATCTGACCACCGTCCCAACCTGCATTCGGAACGGGAATAGAGTAAGATCAGGACGAGTACTTCAGACGGCTCAGAACCTCCCTCCCAAAAGCCTGGTGGGCCTGATTGTCCCCTGCAAGACGCCCTATAATCCCCTTAGAATCAGAAACCTATCTACTGTCATGCTAATCCTCTCAAACAATAGATGAGAAGCGAGCCGTCTACCATAACATCTTCCTGCTAAGACTCGCCGTGGCCGGAAATCTAGAGTATTTTCCAAATCGTTCGATCCTCGCGTGACAGATCCGGCTGATCCTATTTCCGGCTCTAGGCTAACCAACGCGAAGACGAGAGAGTCGGCTTCTGCCACAAGCGATTCGGAAGAAAACGCGCGGCGATTCGAACGCGAAGCCTCGACACCGCTTTTTTCTTGTGGGTCTGTTATCTTTCTTTTTTTCGCTAACTATTGCTTTCTTGTTATCTTTTTCTCGACCCCCCCGAGGGGCATCCCAAAACTCCAGAAACCCTTCACAATCTGCGCAACACCCGTGCTGAAAGGGACGTACCATTACTATCTTTAGCGGACCGTCCAGACCCATTTCTACAATTATCGTCCGTATCCGTCGAACCGGCCAGCCCGGCACGTGGAGACCAATGCCAACCGGCCACACTGACCCGGCTCCAACCATGACCCAGTTACATGACCCGTAAGCCCGCAGTCAGCCTAGCAGCCTGTAGGAGATTGCGGGAACAATGGCATACAGCAGTATCATCCATCTCAAGACCCTCCTGATGGTGCTGACAGCCGCGGGAGGAACAGTAACTGGCGGCGTGTTGGCCAACTCCTACGTGAACTCGGCCAACAGGGACCCCGGATCATTCCTCATAACATTGAACCCCTCGACGATGTGGACTGTACAAGGCGCATCATCAACCTCCACAATCACGATCACAAGCATCAACGGCTTCTCGGGAACAGTCACACTCTCACTATACTTCCCAGGCACGACATTCACGGCATCGATCAGCCCAACCAGCGTAAGCTTGGCCAGCAACAGCATGGCAGAGTCAACATTGTCCGTCACAGCTCCCGACACGACCGGAACCTACACCGTCGTCGTCATCGGGGTCGCTAGCACTCACGGAAAGACAAGCTACTCCTCGTCCATGCTCACTGTTCAAGTAGTCTCCAGCCAAGACTTCACAATAACAAGCATGCCCACCAGCATCACCACCACGACTGGAGCCACCAACACCACAACAATCACTGTAACAAGCATCAACGGCTACACTGGAAACGTCAGTCTAGCAGTCACTGCACCTTTCGGCTACATCAGTGTGACCGGCGGACAAAACCCGCTAATGATAGTTCCGAGCGGTGCCGCGAGCAGCACTCTTGAGATAACGACCAGCACCAACACGGCTGAGGGAAACTACAGCATAGTCATAACAGGGTCAGACGGCTCCCGCTCTCACTCAACAACGATCCTCCTCAAAGTAGTAGACCCTATCCCGGTCATTATCGAATCACTCTTTCTCAACAGTTATCACTTCAATAACAGCGCCAGCCTCACACTCTATCTCCAGAACACTGGCAACGGAACAATCACACTACAATCCTACGTCATACGAGACTCCTCAGGAAACGCGTGGAGTCTCACAAGCTGGACCGGACCCAGCATCGAAGTCAACGGAGTCGGCTCAGCGAATATTCTGATCGGTTCCAGCTGCCTTGGTTGCATCTACAGTGGAATAACGGGACTGTTCCTACAGTTCCAACAGGGGCAGACCTACACGGTCACAGTGACAACTGCTAGAGACAACCAGTTTACGTTCACTGTGACAGACTAGACAGCGCTCGCCTCTTGAAGACTAAGACTCATCCGGCCAACGGTTTTGAGTGTCGCTCGTCGGGACATATCCAGATAATCTCGCCGCCAAAGGCTCGTCCGCGGTAACACTGCCGGCCGTGGGTGAGGCAGAACATTCGACCCCTGAGGATCTCCGGTAGCGTCGCCTCTGGCATAGTCGCATCTTCTGACGAGTCAGCGGATTCAGAGTCCGTGTCTGGCTCAGCGAGCGGATTGTCTAGAGGCCGACTCATCAGCGAACTATGAGGAGATGTCTGGGATCCTCCCATTAAGCGTAGCTTCGCATCTTCAACCCAGCTATACCGAACTGTCGACCGTCTATGCCTGGGGATTTCTGGGGAATGCCTACGGTCGGCCAGGTCCGGCATATGGTGCTGCATGCCAGTAATGCGCTCGGTAGCGCCAATTATGCGCCCCCGGACGGCTGCTCGTCCTACGACGAAGACTACCCATGCTCTCCCAGGTTTCGCGTCTTGCGGGAGCTGGATGGAAATCGTCAAGGGGGACTGAATTGAGCCTATTTTCGGCTTCTATTGACCGAACTTCTTTTATGGTGATGCCTGTGCGGGCGAATGCGGAGAGTTATCCATGCCTAAGAAATCCAAGAAGGTTAGGAAGTCGAAACCTAAGAAAGCGAAGATTGATCCGATTCCGAAAGGCTTCGGGACAGTAACCCCCTATCTATCCATGGATCGGGCCGCCGAGGCGGTGGAGTGGTACAAGAAAGCGTTCGGGGCGAAGGAGCTTGACAGAGAAACCGTGCCCGGCGGTAAGATCATGCATGCCAGAATTCGGATCGGCGACTCGATAATCATGCTGAGCGACGTCTTCCCTGGAGCAGACACGCAGGCACCGAGTGTTCTAGGAAACACGACAACGACGATGCATGTCTACACGAAGAATGTGGACAAGCTCTGGCAGCAGGCTGTTGACGCTGGTGCGAAGGTCAGCATGCCCTTGGACAACCAGTTCTGGGGCGAGCGCTACGGGAAGCTGAAAGATCCGTTCGGCCACAACTGGTCCCTGTCACAACGTATTTCGATGACAAAGGCGGAGATGAAGGAGAAACAAGAGCAAGCCATGGCCATGTTCTCTCAGGGCGAACACCCTGGGGCGGAAGAACAGGCTCCGATGGCCCAATAGTATCAGAAACCGTAGACGCAGGTCTCATCGGGTCGGAAAACCAGCCAGTCGACTCTAGGTTTCAGTGCGAGGGAGAGTGATCCCTCCAAACCTCATTCTCCTTTCTATGGCGCTTGAGTGGATGGGAGACGATGCTCTTGTGACCGCGGAAATGGCTACGCGGTCAGTTAGAGAAAAAAGGAGAAAGTTTGGGGCTTGGTTCTTGGGGCGATTATTTCTTGGCGTAGATTTTGCCGTGGCTTTCGCCGGTGGCCATGTTGCCTTGGCCTTCGGCCCAGCCGGTAGAATTGTTGAGCCATGATAGTTTGGGTGATTGTGTCATGAAGTGTAGTTCGCCTTCCCAGTTGCCTGTGGTAGGGCCGCTCATTCGGCCTTTGCCGCTTCCCCAGACGACTACCATGTCTCCGTCCTTGGTGTTCATGATCGACTTGAGCTGCCATTCGTTGGTCCCGTCAGTCTTCTGGCTGACAGTTACAGTGTCGATGTGGTTGCCGTGGAGTTTGCCGTTGAACTCTCCCCGGTCGTTCATTTCTAGTTGTATCCCGTTGGGGCCGATGTCTTTGATGGTGGTGCTGACGTTCTTGGCGTGCAGTTCATAGAGTAGCTCGCCCTGGTCGCGGGAATTTTTTTATTTCTAAATCCTTGGAGGGGTCCTCGTGCCATCTGAAACAGAATTGGGCGAAATTTCCCTCTTGTCGCGCACAACGGGCTGATCGGCGTTTTCCAGTAAGTGTTAGTGGGGGCCTTTCAAGCGTGAATAAGGTGCTCAGTGGGACCCCCCTCCCGGATCGCTGATCAGGGCTTATTCTGGGCGAGTTTCTCCATGAAGAGTGAGGTCTCAGAAGTGTCGGAAGGAGCGTTCGCCCGTGAGGACCATACTGATTCCATGCTCATCACAGGCCTTGATGAGTTCCGGGTCTTCGACCGAGCCGCCGGGCTGGATTATGGCTGAGACTCCCTCTTTCGCGACGGCATCCACGTTATCCAATTTTGGTAGGAATCCATCCGAAGCCATGACGCTCCCATTGAGGGCATGTCCATACCGATAGGCCTTCTCGATACAGGCCTCGATGGCACCGATACGATCCTGTTGGCCCGTACCGATTGCCAGCGATACTCCATCTTTCCAGAAGACTACTGCATTCGAACGGATCTCGCAGGCGGTCCACCAAGAATGTAGCATGGCCGTGTACTCGGCCTCTGTTGGCAAGCGTCTCGTCGCGACGGATAGTTGCTTTAGGTCGTTTTCTGACCGGATCTTTGTAGAGTAGGAGTCCTCGAATATCAACGATCCATCATCCAAGACAACGATGTCAGGATGAGTTTGATCATCGACAAGTGTGCGGACCTTTCCCAATCGAATATCTTTCTTTGCGTTGAGTATGGTGAGAGCTGACGGTTCGAAGTCTGGCGCGTATACCACCTCGACAAACGTCTTAGACAATTCCCCTGCTGTGGACCTGTCCACCGGACGATTGAGTGTCACGACGCTGCCGAATGCTGCTCTCGGATCCACATCTCTCGCCCGAACATAGACCCCCAACAGAATCTGGCCACTGCGTCCTACAGCGACACCTGACGGATTGAGGTGTTTCATCACGGCAGCTGCAGGTCCGTCGAAGTATCTGACGATCCGGAGCCCGTGGCTGCCATCCTCGATGTTTGTCGCTGAGGGTCCCTCCTTTCCCCACTTGATCCATTCCACGTTGCCGATGCCATCCCGCGACTCTACCGGCTTGTACAACGCCGCCTTCTGGTGCGGGTTTGAGCCGTAGCGCAAACCTCGATCCTGACCATCAATCGTCCAGCGGACCTTCGAATACTCGATTGTTCTTCCATCCATTACCAGCTTGAGAGATTCTGGAAAATCCTCCTTCCGGGCCGTTCTGTATATTTTCCGAATCTCCTGTTTGCTCATGGTCCCTGGCCGACTAGATAGTCTCGGATCGCCTGGTCATAATCTGCGGTCAGGGCAAAGGCTTCTCGAGCCAGTCGCTGCCTGAGCTCGTTGCCAACGTACCCCTTCTTCTCCAGCTCTTTTCCCACCGCTTCATACTGTGTAGGGTTTGTAACCGGAACCACTCTTTGATTCAAGAGAGCACCCTTCCCTGCGGCCCTGATCAGAGTCACGCCGCCAATGTCGATATTGTCAACAGCCTTGTGCAGATTGCCGGGGTCTGTCTTGACAACGCTCTGGAACGGGTAGAGATTGACCACGACAAAATCCAGAGGTTCGATCCCGTTAGCCTCCAGATACTCGCGCTGTGCTGGGTCGCGCCAGTCCCCGAGAATTCCTCCATGAATCTTCGGATGCAGCGTCTTGACCAGTCCTCCGGGCATCTCTTTCACACCAGTATACTCCGAAACGTCAACCACTTTGAGGCCGAGTTTGCGAACCGCTTCAGCCGTACCGCCTGATCCGAGCATCTTTACCTGCAGCTTAGAGAATATCCAGGCGATCCTGTCGAGACCCGTCTTGTCGTAGACTGACAGGAGCGCGTTACCGGGCAAAGCCTCTCACGTTGAGAGGCTATTCCGGGCTATTTTAGCCTCGGCGCGACCAGCTACGCCAGTTCCAGCGCGCGGGTGATCTCCATTCGAGACGCTCGCAGGGCAGGATATAGACTGCCAGCCAGAACGGCGACGATCGCGAGGACGAATGATTGGATGATCGCGTTGTAGGGGACGACGAAGGGAATGAAGAAGCCTGCTAGGGCGGTACTGTTCGTGGCTCCTTTCAACAACAATAGTCCTCCGGGAATCGCGAGCAGGAATCCGAAGAGGCCGAGCAGCGTGCCCTCGCCAAGGAACAGTCCCATGATCTGTACTCTGCTCAGCCCCTGAGACCTCAGTAGTCCGATCTCTCTTCGCCGATCTGAC
>WNGH01010657.1_pt1 | contig 14144 bp, 14 predicted proteins | sample 5400631 | NCBI WGS metagenome assembly WNGH01 (sample SAMN13153373, study PRJNA577476) | soil metagenome | isolation source: 115 cm soil or saprolite under Garry oak tree replicate 1 | place: USA:California | collected 2016-06-15
CGCCGCTCCCCGCGATCTCGGTGCGCAGGGACGCGTGTCCGGACGGGTAGTCCACGTCCAGCCCGCACCCCAATACGGCGACTGTCCGTCCACCCGACGCCAGGGCCGCACGGTGGGCGGCCGCGTCGATGCCACGCGCAAACCCGCTCACGATCGTGAACCCCAGCCGGCTCAACTCACGGGCGAGGGCGTCGGTGACGCGGAGCCCGTAGGGTGTCGCCTGGCGAGAGCCCACGATTGCCACCGCCTGCCGGTCGCCCGGCTCCAGAGAGCCGTCGCAGTAGAGGACTGGCGGCGGATCGGGGATCGCGCGCAGCCACGCCGGATAATGCTCGTCCGCGAGGTCGAGAGTGGCAACGCCTTTCCCTGGCAGAACTGTTGGTCCGCTCGGTTTCATACGTCGAGTCTGTGTCCTGGGTTGCTACCGGAATGCGAGGGTGCCGCGCAGGACTACATCTTCAAAATATCCAAGGCTCCGGTGTTCCGTCAAGTGCGGTGGTCAGATCATCACAATATCGTACTGCTCGATGTGCAGGGTCGGTCACAATATCGTACTGCTCGATGTGCAGGGTCGGGTCGGGCTTGACGACGACTTTGACGCGCCGTTCGCGCTCGATCTCCGCGAGAGAGTCGGCCTCTTCGTCCGCCAGCAGCGAGGCGACGTTGGGGTGAGCGCCGATGACGACGGTCCGCTCGTCGGGCGTGGGCGACAGCCGCCGGATGTCGCGGAACAGCTCGTAGCAGATCGTGGTCGGGTCCTTGGTGTAGCCGCGCCCCTCGCAGTAGTGGCAGGGCTCCGAGAGCGCGCGGTAGAGGTCCTCCCGCACGCGCTCACGCGACATCTCCACGAGGCCCAGCTCCGAGATCCTCAGAATTCGGGTGCGGGCCTTGTCGTGCGCGAGCGCGTCGTTGAGCGCCTGGAACACCTTCTCCCGGTTGCGCTCGCGCTCCATGTCGATAAAGTCGATGATGATGATGCCGCCGATGCTCCGCAGCTTGAGCTGGTAGGCGATCTCCTTGACCGCCTCCAGGTTCGTCTTGACGATGGTCTCCTCGAGGTCCCGCTTGCCGACGAAGCGCCCGGTGTTGACGTCGATGACAGTCATCGCCTCCGTGTGGTCGATCACGATGTGCCCGCCCGACTTGAGCCACACCTTGCGGGCAGTGGCCTTGGCGATCTCCGATTCCAGGTCGAAATGGTCGAAGATCGGTTCATCCTTGGTGTAGAGGTGGATGCGCGGCAGCAATTCGGGCAGGTAGCGGCCCACGAACTCCCGGATGGCCTCGTAGTCGGGCTTCGAGTCCACCCACAGGTGCTGGACCTCCTTCGTGAAGTGGTCGCGGACGGTCCGGAAGACCAGGTCCAGGTCGTTGTGCAGCAGGGCCGGCGCCTTCAGGCGTGTCTTCTTCTCCTGAATCTCCTCCCACGTGGCCTGGAGGAATTCGACGTCCGAGCGGAGCTCATCGTCCGTCACCCCCTCGCTGACCGTCCGGACGATGTAGCCGGACCCCGGCTTGCGGAGCTTCAGCATGAGTTGCTTCAGGCGAGCGCGCTCTTCGTCCTTCTCGATCCGGCGCGAGATGCCGATGTGGTCGACGTGCGGCAGGAAGACCAGGTAGCGGCCGGGCAGCGAGATGTACGAGGTCACCCGCGAACCCTTGGTGCCGATCGGTCCCTTGATTACTTGGACCACGAGCTCCTGGCCATCTTCCAGGAGCTCCTCGATGGGTTTCGACGTATGACGCTTGGGCTTCGGGACTTCGGCGGCCTTGTCGTCTAGCTCCAGGAGCGTCTCGTCCGCGCCGATCCCGCCGGTGAGCTCGGAGACGTGCATGAACGCCGCCTTGTCCTGGCCGATGTCAATGAAGGCGGCTTGCAGACCGGGCAGGACTTTGACGACCTTGCCCTTATAGACGTTGCCGACGTAGTCCCGGTGCTTGACCCGATCGATGTAGAGGTCCGTCAGGACCTTTCGGTCGAGGACTGCCACGCGGGTTTCCTCCCGCGCGACATTGATGATGATCTCTAACCCCATACCCACTCCTTGGCCGGCGGGTGTAACTGGTGCGGTCGGCGCTTATGTCGTCAACCATGTTCTGTTAGACCCCCCTGCCGTCAAAAGGTTTAAGCAATTTTAATAGAACAGTGTCAACCGACGTCGTTTCACATTCAGCAAGAGCCCCAGGGCCGCCATGGAGGTCACGGTGGTGGTCCCGCCGTAGCTCATCAGCGGGAGCGGGATGCCGACGATCGGGAAGATCCCCATCGTCATCCCAACGTTGACCATCAGGCAGAAGCCCACCATCGACAGAATACCGGTCGCCAAGAGCAGCCCCAGCGGGTCCTTGGCCTTCCAGGCGATCTCCGAGGCCAGGAAGATCAGGGTCGCGAAGAGCACGAAGAGCACGAGGACTCCGATGAAGCCCCACTGCTCGGCGAACACCGCGAAGACGAAGTCCGTATGGCCTTCGGGCAGGAACTTGAGCCGGCTCTGCGTGGCCTCGTCGAGGCCCTTGCCGAACAGGCCACCCGACCCGATCGCGATCCGGGACTGCAGGGCGTGATACCCCCTGCCGCCCGGGTCCGTCGTGGGGTCCCAGAATGTCAGGATTCGCTCGCGCTGGTAGTCGTGCAGCGACGTCCAGATGAGCTCCCAGGCGAAGGGAAACAGCATAGACGTGAAGAGCACGCCGAGGCCGAGCGCTTTCGCGTGCAGCCCGCCGACCAGGACCATTGTGACGAAGATGAAGGTAAAGCTCATCGCGGTGCCCAGGTCCGGCTGCTTCAGGATCAAGAGGAGCCCAGGGAGGGTGATCAGGCCAGGCACGATCACACGCTGGATCCAGCCGAAGCGCTGCACGTCGGCGAAGTACTTCGAGAGCACGAGGACCAGCACCAGCTTGGACACTTCCGACGGCTGGAAGACGACAGGCCCCACGGCGAACCAGCGCTGGGCACCGCGGCTGACGCGGCCTGTGACCAGGACGAGCGCCAGGAGGACCAGGGTGAACCCGTAGAGGATGTAAGCGTGACGGGCGAGCTTGTGGTAGTCGATGGCGACGGCCGCCAGGAACGCCACGAGGCCGATCAGGATCCAGGTCAGCTGTTTGGCATAGAGGGGGGTCTGGCCCTTGGGCGTCGTGCTTGGGGAAACGCTGTAGATGGAGATCACGCCCAGCGCGAGGATCCCCAGCGCCACGAGAACGAACCGCCACTCAAAACTGTCCGGCGATCTGGTGTCGATCATCGACGTCCGAGTCCTTCCAGTATTCTTCGATCAGGGCCTTGGCGATCGGCGCGGCGTACGTGCCGCCGTGGCCGGTGTTCTCCACGAGGACGGCGACCGCGATCTTGGGGTCTTCGGCCGGCGCGTAGGCCACGAACCAGGCGTGGTCGCGGAGCTGCTTGGGAATGCCCTCCTCGTCGGTGCTCACCTGGCTGGCCCGTGCGCCCACTGTCTGCGCCGTCCCTGTCTTGCCGGCGATCGAGACGAGCTGGGAGCGCGCCCGGCCGCCGGTGCCGTGCAGGACAACCTCCCGCAGCGCATCCTGCAGGAGATGGAGCGTGCTCTCGTGCAGCGGCACTGGCCCGCGTTCCACCGACGGATACTCCTGGAGCCGCCCGGTCGCACGCTCTCGGACGGCCCGGACCAGCCGTGGCCGGTAGAGCATCCCTCCGTTGGAGACGGCCCCGATCGCGACGGCCATCTGGAGCGGTGTGACGGTGATGTAGCCCTGCCCAATGGAGGCGGAGATGGTCTCGCCGGGGTACCACTGCTCTTTCCGCACACGCTGCTTCCATTCGGTGGAGGGTACGACCCCGACGCGCTCAGACGGCAGATCGACGCCGGTGGGTTGCCCCAGGCCGAACAGGCGCGCGGTCTCGGCGATCGTGTCGATGCCGAGGCGATGGCCGACGTTGTAGAAGTAGACGTCGCACGAGTGGACCAGAGCGTGGTACATGTCCATCACGCCGTGTCCGCCCCTCTTCCAGTCCTTGAACACGTGGCTCCTGGAGAAGGGGAACACGCCGGTGCAGCGGACCTGAGTGTCGGCGGACCACTTGTCCGATTCGAGCGCGGCGGCGGCGACCATGATCTTGAACGTGGAGCCGGGCGGATACTGGCCTTGCAGGGCCCGGTTGGTCAGCGGGTGGCGCGTATCCGACGCGATCTGCTCCCACAGCGCAGGCGTGAGCCCACGCGAGAGGACATTGGGGTCGTAGCTCGGGCTGCTGGCCATCACCAGCACATCGCCATTCCGGGGATCCAGCGCGACGACCGCGCCGGCTTCGGCGCCCAGGAGTGATTCGGCGAAGCGCTGGAGGCGCAGGTCCAGGCTCAGGTAGAGGTCCTCACCCGGAGTCTGTTCGACCACCGCCACGGTCTTCCGCTCGTTGCCCCGCGCGTCCACCTCGATGGTCTTCTCGCCGGGCTTTCCCCGGAGCATGCGGTCGTAGGTATTCTCGACGCCGGCCTTGCCGACGATGCTGCCCTGGACCAGACCCGCGAAGTCCGGCTCCTCCTGCTGCTCGGGCGACACCTCGCCGACGTAGCCCAGGAGGTGGCTCCCCAGGGGTCCATGGACGTAGTTCCGTTGGGACTCCGCCTGGACCCGCAGGCCCGTGAGCTCCAGCCGGTGGCCTTCGAGGAGGGCGGCCTCGCGCAGGGTCAGGCCTGATTTGAGCAGGATCGGGACATATGACTTGGCCTGCTGGATCAGCCGCTTCATGGTCTCGACGCGGGGAAGCCCGATCAGGTCCTCGAGCTCGGCAGCCAAGCCCTCCCGATCCCGGATGTCCTCGACGGTGAGGTACAGGTTGAAGCTGGGGACGTTGTTGGCCAGCAACTCACCGTGGCGGTCGAAGATCAGCCCGCGGGCTGGCTTGAGGTCCACCGTGCGGACCCGGTTCTGTTCGGCGAGCTCGTGGTAATAGGTGCCCTGGACGACCTGCAGGTACCAGAGACGTGCTGAGAGCAGCAGCAGGCAGAGCAGCAGGCCGGTGCGCAGGTACAACAGCCGGCGTTGCAGGTTTCTGAAGTCCTCGTGCTGGGTGGTGAACTTACTCATAGCTGAGCGCGCTCTGCGGCGTGCGGGATGCCCGCCCGCGCTGCAGGAGCTTGAACAGGGCGAGGCCCACCAGCGCATCGTAGCAGGCCTGGGGCAGGATGATGCCACTGGCCGAGAAGAAGAAGCTCGCGCCGGGGCCCGTATAGGCTTTCAGCAGGTACATGACTGTGCCGGAGAGGACCGACAGGCACAAGATCAGGCCGAAGGCGAAGAGCCAGGTCAGGTTGACCAGGTTGCGGCTGGCGAGCCCGGCGATCAGGCCGAGGATCGGCTTGAGGCACAGGTTGCTCCACTGTCCGCCGCCGGAGAACAAGTCCTGGGCGAATCCCATCGCGATTCCCGCCAGCAGCGCGTCCATCTCACCGCGGTACAGGCCGATCAGACAGACGGCCACGAGTGCCAGGTCGGGGCGGATGTCGAAGAGACTGATCCGGTCGACGAGGACGACCTGGAGCGGGACGAGGAGCAGGATCAGCGCGGCGTAGCCAAGGACCTTCATCGAGTCTCTCCTGCGGGCTTGACCGGGACCGCTGGCTGGAAGGAGAACGGGTTGGCGGGGAGCTGCGCACTCTCCCGCGGGGCTGTGATGACGAGCGCCTCCTCGATCTTCGTGAAGTCCGCGTCCGGCGCGATCTCGGCAGAGAGGAACAGCTCCGCCTCGCGCCGCTCGATCTTGGTGATGGTGCCGATCGGCAGACCGCGCGGGAACCCGCCCGCCAGGCCGGACGTGACGACCTGGTCGCCGACCTTCACGGTCGAGAGCAGGGGCAGGTACTTGATCTGTGCGAGCCCCTTCTCCGTGCCTTCCACAATGCCCTCGTCCCGCGTACGCTGCACCAGCCCTGTGACTGCGTTGTTCAGGTCATTGAGGAGCAGCACGATGGCGAAGCGGTCGTAGGCTTTCACGATGCGGCCGACCGCGCCCGCCGGCGTCACCACGCCCATATCGGCGGCTAGGCCGTCCTTGCGGCCCTTGTTGATGACGATGCTGCGGTACCAGTTCGTGGGGTCCCGGCCGATCACCTTGGCGGCAACTGTGGGATAGGGCAGTTGCTCCTGCAGCTCGAGCAGGTCGCGCAGCCGGGTGGCCGCCACGGCCGTTTCCCGTAGGCGCGCGTTCTCTTCCTGCAGGCGTGCGATATGTTGCCGGAGGGCCCGGTTCTCCTCGCGCCTGTGCTGCAGCACCCAGTACCGGTTCACGGTCGTGTCGATCGTCTGGTTGGTCACCTCCATGACGCGGAGCGGCACGGCGATGACGGCGGCCATGGGTCGGCCGATTACCATGAGGGACTCTTGGCGGGATTCTGGCAGGAGGAGCAGCGCGACCGCCAGAAAGACGAGCAACAGGAGGACAGCCCGCTTCCCTCCCGCGATCGATTGCAACGAGATCATGTCACCGGCAGGGCCACCCGTTACCGCGAACTGCTGTATTGGGACATCACACTCACTTTGCGCAGCAGATCGAGTTCGTCGAGGATCTTCCCGACGCCCAACACCACGGAGGTGAGGGGGTCGTCCACCGTAATGATCGGCAAGCCCGTTTCCTCCCGCAGGCGCGTGTCCATCCCCCAGAGCATGGACCCCCCGCCCGTCAACACGATCCCGCAGTCGATGATGTCGCCGGCCAGTTCGGGCGGCGTGTTCTCGAGGGCCACCTTGATGGCGTTCACGATCGTGCTGATCGGCTCGTAGAGGGCCTCCCGGATCTCCGAATCGTCGATGACAAGCGTCCGGGGAATGCCGGAGATCAGGTCGCGCCCTTTCACCATCATGGTTTTCTTCTCCGCAAACGGATAGGCGGACCCGATCTCCACCTTGACCCGCTCGGCCATGTGATCGCCGATGAGGAGGTTGTACTTCTTCTTCACGTAGTTCATGATTGCGTCGTCCATGCGGTCGCCCGCCACCTTCACTGATTCGCTGTAGACGATCCCGCCCAGCGAGAGAACGGCGATGTCGGTGGTGCCGCCGCCGATGTCCACCACCATGTTGCCCGAGGGCTCCGTGATGGGCAGGCCGGCGCCAATGGCCGCGGCGACGGGCTCTTCGATCAGGTAGACCTCCCGAGCGCCGGCCAGCTCCGCCGAATCACGCACCGCTCGCTGCTCCACCTGGGTGATCCGCGAGGGCACGCCGATGATGATCCGCGGCCGCACGAAGGTGCTGCGGTTGTGCGCCTTCGTGATGAAGTGCCGGAGCATCTTTTCGGCCATCTCGAAGTCGGCGATCACGCCCTCTTTCATCGGCCGGATGGCCATAATGTTGCCGGGAGTGCGGCCCAGCATCTTCTTGGCCTCGGTGCCGACGGCCAACACCTTTTCGGTCTTCTTCTCAATGGCCACCACCGACGGCTCGTTGAGCACGATGCCGCGCCCGCGCACGTACACCAGCGTGGTGGCGGTGCCGAGGTCGATGGCCAAGTCATTGGAGAACCACCCGAAGATGTCTGAGACGAGGCTCACGTTGCTCCTCCTTTACGATAGGGACTCGACATCGAAGATCTGCTCATCCACCACCTGCGTATGGGCCAGCTCGTCGCCGATCCGCAGGCCCCGCTCGTTGCCGATGATCAGGAGGGACTCGATGCCCAAGACCGCGGCGGCCCCGAGCCAGCCCACAAACGGGATCTGGAAGGCCGCATAGCCGACGGCAAGGGGGACGTTCCGGATGATCGAGTCCCTGAAACCGGCCGGCGCATGCAATTCAGGCACCCAGGCCTGTAGCCCGATGAGACGTTTCCCGATGCTGCGTCCGGAAAAGCCGTCTGCCACCAGGACGTACCAGAGGGCTACCCAGAACCCGTACGGCGGTGCCAATTCCCCTACTCCCAACACGATCAACAGGTCCAACGACTTCGCGATGAAACGATGCAAAACTGTTGCCTTGGGAAAGACACGGGCGGGTGCGTGGTCCTGTTCCTGTGCGAGAATGCCCCCCGTGTCCGGCACGAATCCTGCTCCCACGGCCAGGGTAGGGATTGTAACAGAAAACGCCAAGGAGAACAAATAGTTGAGTGTCATTGCGTCGGCGACCACGGTTGCGTACAATAAATTTGCCCTGTTCTGGAGAGGGAACCTTGCTGAAAGTCATCCGGGAAAGCGCGATCGAGCGCCCCTGGTTCTATCGGACCCTCATGTTCCTGATCGCGGCTGTCTTCGTGGTCACGATGGGATGGTGGGGGTTTGAGGAGAACAAGGAAGACAGCATCGTCAGTGTAGGGGGCGACAAGGTGTCGCGCACCGAGTATCTCCAGGCCCATCAGAGGCTGGCCGAACGGTATCGCTATCTGAAACAGGAAGGGGTGATCTCCACCGACATCCCGGAGGACCAGCTCAAGCAGCAGGTGATCGACCAGCTCATCGAAAGCCGTCTGTGGTCGCAGGTCGCGCGCGAGATGGGTGTGGCCGTGACGGTCAACGAGCTGCGGGACTCGATCGTGAAGATTCCCGCGTTCCAGCACAACGGCCAGTTCGACCCGGAGCTCTACAAGCGCGTCCTGGCCCAGAACCGGCTCACGCCGGAGCAGTTCGAAGCCGCCCAGCAGGCCGAGTTGATGCGGGAGAAGGCGCGGATGCTGGTCCGCGAGTCGGTGGCCCCGACCGCGGATGAACTGGCCATGGCGCAGGCGATCCTGGCCAGCCAGCCGACGCCAGCCGTGCCGATGCAGGACAGCGCGCAGACCGACCGCGCGATCCAGGCCGTGCTGAGCCAAAAACAGCAGCGGGCGCTGATGGCTTATCAGGAAGCCCTCAAGGCGAGGACGCCGATCAGCGTGCGACGCGAGCTGATGTAGGGAGAGGTATGGCTGTCGTAACGGGGGGAGGGGGTAGCGGCGGGCGGAGCTTCGCCGTGATGGCCAAGGACATCATGGAGGGCTATATCGCGTTGAATCCCCTGGTGCTGAAGAAACTTGACGCGTCCTCGTTCAAGGACCTCCACATGCACCTTCACAAACTGCAGACGACCATCCGCTCGGGAGGGGTGGACCTCAGCAATCAAGAAGCCCTGCGCGCGCGCAACCATCGCCTGCAGCGGATACATCAGGCGATGTCCGTCCTGGAGTTTCAATGTCCGTCCTGGAGTTTCAGGCAAAACAACTGAAAATTGTTCTGGTCTGACAGGCCTAGCCCGTCATTCTGAGCGCAGCGAAGAATCTAGGTTTCACTTGCGAGTGAGACCCTTCACTTCGTTCAGGGTGACAAAGTAGGCAGGTTTTCCGCGTAGTGTTCAGACGGTCCCGGTGGGGCTTTCCGGTCCTTCCGGCTAGTCCGCAGGCTCGGCCTCTCGGAGGGTCCCGAACCCCAAGGTGAGCAGCTCCTTTTCGTCGGCCAGGGTGAGCGTGTGGCCGCAGCATTCCATGCGTTGCAGCCCCTGGCCTCCGTCCATGACCATCAGGCGCAGGCCGCATGCGCTGGGATGGCTCTTCTTCTCGTCAATGATGTAGCCGACGCCCTTGGGGCTGAACTTGCGGCCGAACTTGTTGAGACGGGCGGGCACCACGTCCGCTTCCGTCAGCTCGTGGCCGCAGCAGACGATCTTCTGGAAGCCCTCCCCCCCGTGCATCACTTTGACGACGAGCCCGCAACTGTCCGAGTAACGCTTGAACTCGTCGATGATGTCCCCCTTCTTCAATCCCATGTCCGGCCCCTATCAAATATATCCCTCCCCCTTTCAGTACCCTGCCGCTGCCCTGTGTTAAGCCGAAATTATTCGCGGTAAACCAAACCAGCCGCAGCACCCGCCGCGATGAATTCCACCAGAATTGCCACGAACCAATAGAACGCGAGCACAAACGGGATCGGCAAAATCGCGTACCAACCGAAGCTTTGCATCACGGACAACATGGCGCCCACATACAGGCCGCAACGAATCCCCTGCCCCAAACCAGGCTTACCTTTCTCGTAGCCCTTCACATAGATCAGGGCGAAGAACGGTGCGAACACCAAGTATCCAGCCCAGAATATCCACATCATCTGCTGCATCTCCGGTTTCGCCCGCCACACAGAAGCTGTCGCCCGGTACATGTCCGACAGGAGTACACCATGGATGAAAGATTCCATTACCGCGATCACGACAAATACCCCCACACTCGCCAGCAACCACCGCTTCGTATTCATGTGACCCTCCTTATTGTTCTTCCTCGTTGTGCCATAGAAGCTCCTCTAGTTTTAAAGCCTAACTATTAAGTGAGCTGCAGAGGCCCGGTCCTTCAGTGGCGGCCTATCCCCCCTCACCCTGACCCTCTCCCTCGCAGGGGAGAGGGTACAAGGGCTCAGACGCTGGCCTGCTCGGCGGCTTCCTTGATGTTGTGGGCGACCTCGCGGTGCGTTTTGGTGCCGACGCGCTCGGCTGCGTGCCTCGGGTCCACCGGCGTGTACGGCAGCAAGTAGCGCTCCTTGGCCTCGAGCACCTGCAGCACGGCGTGGTCGAACCGCAACGTTGGGATGTCGCCGTCTTTCGCGGCGCGGTAGACGGCATCCATGGCGGCCGCTTGGCGCTCGGGGTCTTTGCAGATCAGTAGGATGTCCGCGCCGGCGTTGAGGGCGCGGACGGCCGCCTCATCGATGCTGTGATGGTCCAGGATCGCGTGCATCTCCAGATCGTCCGTCAGCACCAGCCCCTTGAACTGGAGCTGGCCGCGGAGCAGGTCGGTCAGGATGGCCGGGGACAGCGTGGCAGGGCGCTCTGGGTCCAAGGCCGGATAGCGGACGTGCGCCGTCATGACGGCCGCGAGGCCGTTCTGGAAGCAGTGCGCGAAGGGCCGCAGCTCGATCTCGTGCAGCCGGTCGAGCCCGTGGGACACCGTCGGCAACTCCTTGTGCGAGTCTGCTGCCGTGTCGCCGTGGCCGGGGAAGTGCTTGCCGCAGGCTAGCACGCCGTTGTCCTGTAGGCCGGCGATCACGGCGAGGCCGAGCGTCTCCACCAATTCCGGATCGCGCCCGAAGGACCGGTCGCCGATGATGGGATTCTGCGGATTGGTGTTCACGTCCAGGACCGGGGCCAGGTTCATGTTCACGCCGATCGAGCGCAGCTCCCTGGCGGTCACCTCGGCGAAGCTGTACGCCAGGGAGACAGTCCCGGCCCGGCCCAGAGTGCCCTGCCCCGGAAACACCGTGAAGCCCTTGGGCAGCCGCGCCACCCGGCCGCCTTCTTGATCAATGGCTACCAGCAGAGGCATCTTGGGGGCCAGCTTTTGCAGGGCGTTGATGAGGCGCGCGGCCTGCTCCGGATCAGTGAGGTTGCGACTGAAGAGGAGCACCCCGCCGGGGTGATAGGTCTTGACGAGTGCGCGCAGATCCTCCGTGAGCTCGGTCCCCTGAAAGCCGAGCATGAAGAGTTGGCCGACCTTCTCTCGGAAGTTCACGGCATCGCCGTCGTCAGTGGCCGCGCGCCGCGGAGGGCCGCGGGCCGTTGGCCCGGTTGCAAAGGAACTGGATCAACAGGCGGACGCCCACGCCCGTCGCTCCCTTCGGGATGTATGCGCGCTCGCGCTCGCTCCAGTCGGTGCTGGCGATGTCGAGGTGGGCCCAGACGCCATCGCCCGCGAACTTGCTGAGGAAGGCCGCGGCCGTAATCGTCCCGCCGGGGCGCCCGCCTGTATTCTTCACGTCGGCCACGTCGCTCTTGATCTGCTCGTAGTATTCTTCCCAGAGCGGCAGCTGCCACACGCGCTCGCCGCACCGCTCACCGGCATCTCTGAGCTCCCCGATCAACTGCTCGTTGTTCCCCAGCACGCCGATGGCGTGGTTGCCCAAGGCCACGACGCAGGCGCCGGTCAGCGTCGCGATGTCTACGAGGGCGGCAGGCTTGAAGCGCTGGGCGTACGTCAGGCCGTCGGCGAGGATCAGGCGCCCCTCGGCGTCCGTGTTGATGACTTCGATGGTCTTGCCGGAGAGGCTCCGGAGAACGTCCCCGGGCTTGATCGCGCGCCCACCCGGCATGTTCTCCGTGGCCGGGATCACGGCGACGAGGTTGAGGGGCAGGCGGAGCCGCGCGGCCGCCCGGACTGCCGCCAGGACGGCGGCGCCACCGGTCATGTCGGCCTTCATCTGTTCCATATTGTCGGCCGGCTTGAGCGAGATCCCGCCCGAATCGAACGTGATCGTCTTGCCGACGAGCGCCACCGGCCGCACGCCGCGGGGGCCGCCCCGGTATTCCAGGATGATGAACTTGGGCGGCTCGTGGCTGCCCCGGGCGACGCCCAGGATGGCACCCATCCCGAGGCGCTCCATCTGCGGCCGGTCGAGGACCGTGCAGCGCACGCCCCGCTCCCGCGCCACTTTTTTCGCCTCGTTGGCGATGTAGGTCGGCGTGACGACGTTCGCCGGGTGGTTGCAGAGGTCACGCACGTACGTGGCGGCCTCCCCGACGATCTGCCCCTGCCGGGCCCCTTGCTGCGCCTGGGCCAGCGCAGGTGGATCGCTCACCAGCACGGTCATGCGCCGGACGTCCTTGGCCTTGTCTTTCTGTTCCGTGTGATAGACCGTGAACTGGTAGAGGCCCAGGATCGCGCTTTCGACGAGGGCCTGGGCGACTTCGCGCCCGCGGCTGGCGGCGGGCAGCCCGGTCAGAAGTTGGGCGGGGTCCTGCACGGACACGGCAAACGACTCAGCGCCCACAGTGCGGATCGCCTTGGCGGCCGTGGCCGTGGCCTGGCGGAGTTTCTCCAGCGAGACCTCCTTGGGCTTGCCGAGCCCTACCAGCACCACCCGCTTGGCGTGCACATGCTCGCCGGGCGCGACGTGCACGATGGAGACCTGATTGGGCTTACCGGTGAACTCGCCGCTCTTGAGGAGGGTGGCCAGCCGCCCCTTGAGCTGCGTATCGAGCGCAGAAGCCCCTCCGGTCAGGCGCGGCTCGCCCTCGCAGTGCATGACGACGACGGCATCAGCTGCTTCCTCCTCCACATGACCTGTGCGAACCCTGATGTCCATCATGCTCTTGGCTGGGCTCCTTCAGACTCCGCGCATCTCGGGGTCCCAGATAAGCTTGTGCAATTGCAATTGGAGGCGGACGGGCAGCCGGTCGGCCAGCACCCACTCGGCGAGCGTCCGCGGGTCCAGTTCACCGAAGACGGGACTGAGCAGGACCGCGTGCGTGTCCGTCAGCGCGTGCTCGTGGATCTTTACGACGGCCCACTCGTAGTCCCTGCGGTCCTTGATCACGAATTTGACCTCGTCCGTCGACTTGAGCTTCGGGAGGTTGGCCCAGAGGTTCCGGTCTTCCATGCCGCTGCCGGGGCACTTGAGATCCATGATGAGAATGGCCCGCGGGTCCACCGGCGCAATGTCGAGCGCGCCGCTCGTCTCGATCAGCACCGTGTGCCCGCGATCGGCCAGTGCGGTGATGAGCCCATGGACCTCACTTTGCGCCAGCGGCTCGCCCCCGGTGATCTCGACCAGCCGGCACTCGTGGCGCTCGACTTCGGCGAGGATGCTCTCAAGGCTGCGTTCGGTGCCTCCAGGATGCTCTCAAGGCTGCGTTCGGTGCCTCCGTGGAAGGCGTAGGCGGTGTCACACCACGTGCACCGCAACGGGCAGCCCGTGAGTCGAACGAAAACGCAGGGACGCCCCGCATAGGAGGATTCGCCTTGAATGCTGAAGAAGATTTCGGTGATGCGCATGGAGGGAGGTGTTTAATGCCAATGGAGGATGGGCCAGTCACGCCGGCGCGCGATCCGGACCATGCCACGGATCGGATTGACGACCCGGGGATGCCCGACCGTTTCCAACACCGGCAGGTCGCCGGGACTGTCGCCGTACATGAAGCTGGTGCCCAGGTCGAACCCTTCTTCGACGGCGAGCCGCTCTGCCACAAGCCGCTTGCCCTCGCGGTAGGGATACGGCTCTACCATGCGGCCGGTGAAGACCGTGTCTGCGCGCTCCAATTGTCCCGCGAGGACATGATCCATCTTTAGATATGTGGCCAACGGGGCGACGAGAAAATCAGGGCAGCCCGTGAGCAACACCAGGCGGTGCCCCTGCGCGCGGTGATCCTTGATCACGCGACGCGCCTGTTCCGAGATCCGCGGGCAGACCTGTTCCCAGAAAAAGCCCAGGGCCGAGGCTTCGATG
>WNGH01020291.1_pt1 | contig 14141 bp, 12 predicted proteins | sample 5400631 | NCBI WGS metagenome assembly WNGH01 (sample SAMN13153373, study PRJNA577476) | soil metagenome | isolation source: 115 cm soil or saprolite under Garry oak tree replicate 1 | place: USA:California | collected 2016-06-15
TCGTGCAGGCGGCAGATCGTCAGGCCGCCAGAAACCTGTCGCTCACCCGGCAGGGGCAGCCGCAGATAGCCGCGCTCCACCGCCATCGCCGCCGCGCCGGTGCGGCCGGTCTGACCGAGCTTGGCCAGGATGTGCTCGACGTGCGTGGAGACGGTGCGAGGGCTGGCGGCGAGCCGCGCACCGATCTCAATATTGCCGAGGCCGATCGCCAGCAGCGTGAGCACGTCCAGTTCGCGCGCGGTCAGCCGGTGCGGGAGCGCGACCTGCTCCACCGCGACCTGGACGTCGGGGGCGGGACCCGCCTCCAGGCGGACCCTGAGCCAGCCAGCCCCGGCCGTCTGCCAGAGAAAGCTGGCCGAGTCGGCCCCGGAGTCGGCGAAGGCTCCAATGTAGGCGTGCAGGCGGTCGTCGTGCGGAGTTGTGCCGGGTTCGGGCGCTGCCATCCGGCCGGGCACGCTGCCCGGCTCGCCGTGCCGGTTCCCGGCCCACGTCACGGACAGCCTGTCACCTCCCTGCAGCTACCGCCTGTCAGCTGGCCTTGCAGGCAGCTTGACGCTGGTATCCGTCAAATTACGGATTGTGCTGACTGTAGTCGCAAGCAAGAGTGTCCTTCAACCACTGTCGGCGTGCGCTCGGACGTCGACCGCGTAGCAGAAGGGCCCCGGGGTGGCAGCGAATAGCACTGGCGTGAGCAGGAAAGACTTCCTGCGTGGTCTTGGTGCGGCCGGAGCCGGCGGGCTGATCGCAGGCGGCGCGGGCGGCTACTTCGGCGGCAAGTCCTCGTCGTCGTCCAGCACGGGCTCCAAGTCCGGCGGCAGCAAGGCGCCGATCGTGATCGGCTCAGGCAGCCCGCTGACGGGAGCGTACGCCGGAGACGGCATCATGCAGCTACGCGGGCAGCAACTGGCCGTCGCGGAGATCAATGCCCATGGCGGCGTGCTTGGCCGCTCGCTCGTCATCTCGAAGCTCGACACCCAGGCACAGCAGCCGGACGTGATGAAGAGCGTCTTCCAGAAGTTCGTCTCGCAGAACGTGGCGGCGGTCTTCTCCGGCTTTTGCACATACAGCTCGGTTGAGTTCCCGATCGTGGCGCAGGCGGGCATTCCGACGTTTCACGTGAACACCTGGCACGGCAATGTGGACTTCGTTAAGCAGCGCGGGATCACCAATATCTTCCAGGGCGACCCGTCAGAAACCTGGTACGGTCCGGGCTTCGTGGTTCTGCTGAAGAACCTCATCGCGACCAGGCAGTGGGTGCCGTCGTCCAAGACGATGGCCATCGTCACGAGCAACGACCCGTACAGCCTCAACATCGCCAAGGCGTTCCAGTCCGGGATGCAGAAGACCGGCTGGAAGAGCACTCTGTTCCAGCAGTTCACCGTGCCGCAGGCGGACTGGACCGCGACGCTCGTGAAGATACGGAGCAACCCGCCAGGCATCATCTTCTTCAGCGACTATGCAGCTGGCGATGAGGCCTCCTTTATCAAGCAGTTCCGGCAGTCGCCGACTCAGTCGCTGGTCTACCAGCAGTACGCACCGTCCATCCCGCAGTATCTGCAGCTGGCAGGCGATGCCGCGGACGGCGTGCTGTGGTCGACGGTGGTCGGCATTCTGCAGAACGACCCGGTCGCGGAACCGTTCCAGCAGGCCTTCCAGGCCAAGTTCAACGCCCAGCCTGGATTCAGCAACGCGGGTGACCAGTACGACCTGGTGAAGCTGTGGGCTCAGGCCGTCGAGGTGGCCGGCGACCCGTATGACTTCAAGGCCGTGAACCAGATCATCAAGAACACGACCTATCGCGGAGTCTGCGGCACCTACCGGTTCCCCGATAACTACCTGACCTGCTATCCGTTCCCCGACTACACCAAGGACCCCAGCCTGGGCATGCCGCACCTGACGTTCCAGATCCAGAACGGCAAGCAGGTGCTGGTCTCGCCCGATCCGTACACCACGGGCACCTACCAGCGGGCCCCGTGGTTGAACAAGTAGCGTGGCTGAAGAAGTAACCAGGCAGCCGGTACTGCAGGCCCGCGGGATCCGCAAGGACTTCGGCGGCCTGCGCGCGGTCGCGGACGTGTCGTTCGATGTCGCACCCGGCGAGGTCCTCGGCGTCGCCGGGCCAAACGGGGCGGGCAAGACGACGCTGTTTGACGTCATCACCGGGCACACCCGGGCGACCGCCGGTGCGGTGCTGCTGGCCGGCAGGCCGATCACCAGCGAGCCCGTGCACGTCCGCGCCAGGCTCGGCCTGGCACGGACCTTCCAGCAGCCGACCGTCGCCCGGTCACTGACCGTCGCGGAGAACATGCTGCTGGCGGCCGCCTTCGGCCGCCCGCGAGCGACCAGCCGCGCAGGACAGCATGCCCGCGAAGTCGCCGCCGAGTACCTGGAGTTCATCGGGCTGACCCGCCAGCCGCACGTGCAGTCCGACCTGCTCGGCGTGTATGACCGCAAGAGCCTGATGCTCGGCACGGCGCTGGCGACCGGCGCGTCGGCGATCCTGCTGGACGAGCCGTTCGGCGGTCTCAGCCCAGCCGAGATCGACCGGACGATCGAGCTGATCCGCAGCGTCCGCGGGCGCGGGCTGGCGGTGGTCTGCATCGAGCACGTCATGCGGGCGCTGACCACGATCGCCGACCGGGTGATGGTGATGCACCACGGCGCGGTCTTCTTCGAGGGCACCCCGGCTCAGATGCTCGCCGATGAGACGGTGATCGCGGTTTACCTCGGAGCCAGGCACCGAACCGAGGGAACGTCATGAGCATGCCGATGCTCGAGGTCACCGGGCTGCACGCCGGATACCTGGACACCACGGTGATACGGGACCTGAACCTCACGGTGCTCGCCGGCGACGTTGCGGTGCTGATCGGGCCGAACGGGCACGGCAAGACCACCCTGCTGCGCGCGATCAGCGGGATCATCACGCCGTCGGCCGGACGGGTCCTGCTGGACGGCCAGGATGTGGCGGGCCGGCCGGCCGAGCGGATCTCCGGGCTCGGGCTGGTACACGTGCCCCAGGGCGACGGGCTGTTCGGAGAGATGACCGTCGAGGAGAACCTCCTGATGGGGGCCTTCCCCGCGACCTCCTGGCGGGACCGGCGCCACGGACTTGCCCGGATCTACGAGCAGTTCCCGGTGATTGCCGGGAGAGCCAGCCAGCGCGCGCGGACGCTTTCTGGTGGCGAACGGAGGCTGGTTGCGCTGGGCAGGGCGCTGATGCGCCCGTCCCGGCTCATGCTGATCGACGAGCCGTCGCTCGGGCTGGCGCCGGTCGCGATCGATGCCGTGTACGAGGCCATCGGCCGCCTCAAGCAGTCGGGAGCGACCGTCGTGCTGGTCGAGGAGAACTTCACCCACGTCGGGGCGGTGGCCGACGCCGTGCACGTGGTCGAGACGGGCCAGATCATCGCGAGCGGGCCTTACGCCAAGCTCTCCGCCGACCCTGCGATCGTCCAGACCTACCTCGGAAGCCTGTAGCGCCATGGACGGGACGGACATCGTCGGCATCGCCGTCACCACGATCATCCTCGGCTCGATCTACGGCCTCGTCGCGATCGGCATGACGCTGATCTACGGCACGCTGCGCATCCTGGACATGTCCCAGGGCTCGATGGTGATGGTCGGCAGCTTCATCGGCTGGGGCATCCTCGTGGTCGCGGGCTGGAACCCGATCCTCGCCATCCTTGCCGCGTTCATCGCGACCTTCATCCTCGGCGCCCTGACGCAACTGGTCTCGGTGCAGCCGCTGATGAAGCGCCGGAGCGCGATCGACTTCGAGATGGTCACGTTCATCACCACATTCGCGGTCGCGATGGTGCTCACGAATGTCGCCCTGGAACTGCTCGGCCCGTTCCAGCGCAACGTCACCCCGGTGATCTCGGGCGGCATCAGCGTCTACCACGGCGTGAACCTGCCGTATCAGTCGCTGACGATGGCGCTGGTCTCGATCGCGCTGATGGCCGGCCTCGGCATCTTCCTGGCCAGGACCCGGTGGGGAATGGCGATCAGGGCTGTCGCCCAGAACCTGGACGCGGCCAGGCTGATGGGCGTCCCTGTCGGCAAGCTGTACCCGCTTACGATGGGCCTCGCCTCCGCGCTGGCCGGCATTGCCGGGGTGTTCCTGGGCGGGCTGTACTTCGCTTACCCGCAGGCAGGTGATCTGCCGCTGCTCGAGGCGCTCATCGTCGTGATCTTCGGCGGGCTCGGCAGCTTGCCAGGGACGGTCTACGCGGCCTACGCGATCGGCCTGATCCAGGCGACCGCCGAGGTGATCGTCGGCACCACCTGGTCGCTGCCGATCCTGTACGGCGTGATCCTGCTGGTGCTGGTCGTCAGGCCCTACGGCCTGCTCGGCAAGCCATCGGAGGCCCGGCTGTGAGCGATCGCCCGACTCTCGCCCGGTCGGCCTTCCCTGCGATGACATCAGGCCGGTGGGGAATGGCCGGCTTCGCGGTGCTGGTCGCCGCCGCGATCCCGCTGGTGATGACCGACCAGTACGTGCTCGGCGTGATGATCACCACGCTGATCCTGCTGGTACTCAACATCAGCTGGAACTTCGTCCTCGGCGTGGCCGGCGTCTGGAACTTCGGCCAGCTCGCGATCTACGCGCTCGGCGGGTACGGCGCGGGCATCATCATGCTGCACTCCGCTATCTCGCCGTGGCTGGCGCTGCTGGCCGGCGGGCTGGTCGCCTCGGTCGCGGCGGTGCTGCTGTCGTTCCCGACGCTTCGGCTGTACGGGATCTACACCTCGCTCCTCACGTTCGCGTTCGCCGAGGTGATCCAGTACGTGATCCTGAACGACGGGTCCGGCCTGACCGGCGGCTCGTTCGGGCTGCCGATCGTCTCCGGCCCGTACTCATCGCTCAGCCTGGACGCCTCGGGGAGGGCGTACTACTGGACGGCGCTCGCGGTCGTCGTGATCTCGACGCTGGTGCTCGCCGCGATCGGCCACTCCCGGCTCGGCATCGCGCTGCGCGGCATCCGGGACGCCCCCGCCTACGCGGCCGCGCGCGGGGTCAATCCGCTGCGGTACCGGATCCTCGCCTTCGCGATCTCCGGCTTCCTCGGCGGGATCGCCGGCGGGCTGTATGTCAGCTACGACCAGAGCATCTCGCCGTCGGTGATGGGCCTGACGCCGATGAGCGTCTACGTAACCATGCTGGTGATCGGCGGCCTCGGCACCGCGACCGGGCCGATTCTCGGCACGATCCTGGTGCAGATCGTGGCGACCGCCCTGGTCACTCATCCCGGTGCGGAATTCACGATTCTCGGGCTCTTCCTGCTCGTCGTCGTGATCTTCGTGCCGGACGGGCTGGCCGGGCTGATCGGCCGGTACTGGCGCAGGGTTGGCGCGTGGGCGGCCGAGGACGATCAACCGGAAGGGAGTGCCGATCCGCATGTGGCCTGACGGAGCACGCTGCGCCGCCTCGTTCACCTTCGACTTCGACGCCGAGGAAGTGTGGATCGGCGAGAATCCGGACAACGCGAACTACCCCGGGGTGCTCTCGCAGGGCACGTACGGCGCCAAGGTCGCGGTGCCGCTGATCCTGGACCTGCTGGCCAGGCACAAGGTGCAGGCGACGTTCTACATTCCCGGCCGCGTCGCCGAGCGGCATCCGGAACGCGTGGCCGCGATTGTCGCCGCCGGCCACGAGATCGCTCATCACGGCTATACGCACACGTCCCCGAACAAGCTGACCCGCGAGCAGGAAAGGGCCGAACTCGTCCGCGGGCTGGAGATCCTGCGCGGTTTCGGGGCAGAGGTAACCGGCTACAGGTCGCCGTCGTGGGACCTCAGCCCGCACACCCTGAACCTGCTGCACGAGCACGGCTTCGCCTACTCCTCCAACCTGATGGACGACATCCGGCCCTACCGGCTCCACAGCCTGCCGCTGGTCGAGGTGCCGATCTCCTGGATCCTTGACGACGCGCCGCACTTCTGGTTCGACGGTGCCAGCTGGACCAAGACGGTCTGCACGGCAGCGCACGTCAGGACCCTGTGGGAGGAGGAGTTCCTCGGCATCAGGGAACTGGGCGGCGCCTGCGTGTTCACCATGCACCCCCAGATCATCGGAAGGCCATCCCGGCTGGCGTTCCTTGATCGGTTCCTGTCATTCGTGACCGGGCTTTCCGACGTCTGGGTGACGACGACGGCGCAGATCGCGAGCCGCGCATGAGAACGGTCATCACCGGCGCGGCGCGCGGGCTCGGCGAGGCAGTGGGTGCTGGGGACCGCGGATCGGATCGCGGCGGGGCGGGTGCCGGGCCGGGCCACCGGGATCGTCGCGGACGTCGCCGACGAAGCCGCCTGCGAGTCCGCGATCGCGCAGGCGGTGAGCGCGCTGGGCGGGATCGACGCGCTCGTCAACAACGCCGGGATCGGGGGGCCAGGCACCCACGTGGTCGACACCGCGTTCGCCGACTTCTGCCGGGTCGTCCAGGTCAACCTCGGCTCGGCGTTCCTGGGCTCCCGGGCCGCGGCCCGCCTGATGATCGAGCAGCGGACCGGCGGCGCGATCGTGAACCTCGGCTCGATCTTTGGTCAGCAGGGGGTCGCCGGCGGTGCCGGGTACTGCGCGTCGAAGGCCGCGGTCGCGCTGCTCACCCAGTCGCTCGCGCTGGAACTCGCGCCGCACGGCATCCGCGTGAACACGATCGCGCCGGGCAACATGGCCACGCAGATGCACTGGGACGAGCTGCGCTCGCGGGCCGCCGCCTCTGGCACGACGTTCGAGCAGCAGGTCGACCTGGTCAGGAGCGGCGTGCCGCTGGGAAGGCACGGCAGGGGCGCGGACATCGCCGGCGCCGTCACGTGGCTGGCCTCCGGTGACGCTTCCTACGTCACCGGGCAGACGATCGGGGTCAACGGCGGTGTCTGGCTCAGCTGAACGGCACCGGCCGGCCGGCCGGATGGCCGGCCGCCGTGCCCTGGTCACCGGCGGCGCCTCCGGGATCGGGCGCGCCACCCTTTCGCGGCTGCTGGCCGAGGGCGCACGAGTCGTCGCGGTGGACCGCCGGGCGCCGGGGCCTGACCTGGAGGCCGTACCCGCAGTCCCGTACCTGACCGCGGATGTCAGCAGGCCCGAGCAGGTGACCAGCGCCGTCCGCGAGGCCGCCGACCTGCTTGGCGGGCCCGCGGACGTGCTGGCGAACGCGGCGGGCATCTATCAGATCCGGCCGCTGCTCGATCTCACCCCGCAGGAGTGGGACCACACGCTGGCGATCAACCTCCGCGGGCCGTTCCTGGTCGGCCGGGAATTCGCCGCCGCGCTGATCGGAGCCGGCCTGCCCGGCGCGATCGTGAACATCGGCTCCACCGCAGCGCTGGTCGCCGATGCCGCCGAGCCCACCGCGCACTACAGCGCCAGCAAGGCCGGCGTGCTCGCGCTCACCAGGCAGATGGCCGTCGAGTGGGCGCCGCACGGCATCCGGGCCAACGCGGTCTGCCCGGGCGTGATCAATACGCCGATGCTGCGGCTCATGGACGACCCCGCCGCCGGGCAGGCCTACCTGGAGACCGGCGTGCCGCTGCGCCGCCTGGGAACCGCCGACGAGGTCGCGGCCGTCATCGTGTTCCTGGCGTCCCCGGACGCGTCCTACCTCACTGGCGTCGCCGTCCCGGTGGACGGCGGCAGTACCGCGATCTGAGAGGAACGGCGATGGGTGAGTACCCGCATGTGCGCGTGACAGGATCGGCGGAGCAGCGCGGCCGGCAGTACGGCGAGCAGGCACGGGAGCGGGTGCACCGCTCGGTCAGCGCCTACCGGGACGTGTTCGTCAGCCTGGCGGGCTGGGACTGGGCAACTGTCCGCCGCGAGGCGGCGCGGTTCGAGGCTCCGATGGCGGCTTTCGGGCCGCAGTACCTCACCGAGATGCGCGGCATCGCCGAGGGCGCCGGGCTTGACTTCCTCGATGTGCTCGCGATCAACGTGCGGACCGAGGTGTTTTTCGCCGCGAAGGCACGGCATGCGGCGGCCGGCCCGGGGTCGGCCAGCCCAGGGCCGTCCAGCACCGGGCCGTCCAGCACCGGGCCGGCCGAGTGCAGCGCGTTCGCCGTCGCGCCGGCCCCTGGCCACCCCGGGCCGACGCTCCTCGGGCAGAACTGGGATTGGCTGCCGCACTCGGCTGACACGGTGGTCGTGCTCGAGGCCCGCCAGGACGACGGCCCGGACTTCGTCACCGTCGTCGAGGCCGGCCTGCTCGCCAAGACAGGGATGAACTCATCCGGGCTGGGACTGGCCACGAACGCGCTGGTTACCGCCGATGACGCGGGCGAGCCCGGCCTGCCCTACCACCTGATGCTGCGCGCGATCCTGGACTGCGAGAACGTCTCTGACGCGATCACCGCGCTGCAGGCAGGCTTCCGGTCCTGGGCGATGCCGGACAGCCCGGTCCGGCTGCAGCGGCTGCGCGCGGGCGTGCACGCCGCGCCGGATCACTCACTGGCGACGTTCCGGTCGCTGCTGTCCGACCACGCGAACTACCCGTCGGGCGTGTGCTGCCATCCCGACCCCAGGATGACCCCGGCGGATCAGGGCATGACCGTGACATCGGTGCTGATGGACCTGGACGCGCAGCGAATGTGGGTCACCGACGGGAACCCGTGCGCCGCTCCGTACCGGGAACTGGACTACTCGGGATTCCTCGCCAAGCCTTCCCCGGTGGCGCAGGCCCGCTCCATGAGCGATCAGGCGGCGGGAGAGGCAGCATGAGCATCTCGCTCGGCTTCGGCCTGATCACGTGCCAGCGCTACCCCGGCGACGAGCGGACCGACCTCCAAATCTACGCCCAGGCGCTCGACCTGGCAGAGCAAGCGGAGCGACTCGGCCTGGACTCGGTCTGGGTTTCCGAGCACCACTTCGTCGACGACGGTTACCTGCCCTCCCCGCTGCCGCTCTGCGCGGCGATCGCGGCACGCACCCAACGGGTTCGGATCGGGACCGGCGTCGTGCTCGCGCCGCTGCATGACCCGCTGCGGCTAGCCGAGGATGCGGCGGTGACCGACCTCATCTCGGCTGGACGGCTGATCCTCGGGATCGGGCTCGGCTGGCGGGAGGAGGAGTTCGAGGGGCTGGGTGCCCGGCTCGCGGAGCGGGTTCCCCGGATGGTCGCCAGCATGGACACGATGCGGCGTGCCTGGCGCGGCGACCTCGCCCCCGGCGGTGCCCGTCAGGACCTGCCTGCCGTCCGAGTCCGGCCGCTGCCGGCCCGGGCTGACGGGCCGCCACTGTGGATCGGCGCGATGAGCGAGCCCGCCATCAGGCGGGCGGGCCGGCTCGCGGACGGGTTCATGGCCATCGAGGTCAGCCCCGCGCTGCTCGCCGAGCAGGCCGGGCTGGCACGGCAGGAGTTCCAGGCGGCCGGGCGGACGGGAGAATTCCCGATCAGCGTGCACCTGCCGGTCTTCGCCTGGGACGGCCCGGACGCCTGGGATCTGATCAGGGACTCCTGCCGGTACGTGGCCTGGAAGTACGAGGACATGGAGGGGGCCAGGGGCGGTGCCAGCGAGCCGCGGCTGCCGCCGCCGATGACCGCCGCCGAGGAGGACGCGCTTCGGGAATCCGTCATCCTCGGGACCCCGGCGCAGGTGGCCAGCACGATCGATGAGTACCGGCGGGCGGCGGGCGGGGACCTGGTCTTCATCGCGGGCCTGTATTTCCCCGGCCTCGCGTGGGACGTGCAGTGCCAGGCCGTGCGGACATTCGCCCGGCAGGTGGCGCCGCTGATCAGGAAGCTCGACGCGGACAGCTCAGGTGGCTGAGCCCGGCTGGGTGGTCGGCGTCGACGTCGGCGGCACGTTCACCGACGCGATCGCGACCGGCCCCGACGGCGCCGTCCGGGTCGCGAAGGTGCCGTCCACCCCGGCCGAGCCCGGCCTGGCATTCGAGCGGGCGCTGGTCGCCCTGGCCGACGCGGGGGTGCGGCCTGAGTCGGTCTCGATGATCTTCCACGGCACGACGGTCGCGACGAACGCGCTGCTGACCGGCCGCACGGCCAGGGTCGTCTTGGCCGCGACGCAGGGCTTCCGTGACATCCTCGGCTACCGGAACGGCTCCCGGCCCGTGGTCTACGACCTGACCCAGCCCCGGCCGCGGCAGCTGGTGCGGCGCCGGGACCGGATCGAGGTTGCCGAACGGCTCTCCGGACTCGGTGAGGTTGTCACGCCGCTCACGCCCGGGGAGATCGAGCGGGTCGCCGCTGCGGTCGCGGCCGCACAGCCCGAGGCCGTCGCGGTCTGCCTGCTGTTCAGCTACCTGGACGACGCGCACGAGCGGCTGCTCGGCGAGGCCATAGCGAAGAAACTGCCCGGGGTTCCGGTGACGCTGTCGGCCGAGGTCGCCAGGGAGTTCCGGGAGTACCCGAGGACGTCCACGGCGGTGATCAACGCGGCGCTGCGACCGGTCGTCGGGAGCTACCTGCTGCAGCTGCGGTCCAGGATCGGCTCACTGCGGATCGCGCCGCCGTTGCAGATCATGCAGTCCAACGGGGGCTGCCTGCCCGCCGACCGGGCGGCCGAGCAGGCGCACCGGCTGGTGCTGTCCGGCCCGGCAGCGGGCGTCGCGGGCACCGTTGCGCTGGGCGCCCGGTACGGTGTCGGCCAGCTGATCTCGCTCGACATGGGCGGCACTTCGCTGGATGTCTGCCTGGTGCCCGACGGCATCCCCCCGGTCACCGCCCGGCAGGAGGTCGGCGGAAGCCCGATCCTCGCCCCGGCCGTCGACATCGTCACGGTCGGCGCCGGCGGCGGCAGCATCGCGGAGGTCGACCGGGCCGGGCGGCTCCGGGTCGGCCCGCAGAGCGCCGGCGCCGCGCCGGGACCCGCCGCTTACGGCAACGGCGGTGACCGCGCCACTCTCACCGACGCGCACGTGGCGGCGGGCACGCTGCCCGCCTGCATGCCGCTCGCCGGACAGCTCTCCCTGGACGCCGCCGCAGCACGCGCGGTGCTGAGGCCGGTCGCTGAGCAGCTGGGCCTGCCCGTCCAGCACGCCGCCGACGGCATCGTCCGGCTCGCGGTCGCCCAGGTGACCGCGGCGCTGCGCCGGGTCTCGGTGCAGCGCGGCATCGACCCGCGGGAGTACACCCTGGTGGCGTTCGGCGGGGCCGGGCCGCTGCACGCCGGGCTGCTGCTGCGCGAGATCAGGTTCCGCTCGGTGCTCGTGCCCCGCTTCCCCGGGCTGTTCGCCGCGGCCGGGCTGACCTCGACCGACATCCGGGTGGACGACTCGCGCACGGTACTCGGCGTGCTGCGGCGTGAGCTGTTCGCGGACCTGGCGGCCTGGTACACGGCAGCGGGCAGGGCGCTGACCGCACTGCTGCGCCGGGACGGCGTGGCGGCAGGCTCGATCCGGCTCGCGGCCAGCGCGGACTGCCGGTTCGTCGGCCAGGGCTACGAGCTGAACGTGCCGCTGCCGGCTCCAGGCCGCCGCGGCGTCGCGGCGCTGGCCGAAAGGTTCAGGGACAAGCACCTGCGCACCTACGGGCACGCCAGCCCCGAGCAGGAGGTGGAGGTGGTGAACGTGCGGCTCTCAGCGTTCGGGGCGCTGCCGCTCGGCCCCGCCGGATCCGGCGCCGGATCGAGTCACGCAGCCGCGGCGCCCGGGCAGCCGGCGACACCGGCGCCGGCTTCGGCCATGGCCGAGCGGGTGAGCGCACGGCTGCCAGGCTCCGGCTCCGTCAGGCGGCTGCCTGTCTATGACCGGGACCTGATCGAGGCAGGCCAGGCGGTGTCAGGGCCCGCGATCGTGCACCAGCTCGACACCACCACCGTCGTGCTGACCGGCCAGCGCGCCAGGGTCGACGAGCTCGGCAGCATGTGGCTGGAGGAGAGCAGGTGAGCGGCCCTCACTCGCGCCAGGCGCGGGTGGACCCCATCACGTTCGAGCTGGCCAGCGCCGCGCTGCAGTCAGCGGCGGTGGAGATGGGCGGGGTGCTCAAGCACTCGAGCTACAGTCCGATCATCCGCGAGATGGACGACTTCAGCTGCGCGGTGTTCCGCGCGGACGGCGACCTGGTCGCGCAGGCGGACTTCATCCCGGCCCAGCTCGGCGCGATGTCCCTGGTCGTGAAGTCGATCATCGACCGGTGGGGCGACGCGGTCGCGGCTGGCGACGCGTACCTGGCGAACCACCCGTACCTCGGAGCGATGCACACCCCCGACCTGAACGTGATCATGCCGATCTTCATCGGCGGTGAGCTGGCCGGCTGGACAGGCACCGCGGCGCATCACATCGACGTCGGTGGCGTCCGCCCGGGCACGGAGGGGCCGGACCTCACCGAGGTCTATGCGGAGGGGCTGCTGCTCCCGCCGGTACGGCTGTACCTGGCGGGCAAGGAGAACCCCGACGTCTTCGCGTTCGTCGGCGCGGCCGTGCGCGACCCGGATTCCACGCTGTCTGACCTGCGGGCGCAGCGGGCGGCATGCCTGGTGGGCGAGCGCCGCGTCGCCGAGCTCGCCGACCGGTACTCACCGGCCGCGCTCGCCCGGGTCTTCGACATGATGCTGGAGTCGGTCGAGCGCGCCGTCCGGCTCGATCTCGCCGGGCTGCCGGACGGCGACGCCGAGGCCGAGGGGTTCCTGGACGACGACGGCGTCGGCGGGCCGCCGACCCGGATACACGTCCGGCTGGCCAAGCATGGCGACGCGCTAGTCGCCGACCTGAGCGGGTCAGCCCCGCAGGTCCGCGGCGCGATGAACGTGCCGTGGGCGAGCACCAGGGCCAGCGTCGTGTACGCCATCCGGGCGATGACCGACCCGTCCCGTGCCACCAACGACGGCGTCCTGCGGACCGTCGAGATCATCTGCCCGCGCGGCACCGTGCTCAACCCGGAGCCGCCAGGGGCGGTCTCGGTCAGGCACAACACCTGCCAGCGGCTGGCGGACACGCTGATCAGGGCGGCGTCGCAGATCTGGCCGGACCGGGCCGTCGCGAGCAGCACGGTCGCGTTCTTCGGCATGAACCTGGAGAGCGTGTCGCCGCGCACGGGCGCGCCGAGCGTGATGGCGGAGGTCGCCGGCGGCGGCACCGGGGCGCACCGCGGCGGCGACGGCCTGGACGGCGTGGACACCTACATGGCTAACGTCGGGCTGATGCCGGTCGAGGTCGCCGAGTCGAGCTACAGCGTCCGGATCCTGCGCACCGAGCTGATCGCCGGCTCACAGGGCGGTGGCCAGTACCGGGGCGGCCTCGGGCTGCGCCGGGACTACCAGGTGCTCGGCCGCGAGTCTACGGTGACGCTGTACTCCGAGCAGACCGATCCCCGGTTCGCGCCGCGCGGAGTGCTCGGCGGAACGGACGGGCAGCCATCCAGGATCACGGTGTTCGACCCGGCCGGGCGGCCGATGCCGATCGGCTCGAAGGCGTCGCTGGTGGTTCAGCCCGGATCGGTCATCAGGATCGAGACCAGCGGCGGCGGCGGTTACGGTGACCCGGCCCGCAGGGACCCGGCCCTGCGGGCGGCCGATGAGGAGGACGGGCGCGGATGAGCAGGCAGGACGCGGACCTGGTGCTGCGCGGCGGCGCGGTGTACGCGGTCGACGCTGCGCGGTCGTGGGCGCAGGCGGTCGCGGTGCGTGACGGGGCGATTGTCGCGGTCGGCACCGACGCGCAGATCGACGCACTGACCGGCTCCGGCACGCAGGTCATCGACCTGGCCGGCCGGATGCTGCTTCCCGGGTTCATCGACGCGCACGTGCACGCCTCGGCCGCCGGGCTCGAGCGGCTGCGCTGCGACCTCTCCGAGGAGCACGGGCTGGATGACTACCTGACGGTCGTGCGCGGGTACGCGGAGGCCAGCCCAGGAACCGAGTGGATCACTGGCGGCGGGTGGTCGATCGGCGTGTTCCCCGGCGGCGTTCCCTCCCGGCACGACCTGGATCGCGTGGTGCCGGACCGGCCCGTGTTCCTGTCGAACCGCGATCACCATGGCGCGTGGGTGAACAGCAGGGCGCTGGAACTGGCGGGGGTCACCGCCGGCACGCCGGACCCGGCTGACGGCCGGATCGAGCGTGAGCCGGATGGCACGCCGGCGGGCACCCTGCAAGAGGGCGCGATGGGACTGGTGGAGCGGATGGTGCCACGGCCAGGAGTCGAGGAGCAGGTCGCCGGCATCGCCGAGAGCCAGCGGTATCTTCATTCG
>WNGH01004792.1_pt1 | contig 14140 bp, 17 predicted proteins | sample 5400631 | NCBI WGS metagenome assembly WNGH01 (sample SAMN13153373, study PRJNA577476) | soil metagenome | isolation source: 115 cm soil or saprolite under Garry oak tree replicate 1 | place: USA:California | collected 2016-06-15
AAAGAATACTTTGAGTCAAAATAAAGTGAGCCACTCCCTGCTATTTCCATAGACTGCCGTTAAGTGGAGCCGTAGAGATTCCCATAGGCGTTGGCGTCCCGCAGGGTGACCAAAGCGTACAAGATCCATGCTATCAACGCCACAACGCCGACGACCGTGAGTCCGACCGTGAACAAGATAAGCGCGGGCTCCAACAACACGAAAAGTGTCCCAAAAAGCCAGAATAGAGCTCCCCTCTGCATGCTGACACGTTTCTTGGCAGAGGTCAGCTTCAGAACGCCGATCCGATAGTAGAAGAGTCCTGAAAGACTGAATGAAAGAATCGTCAGCACTATGATTGTCAAGGTGACTTGGAAGAGAGTAGGGTCGATCTGCCCTGAGGAAAAGCGAGGGTAGAGAAAGAAGAGGAGGAAGGTGAAGACTGCAATGGTTGACCCGACAAGGGTCCCCGACCGATTCACATTCGCGGCTGCAAGGTCAAGGTCCGGCCACAGATCTTCCTTACGATCCGACACTAGTTATCGTCTCTACCTGGAATCCGGTCGAAGTATGCTGAGTATTTAGGTGATCGAAAATACGGCCTTGTGAAATCTGAATCTGTTTCGGTGCACAATCGATGCGAAACTAGGTCAGCTTGTTGCCGCAGTTCTTGCAGTACCTAGCCTCGGTTGGGTTCAACGTTCCGCATGATACGCAGGAGGCGGAGGTCAGCAATGCTCCGCACTTGATGCAATGTTTTGCTCCGGCAACGAGTGGGGCACTGCATCTCGAGCATTTGCCGACGTTCGGAGACTCCTCTGCTGGTTTAGGTGGTGCTAGCGCACTCGGTGAGAATACGTCGGATAGGATTACTACATCTCCGACTGTCGCGATTTTCTCGTGTCCCAGCTCGAACTCGCGCGGCAAGTCTCTCTCATCAAGCAAAGTCTTGAACTGCTCTTTGTCGACCGACAAGACCAGTGATCTGACATCACCGGTGTCGTTCGAGATCGCTTTTCGGACCCGGCCGACAATCATTCCATGGGAATCAATTACTTGAAGGCCGGTAATCGCCTCAATTCTGGCATGAGCGTCTTTCACCATTGTGGGCTCAGCGATACGGTCAACATACTTCTCGCAGGCGTAGCAGTACCATCTTTTCTGGTGTGATTTTGTCCGGATGAATGTGAGGGACTGACTGCAATCTGGGCATCGTGCCTTGGGTTCTTCCTCGAACATGGTGGGCATACCCGATTTCAAGAAACAGTCTTGCCGGAAATTGCCAATATGACCATTTTACATAGTTAACATCTTCGCCAACGAGGCTGGATTCTTCTTCGCACGTGTCAAGATCGCGCGGAAGGACGATGCCCGGTTTCGCGAAAGAGGTTTGACTCGTTCGAGTCAATCCTTGGGCGTTTCTGCTCTCTCGCTTTCATTGGGAGTTAATGATTGCCACGACTACCCTATTTACGCAAAAAAGTAGTCTCAAGAGTCGTAGCGAGGCGAAGTCAGGCGACAAAACCCGGGTAACAGTATAAATTCATTCCAACCGATTTCTATCCTCTGCGTTCGGTCTCCAACGAGAACAGTTGATTGGGATGGAACTAGAGTCAGGTGAGGAACTCATCTGGAAAGGGAGACCGGCCTACGATCTTCGATATCCATTCTTGGCTTTCTTGTCCCTCTTCGGGATCTTGAACATTAACGGGGCATCGCTAGGAGATGCGGTAGACGCAGCTTCAACTATCCTATTCTTCGGATTTCTCGTCGCGAGTCTTGTGAGCCTCATTGTTGACAAGGGAAGGAAGTACTATCTGACTAATCGTCGGGTAATTGCGCACAACTCTACTCGGCTGGTTCCAGATTTGTCAAATGTCCGCATGGAACAATCCAGACTCGGAAGGTTCCGTGGTGTTGGGAATGTGTATTTCGATTCGAGGGACGGCAGATGGATCGCTTTTCAAACACGTGAAGGAGCCCAACCTGATCCTTCACAGCTCGATAAGCCTCAGAGGGCTTCCTGCTGGCGCTACAGGCATGGTTTTCTGCAATTATTGTGGTTCGCGAATCCCCGGTGGCGCTACCGAGTGCCCTAATTGCGGCGCAGGCGTGTGATCCGGGTAGTTGCATACATGAGTTAGATGAAACCTAAGCGAGACCCAGTTGAAAAACTAGCGCGAAACTTCGCGTCGAAATTAGGGCCATAATATTTTTGCACTAATAGTCGGAGATTGATGAGAGGCTCGATTAGATCTTGAGAAAAAGCGTCAAACAGCTGCTCACAGAAATCTATGATGGCCAGGCTGACGTTCATCTAGACCTTTACCAACTGTCGAACCAGCATCGCCGTAAGCACGGGCGGGGTTGCGACATGTTCCCCAGCGACCCTTTGCAGGCGCCTCTGTGGACGGTGCTTGCTTCACTATCGCATGCGCGACGAATGTTGGAGGTTGGTTGTGGTCACGGGTACACGGCTGCTGTGATGGCTTCCGCGGGAGGACCTGACTGCCACGTGGACACTATTGAAGGAGACCCACATCATGCAGAACTTGCCGAACAGGCTTTCCTGCAACGAGGCCTCTCCAGACGCATCCGCGTCCTCCGCGGCCGGGGACAAAGCGTCCTTCCCAAGCTGAAGGGTCGCTATGATGTCGTGTTTCTGGACGGTGACTGGCGCGAATACCCGAGCTACATTCCACACCTCCGTCGTCTCACGCGTCCCGGCAGCATTATTGTAACCGCGAATCTTAACCCACTCTTTGGCGGCTGGGGTAGCAGTCTACCGGGAAGGCAAGCGATCCGATCCTATCTGACACGCCTTGTAAGAGATCCGCAATTCCGCACATACGTGGTTCCTGGCGAATGGCACTCAATAAGTGTGCGCGTATAGTGGATCAGAGGATCGCTACTTCAATGAGCAATAAGCAGCTGCTGGATGCGGTTCAGCCGAGAATGGTTTCAGCTAGCTGACTCGTCTAAGTTCCCGGCAGAAAGGTGTTGATTATGAAATCGTTTTGAGTCTGGAATACATCTGGTTGGCTCCCCATTTCGTAAGGGAAGTTCTCGAGATCTACGATGCCTGGAAAGGCAAGGACGGCGTGCCGTTGAAGATACAGGAGCTCATGATGGTCCTTGAGATCGAGCTTTCGGAACGGCGCAAATGAGCTTCCACTTTCACCTGGACAATCAAGACTTTACAACCAGAGCATTAGGTATTGGACTTTCTCGATTAGTAACGCTAGCTGGAGGTTGTGTTCAAAATTGTTGGATTATTCATCGAGTATCTGATGGATGAGGCGTCGCCTCGGAGGTGAAGATCTTCGAAGAAGATAGCCCTAATCCTTCTAGTCGCCGCCGCAGTCCTGATTCCAACAGTAGCCATCCTTCACGCAATGGACACCTCCTCAAGCAATACATCTACAGGCCATGATGATGACCATCAGGATCAGAACCATCAGGATCATGATGACAACGATGCCTCAGATGACAATTCAATAACTCACACCGACCTCGACGACGCCAACGAGAATACGGCAGACACGGACTAGGCCCGGCAAGCAAGGGACAACCAACCTATCCGACCGCACAATTCTTCCATTTTTTGGAAACTATTTCCCCGCCCAAGACCGTACTTGATCAATGGGACGCAGATCATAGTTGCCGCAAGGGGCATGCCGGGTTGAGGCAAAACCATCCGCCTGCCACGTAGCCCAGCCGGCCACCGCATGTTGGACATGCTACTAGCTGGTTGAGGTCTGTTGCTTTGCCAGGATCCATTTTGATCCGTGGGTCGTCTTGTCGAGGGGCTCCCGTTGGAATGTCCGAATATGATACGAGATTGGCGACCATACTTGGCAGCGTGGTCATCGCAGGGTCAAAGCCGGTCGGAGTAATCGGTGTCGGAACTACCATTGTCGGGGTTACCGTTCTGGGAATGATCAGTCTTGAATCTACCTGCACCGGATTGATCTCCGTTGGAGTAATCGTTGTCAGATTGATAGGTGTCGGAGTGAACGGTGAGCCTGAACTCTGATGGATTTGCTTGTCGAAATCAAAACTGGCCGAAACCGGGATTCGGGGGTTGGCAAGCGCGAGGACTAGCCCTATGAATCCGAAAATGAGACCAAAGATTGTTGGGATGAACTGTGACCCTGACGTGTCAAAGAGACCGCCCCCTCCGAACAATCCTCCACTACTCGCTACGCTGATGGTTCGAGTTTGGCCTGTGCCGCTGCCACACGGCTCCGATGCGCTGATAGTGAAAGTGCCTGAGGAATTGTAAGTGTGCTGCCAGTTCTCCGCTAGGGAACCACCATAATTCCTGGAACCTGAGGCTCCATCGCCCCAGGAGACCGTGACTGGGTCGCAAGAATCCAAGCTTACGAACACACCGATTTGTAAGGTAGACCCGATTGGCATTGTGCCGCCATCCGAAATGAACTGCTTACTTCCATCCGGTGCAGTGTACGTGTTCAACGCAACATCTGCTGATGCGTGTGCAGGCACTACGACGATAACTGATGCGACAAGGACCATTGCAGCAGTAAGCAGTAGCATGCGCGAGAGGAGTCGGTGCAACGCTACTCTCCCCGGTTCCTTGGCCTTGTCGCAGGCCCAGTGGCGAGCAGCCGTAGCGTTTCGCGCCTGGCAACAGCGTTCCCGTTCCATTCAAGCATTAGTGCCGTCGACAGTCCACTCTTCGACGCTTTCCGCCCAGCCGGGCCGGCTTCCGCGTAAGCCATCCTATTCATCCGACCCGGGAGAAGACGTGCCACCTGGCCCGGTTTCAACTGGAAGGAAAGACCTGCAAGCCTAACAGGGACAGATCTCGAACTTCCTGTTCCTATTTCGGGGACTCCGTAGACTTCATGTGCTGTGCCTTTTGCGAGGGCCTTTCTGACCGGATACCGTATACTCTGGGAGGCGCCGCCAAACGCCATGCCGAGGATTCCAGTTATCATGACTAGGGGAGTGTACGTTCCCGGGTCCACAGGCTGGCCAGTGGCTGCGGCAATCACAAGAATGATGGCACTGAACCCAGTGAGCGCGCCTAAGACTCGAAGGATTGGAACCGCTCCCTTCTTGAGGATGCTTTGTAGGAAGTTGATCTCGTTTTGAGTTAGCGCTCGCTCGACTACCGGGCTTGCTTGGACGATTCGGCCGATCAGACCATTGTTTGCGGTTGTGGATGAGAGAGGATCTAGATCGTTGCGCGGTAAACGCGTAGCAATTGCCAAAGATTCTTCGTCAGAACCAAACCGCCTCTCAGGTACCACATGGACATGATGTTACTGACCAGTTGTCCTCACCGATACGCCGGAAACCCACAGCCAGAGTACGAATCCAAAGCTACGTTTTCCTAGAGGAAAATGAACGGTTCGCGTAAATCGTGGAGGTCTATTCTTGAACGCCATGAACGTCGACTACAACGCTGCTTTGCCGATTCTAAGCTCTTTAGCTGGACCCCTTGACATATTCTGAAGTGATGTCAGTAGGTCGCGATACGCCCGCAAGCCTCATCACATTTGTCAGCTCCGCACGCAAATGCTCCAAGACTGCAGCAACCCCATCTGCTCCGTAGAGAGCGAGACCCCACAATACTGGTCGTCCCACGCCGACTGCTTCTGCGCCTAGCGCCAGGGCTTTGAACACATCCGTCCCTCTCCTGATTCCACTATCAAATAGTATTCTCGTATTTCCTTTGACTCTCTCGACTATTGGTCGAAGAGCCTCGATGGCTCCAAAACCTGTGTCGAGCTGCCTCCCTCCGTGGTTTGAGACGACTATTGCAGGGACCTTGCGCTTTGCAGCCTCCTCAGCGTCATCGGGAGAGAGGATTCCTTTGACTAAGACGGGTAGAGTAGTGTGCTTTCGGGTCCATTCGTAGTCGTCCCAACTGAGGTCATCCTTGATACCAGCCGTGAGAGACTGAAGGTTTCGCGTTGCGGCAACGTATCGCTCGGATGGAACATTTGATCCATTGAGATCCTTCGATAACATGAAGCTGTTTCTGACATTACGATCCCTAATGCCTAACACTGGCAAGTCGACTGTCAAAACGATCGCGGAGTAGCCAGCTTTCGCAGCTCGCTGAAGCAGTTGCTCGTTGACCTCAGGGTCCTTGTTGAAGTAGAGCTGGAACCATCGAGGGCTATCCCTGATCGCCGTTGCTACCTCCTCCATCGTCTTGTTAGAACCTGTCGGAGCGACGAAAAGTGTGCCTGCCTTTTTCGCGCCCTGTGCACTTCCAACTTCAGCCAAAGGGTGAACGACGCCATGGTTTGCCATAGGAGTAACATAGATTGGCATCGATAATCGCTGCCCGAGAAGGTTAATCGAAGTGTCGGCTTCTTTGATTCCACCTAGGACCCGGGGCATGATCGTTATTTTCTCGAAGGCTTCTCGGTTCGCCCGTAGAGTCTGCTCTGCCCCTGCGCCTCCAGCAACAAAATCGTAGCTGGCCTGATCAAGGTGCTGTCTCGCTTCGTCTTCCAAGTCCTCTAAATTGGTGAATAATGGGGTAGTTTGCTTCTCTAGCTGGGTCAACAGTCTTCTTGAGGGCAGAATTCTTTAACCCTGAGTATAAACTGCGCCGTCATCCAAAGGCTCAAGCTCTCGAATGACGTCGAACAAACTAGCCTTGCTGAAAGAATCTGTTTCCTTCACAAAGAGCAATCAGGATGCGCTTCTGAAGGGTGACTTTGAAGTGTATGACGATCGTATCGTCGTGAAAATCTCTCAAAGGGTCGCGTTGTCGACACTGGCGAGACCTCTTCCGCCCACTTTTCCGGAAGTTGGTATGATGGAGTCCATTCCATTCTTGAGAATCACGAGAATCGGGGGCAATATGAAGAAAGGGGTTCTCTCAAGAAATGTAAAGATGGAGATGCTTACTGACGACGGCGTAACTTGGAACGTCAAAGGATCTCCGAAAATCTTTGATGCTCTTCAAAATGCGTATCAGGCCTGGAAACGTAACCGTCACGATTAGCCTGCAATCGTCTCTGTTAAGATCCCAATTGGCTTTCTTCTTCTTGATCGCTCAGGCAAGGTGGGACTAATATCTTTCGATTTCGTGTTTCATGCGGGCTAGCAGATCGACTGCGCCGTCTGCGTAACTTCCGATCCATCGGTCTTGCAGTTCTTTGATAGGGAGCGGGTTGATGTAATTCCAGCGAAGACGCCCCTCACGTCTCACAATGATAAGGTCGGCTTTTTCGAGAACCTTCAAGTGCTGCATCACAGTACAACGATCCAGTTGCCTGAAATGCTCGACCAACTCTCCGGTGGTTCTTGATCTCTCTTTGAGCAGGTCAAGTATTTCGCGCCGTCGAGAGTCGCCGAGTGCTTTGAAGATCGGATCGTACTTGTCTTGCATTGTCAAGCTACCCTCTTGCGGGAATCCGTTGTCAAGGTCGATGTCACGGTCGATATCTTAACGAAGAAAGTGTTATAAATGTATAACATGTTGCGAAGAGGTCGTCGGAGGATGCGATTATGGATCTAAGGTTCACCGTTCAGACGAGAATCCAGAAACCGGTAAGCGAGGTCTTTGATGCTGTCCATAACCCGAAAAAGCTGAGCGGCTATTTCACGAGCGGCGGATCTGATGGACCGCTCGATGAAGGAAAAACCGTGTTATGGAAATTCAACGACGTTGGACACAAAATTGTGGAGGCCCCTGTGAAGGTACAGAAGGTTGTCCGAAACAGATTAATTCGATTCTCCTGGGAGGCGAGCGAGGGTCTTTTTGACCCGAAAACCGGATCAATACCTGAATCAGGCGGATACGATACCGTTGTCGAGATGAGTTTCGAACCTTTGAACGCGAACGAGACGCTTGTGAAGATTGTCGAGGGTAAATGGCGATCGACCGAGGGCGGTCTGCAAGGCTCATACGGGAACTGCCAGGGCTGGACTCAAATGGGCCTCTGTCTGAAAGCCTACCTCGAATACGGCATCAATTTGCGGAAAGGCTCGTTCTAGCAGCGAAAATCCAGCTAACGAGGGTCATTGAAGACGACCAGGGCAGCGCGCTAAAGTTCTATACGACGATCTTGGGCTTTATCAGGAAATACGATTTTCCTAGAGATTATCCACCTCAAGACTTGTCCTCCAACATTGGTATCTTCTTTCCACGTAGACGATTGAGTATTCCAGGTTTCTGTATCAACTTAATCCTCTCATTTTGAAGGATAATATTAGTTGAAGCAATTGTCAACTGCATCTTCAATCCATATCCAATGTCCTGCCAACCCTCTGACGCTAGAATTACACCAGTTCTGTCCCAACTTGGTCTTTCGGTCAAGGCAATATGGACTATCAGTTCATTCCCTTTCCTTTCAACTTTTATGGTGTGTGGTATTCCCCTCAAGCCATAGTCACTATTGCTAGACCAACATTCAAGGAATATATGGACAGATCGAAGAGTCCACTGGTGAACGAGAAATGGTGCCGGCTAAGAAATACGAAACGATAGACGAATACATCGAATCTTTCCCCGAGAACGTTCAGAGTGTTTTGGAAAAGCTGAGGGCTACTGTACAGGAGGCAGCGCCTGAAGCGGTGGAATCTATTAGCTATGACATGCCCACGTTCAAGCTAAACGGAGAGAGATTGGCGTATTTCAGCGCTTGGAAAAGTCATATCGGATTGTACTCAATACCCAGGGGCAATGAAGCTTTCAGAAAGGAATTATCGCCGTATGAGGGAGAGAAAGGCTCGCTCCGGTTCCCGCTGGAAAAGCCAATACCCTACGATCTAGTGAAGAAAATTGTCACGTTTCGCATGAAAGAAATCCAAGACGAAAACAAGTAACAGAACTTCTTACTGCCCGGACTGGAACCGAAGACAAATCTATCGACTTCGGGACTCATCTATTTCTACCGGTGAGGTGAAATTGTTCTACCGTGGATATCTACCTCGTGGATGGCACCTACGAACTGTTCCGTCACTTCTACGCCCTCCCAACCCATACCAACGCTAGAGACGAAGAGGTTGCAGCGACTCGCGGCGTACTCAACAGCATAGCCGGCATGCTCGAATCAGGAATCACCCACATCGGGGTAGCAACAGACCACGTCATAGAATCCTTCCGGAACAACCTCTGGCCTGGATACAAGACCAGTGAAGGGGTCGATCCACGACTATTATCACAGTCCCCTTTGCTGGAAGAGGCGTTGCAGGCAATGGGAGTTGTCGTCTGGCCTATGGTTGAGCTGGAGGCAGATGACGCTCTAGCAGGTGCCGCCGCTTCCCTTAGTAAGCTTGCGAAAGTCGGCCGAATCTACATCTGCACCCCTGACAAGGACCTGGCCCAATGCGTTTGCAACGACCGTGTTATTCAGCTGGATCGTCGTGCACGAAGTATTCGAAACGAGGCAGGTGTGATGAAGAAGTTCGGAGTGCCCCCCGGTTCCATACCTGATTATCTCGCCCTAGTTGGCGATGACGCCGACGGATACCCCGGGCTTGAGGGCTGGGGAGAGAAGTCAACAGCCGTTGTTCTCGGAGTCTACAAGCATCTGGAAGCCGTTCCCTCGAAGGCGGAAAACTGGAAGGTACAGCCACGGTCCGCCGATCGCCTCGCAACCGTTCTGCAGGACAATTTCAAACTTGCACTTCTATTCCGCAACCTCGCGACTCTTCGAACAAAAGAACCAGACATATCCTCGCCCGACGAATTATCCTGGAATGGGTCCCGAACTGCCTTTCCAGCAATCTGTCAACGAGTCGATGACCCTCAGCTGATTGATCGTGTGGCCAAGTTATCTAGCTCCCGAAGCCCAAAATCCAAGACCAAGAGGTCGAAACATCGAGGATAACAGGACGACGCCCATTACTGAAAACTAAGATTGTCCGAATCTGACGCTAGCAATTGTAACAGTTTCCTTTTGCCCCGCAGAGATGTAATAGCTAGCGAGTGGCTATGCACCCCTCTTTCCGCCGCTCGCGAAAGGGAATGGCCACGATCATGGCAGAGGTAATGATGGTTGTTATTGTAATAATCATGTCCACCATCATCTTTGTCTGGGTGGTGCCTACGTTCACATCCCAGACCGGCCAAGACAATGCTGGGGCGGCATACTCAGAAAAGTTCACGACGGTAAGAGGCCAATTCGCGACATTTGTCCAATCCATACCCGAGACAGTGGATCCGTGCACGGCGTCGCCCATAGGATGTTCCCCTTCGAGTCCATTCGTGACATGCACCGGGTCCATAACGTCACCATATTCCGGGGACGTCATCGTCCCGATCAACGGCGCCTGCATGATTACCGCCCCCGCATCAGTTCACAACGTGTTTGTGATGACTGGCGCCAACTTGACAGTGGTAGGCGCAACCATTAACGGGGATCTAATCGGCAACTACTCACAAAGCATCACTCTGAGAAACGCTAACGTCTACGGATGGACCGGCTTGTACAACGTGCAAGCCACCAACATTTCAGGGAGCTCACTCAACACCTCCGGCAACCTATCAATATCCCATGACGGTTGCTGTTCGGCGATGTACGGTGGTGGTCGGGGCTCGTTTGCCATGACTAACTCAACCGTAACTGGACAGATTGAAAACGAAGTTGGTCATCAGACCTTTTTCGTAGGGAATCATGTTACCGGGAGGTTGGAGGTTGAAAGCGCCGATCAGGGCTCGATAATCGGCAATACGGTAGGGAGTCTTGACCTTGACCAAAACGGTGTGGTCGTAATTGCCTCGAATACCGTGAACGGCATTGCAAAATACGGCACCAACGGCTGGTGCGGCACCGGATACAACGTAATCTTGGGCGGGACCCAAGGCATCTGCGTTGGCAATGTTGAGGTTGACGTCGAGAACACTGGATCGATACCGGTGAAATTTGTCTCAGCCTACATGACCAACATCCCGTTGGCCGGCAATCCGTCATGGCAACTTGCCTCTGGGCACCAGGTGCAGTGTGGGGCTATACTATCCTTGACCTGCTCACAGCTTCCGATCATAATTCCGGTTGGAGACATGGCCCAGATTACGATGGGCTGGACCCCGCCCGCGTCATCGTTCCCACTACCATGGAACTACATCTACTTCATCTTCGTCTCATCACACGCCAACTTCGTGGACGGATACCTCTACTTTTCCGTAGGACTTGGACTCCCAATGCAGTCACGCCTAGAAAACAGAATCTGTCCACCCTGCTGGTAATCCTCGGGGATGCGATTTCAGTTCTCTTGGCGCCCAGATTCAGATCGTTGATGGCGGAACGTCTGTTTCGGCGGATGAAAAGGTAGACTACTGTTGTTGCCACCGTTGTTGCTCCAACTGTTGCAATCGCAATTAGGACTAGATTAGGTACAGAAGATGGTTCGGGTATGCGGAACTGGGTATTGAGTACGTAGATTCCGTCAGGTGAGGAGTAGTAGAGTTTGCCGGCCGGTCCCATTTCGACGGCGATTATTCCCCCGCTCTGAGTGTACACCTGAGTCATAGAAACGACTGAGCCTGTCGAGGTGAGGTTTAGTCGGACTAGGTCGCCAGTGTTCCATTCACCGAAGTAGTAGACGTTTGGTTCCACCGTGGCAATTCCAGAGGGAGTAACGACTGGGTTGAAGTCTACGATTGGATCGATGAAAGCTGGGTTGTGCGGACTGCAAGGCCCCGTGCATGTCGGCCAGCCATAGTTTCCGCCCTTGACGATGATATTGATCTCGTCATCGCTGCTAGGACCCGCCTCCGTGGCGGTGAGCCTGCCATTTGACGGGTCGAAGTCGAAGCCAAACGCGTTGCGTATCCCCAAAGCCCACACAAGGCTTCCAGGAAATGGATTATCGGAGGGCACTGAACCGTCGGGGTTCATCCGGAGCATCTTTCCATCCATCGTTCCCTGGTTCTGGGCCAGTGAGCTCTGATGAAATTCGCCGACCTGCGCGTACAGTCTGCCATCGAGTCCGAACTTGATGTAACCGCCGTTATGATAGATTGTGTTCGGAGCAGAGCTCGTTACGTTGAAGATGCTGACTGGATCTGCGCCCGTATTGCCGGTTGCGGTATAGCGTCGAATGTGTCCGTGCGTATAATTCTGAGGATCGCGGTCTGTATAGTAGACATAGACGTAGCCGTTGGTGGAAAAGGATGGGTCCAGAGCTATGCCCAGAAGTCCGGCCTCGCCGTCTGTAAAAATGGGTGAGATGGTCGCGAATGGGGTCGCTAGAAGAGTTCCGTTTTGAAGAATGATCCGTATGCTGCCGGTGTCTTTCTCTGTGAAGAAAGTTCGGCCGTCAGATGAAAACTTCAGGGAGACGGGAAAGTTGAGACCGGTAAGAACTGGTGTAACCGGTGACGCGGTTGCCTGCGCTTGGGACAAGAAATGAGGCACGATCATGAGGATGAGTACGCAGACGACCCTTAGCCCGACTCTCGTAAGCATGGGGACTACTGAATCCAACAGGAGTTCAGGTCGGTGTCTGAGGCATCATCAAAAACCTTCTGATGACGAAATTCCCTCCTGACGAATGCCAAGGGTTGGCAACTCGAAGAGCAAGTCAGCAAGAGACAACATCAAGGGCGGAAAGCAGATATCGAAGAGCTCGCTATCACGCTCTTCCATGAGAGAGCTGGTCGTCAAAGAACTGACGCCGTCTCTGAAAGACGACTTCCTACTCTTCTTTGACAGTGTTGCTTTCGCTGACAATCCTGACTGGTCTGACTGCTACTGTTCGGCGTATCATTTCGCAAACAAGGGAAAGACCGAGAGTCGTCGCGAGGCCTCAAGCCTCATCGAGGAGGATAGGATGCACGGATTGCTCGCCTACGATAATGGAAAGCCCGTTGGCTGGTGTAACGCGGCTCCTCGCAGCAGCTACCCTGGAGTCCAATGGTTGATGGGTCCCGGTCCCGATCAGGCTGAGCGAATTGGTTCAATCGTCTGCTGCAGGAAGTTTTCCCAGAAAGGATTAGAGTTCGCTGAAGCCTACCCGGTCAAGAAGCCACAGTCGGCTGCTTACAATTTTCCAGGCCCATTGTCGATGTACCTAAAGAATGGCTTCAGCCCACATCATGACGCTGACTGGTATCTGGTAGTGCGAAAGCGACTCGAAACACCGGTCTAGCGGTTTTCAACATAGGGTGGTGGACCCGCCCGGACTCATCTCAGCATGGGTTCAGGTCCCTCTCCGAAAAGGATTCATTTCTACGGGTCGTGCAGAACGTATTCTCTTTGAAATCCTTTCACTAATCGGTACGTTCGAGTTCTAGCCCACTTGTCAGCGGACAGGACCTTATGTCCCTAGACTACTTCGATTGGAGCGACCATTTCGTGGAGCCCAAAGACCCCTCCAAACATTTTTTCCAAATGTAAAGCGTCCTTGGGTACTAGTTCGGGTGCGCTGATCTTTCCCATGCTCTCAAGCAAAGATCGTGCGACGATGAAAATTGCGAAGAAAGTAATCGGAATGAGAATGAGAGCAAGTAGGGAGAACGGAGATGATAGCCCCGCCGTTTGCTGGCAAGGTCCAATTGCAGGACAGGTGTGAACCAATGGGGGAGCGGAAAGATGCGCAAAAACCCAAGAATCTGCGTAAACAAGTGCGGAAAGTCCAGCGAGTTCAAATGTCTTTCTAAACAACATCTGCGTCCCCATCTCAGCCATGCTCCTAGCTATCACAAACCTCGACGACGGACACTAGTCAATCCGGGATTGATGAGTCCAATCGTATGCACTTGCGGTGTAAGTGCGGCAGTGATCAGGACCGCTAGGGTGATAGACTCGAGAGTGTCTGAAGACATCCCGATTCTTGTATAATGCGCCTTCTCAGATATAAGAACTGGGTAGCACACGGCTTCGGTGCAAGATGCTATGGGCGCGGCTAGGGGTGCCCGAGGATCCTTGACGATTTGAACTTCCATGGATCAGTTTCAATCTCAGACGCCGGACACCTTCGAGCTCAAGCAGACGGAATGGGTGACTGCTCGAAACGACCAGCGACTGCTTTGCGGAAGAACTGACAGATAAATCCTGAATACCCCATGATTCGCCATACGTATTTGGTGGGCCCGCCCGGATTCGAACCGGGGACCGTCAGGTTTCCCGAACTCGGGGCTATGAGCCTGCCGCTCTCTCAGTTCTTCAACCTGAAGAAAACCTAGCTGAGCTACGGGCCCTCCAGGAATGCCGCTCGCTGA
>WNGH01004844.1_pt1 | contig 14138 bp, 8 predicted proteins | sample 5400631 | NCBI WGS metagenome assembly WNGH01 (sample SAMN13153373, study PRJNA577476) | soil metagenome | isolation source: 115 cm soil or saprolite under Garry oak tree replicate 1 | place: USA:California | collected 2016-06-15
CTCGCCGGGGTCATCGACCCTGCCGCGGAGCGCGCGCGGCGCCAGAAGGAGATCGGGCGGCTCACCGAGAGCGTCGAGTTCCGCAGGGCGAAGCTCGCGCGCCCGGAGTTCGTCGAGCGCGCCCCGGCCGAGATCGTCGCGCGCGAGCGCGAGCGGCTCGCCGCCGAAGAGGCGCTCCTGGAGAAGCTCACGGCGAGCCTGGGCTGGATCGATGACCGCTAGGCCGGCGCCGATCGTCCGCTTTTCCGTCGTCGAGTCCACGCAGACGACCGCATTCGAGCTCGCCGCCGGGGGCGCCGCGGACCGCACGGTCGTCGTCGCAGACCACCAGTCGGCGGGGCGGGGGCGCCGGGGTCGGACGTGGGCCGACGCCCCCGGGACGAGCCTCCTGGTCTCGATCCTGGTCCGGCCCCGGGTGGCCCCTGTGCTCCTGGCCACGTTCTCGATCGCGACAGGCGTGGCGGTCGCCGAAGCCCTCGACCGCGCAACGGGAATCGAGGCCCGGCTGAAGTGGCCGAACGACGTCCGCGTGCGTGGTCGGAAGCTGGCGGGAATCCTGGTGGAGTCGCGAATCGGCGCTCCAGCGGCGGCCGACGGTGACGCGACGGGCATTGGCGGTTCGGAGCCACGCCGCACCCACAGCACGCCACCCACGCCGTGTGCCGGCCCCCTGGTCCCCGTTGCCGAGACGGGCATTGGCGGTACGGAGCCACGCCGCACCCACAGCACGCCACCCACGCCGTGTGCCGGCCCCGCGGCCCCCGTTACAATGGTCATTGGCGTGGGCCTCAACCTCGCGCAGCGGACCTTTCCGTCGGAGCTCGCCGACCGCGCGACGTCCGTGCTGATCGAGACCGGCCGGGCGCCCGACCGCGACGCGATGCTCGAGACGTTGCTCGAGGAGTTCGACGCGTGGCGCGCGCGGCTCGAGACTCAAGGCTTCGACCCGGTGCGTGAGCGCTGGCTCGCGTGGAGCGAGACGATCGGGTGCAGAGTCACGGTCGACACCGTCAGCGGCGTCGCCGTCGGCCTCGACGCGGACGGCGCGCTCCTGGTGGACGACGGCCGCGGAGTGCAGCGGATCGTCGCGGGCGAGATCGCGCCGGAGGTGGACCATGCTGCTCGTCGCTGACGTCGGCAACACGAACACGAAGATCGGCGTCTTCGACCGCGACCGGCTCCTCGTGTCCTGGGTCCTGACGAGCCGTCGGGAGCAGACCGCCGATGAGTACGGCGTGTTGATCGAAACGCTCTTGCGAGCGCGCGGGATCCCGGTGGGCGACATCCACGGTGTGGCCATCGCGAACGTCGTGCCACCTGTCCAGCAGACGCTCGAGTGGATGTGCGAGAAGTACTTCGGCCGGGCACCGTTCTGCGTGGAGCCGGGCGCGAACACGCGGATGCCGCTCAACGTGGACGCGCCGCGCGAACTCGGGGCCGATCGCTACGTGGACGCCTTCGCTGCGACCATTCTCTACGGCGCCCCCGTGATCGTGGTCAACTTCGGCACCGCCACGACGTTCAACTGCGTGAACGCGCGGGGCGAGTTCATCGGCGGCGCGATCGCCCCCGGTCTCGGAACCGCGGTCGACGCGCTCGTGAACCGCGCGGCCCGCCTCTACCATCGCGGGCGTCGCGCGCTCGGTCGAGCGCGTGGACGACCATCTCAGGCTCGTGGGGCTGCGGATCCTCTACGAGGAAGCGCACCCCGCGGCGCCCGAGCGTTGACACGCGCCGGACCCGCCGGGTATACTCACACGAAATATAGTGTGAGGGCGTGGGGCCGATCCCTATATACGGGGATCGGGGGCAGGGAACCTGGCGGCTGGCCGAGGGGGAGGAGAGCCGATGGGGATGTGGGTCGGGCGCGGGCGGAAGGCGAGGGTCGCGTACGGGTTCGATGACATCGCGCTCGTTCCGGGCACCGTGACGATCAACCCGAACGAAGTCGACATCTCCTGGGAGCTCTGCGGCCATCACTTCGAGCTGCCGATCATCGCCGCCGCGATGGACGGCGTCGTCAGCCCCGGGCTCGCGATCGAGATGGGCCGGCTCGGCGGTCTCGCCGTCCTCAACCTGGAGGGCATCTTCTCACGGTACGCGAACCCCGAGGATGTTCTCGACCGCATCGTGTCGGCGAGCCAGGAAGAAGCGACCAAGATCATCCAGTCGATCTACGGCGAGCCCATCAAGGAAGAGCTGATCCACCAGCGGATCCGCGCGATCAAGAAGGGCGGGGGGCCCGCCGTCGTCTCGTCGATCCCCCAGCGCGCCGAGCGCTTCGCCCAGATCGCCCAGGAGGCGGGCGCCGATATATTCGTCGTCCAGTCCACCGTCACGACCGCCCGTCACGTCGCCACCGAGTACACCCCGGTAGACTTCCGCACGCTGAAGAAGCAGCTCGCGATCCCGCTCATCGTCGGGAACGTCGTCACCTATGAGGCGTGCCTCGAGCTGATGGACTGCGGTGCCGACGCGCTCCTGATTGGCGTGGGCCCGGGCGCCGCGTGCACGAGCCGCGAGGTCCTGGGGCTCGGCGTGCCGCAGGTGACCGCAACGGCCGACGCTGCAGCGGCGCGCGACTATCACTACAAGCAGAGGGGACGCTACGTCCCGATCATCACCGACGGTGGCATGAGCACGGGCGGCGACGTATGCAAGGCACTCGCCGCCGGCGCCGACGCGGTCATGATCGGCTCGGCGTTCGCCCGCGCCGTCGAGGCGCCGGGCCGGGGCTACCACTGGGGCATGGCGACGCCGCACGCGAACCTGCCGCGCGGGACGCGGATTCGGGTCGGCGTGGCAGGCTCCCTCGAGCAGATCCTCTTCGGGCCCGCGTTCACGGAAGACGGCACGCTCAATCTGGTCGGCGCGATCAGGACCTGCATGGGCTCGGTTGGCGCGCGCACGATCCGCGAGCTCCAGCAAACAGAGCTGATCATCGCTCCGACGATCAAGACCGAGGGAAAGGTCTTCCAGCAGGCTCAGAAGCTGGGGCGCCCGCGGTAGCGCGGGCCGAGCCCGCCCCGTGATGGTCGCGGCCGACAAGATCGCGGTTCTGGATTTCGGCGGTCAGTACACCCAGCTGATCGCCCGTCGGGTCCGCGAGCTCTCCGTCTACTCCGAGATCTTCTCCTGCACCCACCCGATCGAGACGATCCTGGCGAGCGGCTACAAGGGCATCATCCTCTCGGGCGGGCCGTCGAGCGTTTACGAGGACGGCGCGCCGCTGCCGCCGAAGACGCTCTTCGACTCGGGCATTCCCATCCTCGGCATCTGCTACGGCATGCAGGCGATGGGGTATCTCCTTGGCGGGCACGTCGTGCCCGCCGAGCGCCGCGAGTACGGCAAGGCGGAAGTCGAGCTCCAGGGCTCGAGCCGGCTCCTCCGGGGCGTCGAGCCCGACGCGAACGGCCGCGTCACCGTGTGGATGAGCCACGGCGACACCGTCCTCCGCCCGCCCAAGGGGTTCAGCGCCCTCGGCACGACCCCGAACTGCCCGGTCGCCGCGATGGCCGACGAGCGGCGCAAGCTCTACGCGGTCCAGTTCCATCCCGAGGTCGTCCACACGCCGCAGGGGCAGAAGGTCTTCGACAACTTCCTCGACATCTGCGGCGTGAGCCGCACGTGGTCGATGGCGGGGTTCATCGACACGACGGTCGAGGAGATCCGGGAGAAGGTCGGCCAGGGGCGTGTCCTGTGTGCCCTGTCGGGCGGGGTGGACTCGTCGGTGGTCGCTGTCCTCGTGCACCGCGCCATCGGCGATCAGCTCACGTGCGTCTTCGTGGACAATGGGCTGCTCAGGAAGGGCGAGGCGGAGTCGGTCGACCACACCTTCCGTGGCGCCTTCAAGATGAACCTCATTAACGTCACAGCATCCAGCCGATTTCTCGATGTTCTTCGTGGTGTGACTGATCCGGAGATCAAGCGCAAGCGGATCGGGGCCGAGTTCATCGCCGTCTTCGAGGAGGAGGCGCGGAAGCTCGGTGAGATTCTCTGGCTCGCCCAGGGCACCCTCTATCCCGACGTGATCGAGTCGATCGCCTACCGCGGGCCGTCGGCGACGATCAAGACCCACCACAACGTCGGCGGCCTGCCGCTCAAGATGCAGTTCAAGCTGATCGAGCCCCTGCGGGAGCTGTTCAAGGACGAGGTCCGGCGGCTCGGCGAGATCCTCGGGCTGCCCCCGGAGGTCGTCTGGCGCCAGCCCTTCCCGGGGCCTGGACTCGCGATCCGGGTGCTCGGCGAGGTCACGCCCGAGCGCCTCGAAATCCTGCGCGACGCCGACGCGATCATCCAGGACGAGGTGCGTGCGGCCGGCTTCGAGCGCGAGGTGTGGCAGGCGTTCGCGGTGCTCCTGCCGATCCGGACGGTCGGCGTGATGGGCGACTTCCGCACGTACGCGCACGTGATCGCGCTTCGCGCGGTCATGAGCCAGGACGCGATGACGGCCGACTGGGCACGGCTGCCCTACGACCTGCTCGGGCGCATCAGCAACCGCCTCAGCAACGAGGTCCAGGGCGTGAATCGGGTGGTCTTCGACATCTCCTCGAAGCCCCCGTCCACCATCGAGTGGGAGTGAGCGGGCTCGCGGTGCAGCACAGCGAGTTCGTTCACCTCCACGTCCACTCCGAGTACAGCCTCCTCGACGGCGCCGCGCAACTCGAGAAGCTCGTCCAGAAGGCGAAGGATCTGCGCCTGCCCGCGATCGCGTTGACGGACCACGGCAACCTCTTCGGGGCGATCGACTTCTATCTCGCGGCGCAGAAGGCTGGCGTCAAGCCGATCCTCGGCTGCGAGCTCTACGTCGCCCCCGGGAGCCGGAAGGAGCGCGGCTCGCAGGACGGCGGCTACGAGGGCGCGAACCACCTGACGGTCCTGGCGCGGAACCGCGCCGGCTACAGAAATCTCATCAAGCTGGTCTCGAAGGCCTACCTCGAGGGCTTCTACTACAAGCCCCGGGTGGACCGTGAGCTCCTCGCCGAGCACGCCGACGGGCTCGTCGTCCTCTCGGGGTGTCTCAACTCCGAGGTCTCGCGCCTCCTGATCCAGGGGGAGATGGGGAAGGCGACGAAGATCGCGGGTTGGTACCAGGACGTCGTCGGCCGCGACTACTACTTCATGGAAGTCCAGTCCCACGGCCTCGAGCCGCAGGCGAAGGTCACCGCCGACACCCTGGCGATCGCCAAGGCGATCGGCGCGCCGATCGTCGGGACCAACGACTCGCACTATCTCGAGGCCGGCCACGGGCGCGCCCACGAGGCGCTCCTCTGCATCCAGACGGGCACAACGCTCAGCGACCCGAGCCGCTTCCGGTTCTCGACCGAGGAGTTCTACGTCAAGTCGGCGGAGGAGATGGCGCGCGTCTTTGCCGAGCTGCCGGAGGCGTGCCGCAACACGCTGGCCGTCGCCGAGCGCTGCAACCTCACGCTCGACTTCGGGACTTTCCACCTGCCGCGCTACGTGGTCCCCGCCGGGCACACGCTCGATAGCTACCTGCGCGAGCTGGCGAGCGCGGGGCTCCGGCGCCGCTATGGTCCCACGCCTGGCGACGCGGTCGAGGCGCGCCTCAACCACGAGCTCGCGGTGATCGAGAAGATGGGATTCGCCGGCTACTTCCTGGTCGTCTGGGACTTCATCCACTACGCGCGCCAGCAAGGGATCGCCGTCGGGCCCGGCCGCGGCTCCTCGGCCGGGTCGCTCACCGCGTACTGCCTCGGGATCACGAACATCGACCCGATCGGTTACGGCCTCCTCTTCGAGCGCTTCCTGAACCCCGAGCGGATCTCGATGCCCGATATGGACATCGACTTCGCCGACGACCGGCGCGACGAGGTCATCCGCTACGTCGCGGAGAAGTACGGGCGCGACCGGGTCGCCCACATCATCACCTTCGGGACGCTGGGCGCGAAGGCCGCGATCCGTGACGTGGGGCGCGTGCTCGGCATGCCCTACGCCGACGTGGATCGGATCGCCAAGCTCGTCCCGAACTTCCCGCTGAACATCACGCTCGACGACGCCTACCAGAAGTCGCTCCCGCTCGCCGAGACGGTGAAGAGCCAGCCGCACGTCCGGGAGCTCTGGGAGATCGCGCGGACCCTGGAAGGCTGCACCCGCCACGCCTCCGTCCACGCCTCGGCCGTCGTCATCTCCGACGAGCCCCTCGACGAGCACGTGCCGCTCTACAAGGACCCCAAGCGACCGGAGCTGATCACCGGCTACGCGATGGGGCCGATCGAGAAGCTCGGGCTCCTCAAGATGGACTTCCTCGGACTCCGGACGCTGACGGTCCTCGCCAACACGGTCACCCTTATCAAGGCGTCGCGGGGGATCGCGGTCGACCTCGACGCGCTCCCGCGCGATGACCCGAAGACGTACGCGCTCCTGAGCGAGGCGAAGACGTTCGGCGTCTTCCAGCTGGAGTCCGCGGGCATGCGCGAGGCGCTCCGCGGGCTCAAGCCCGAGCGGCTCGAGGACGTGATCGCGATGGTCTCGCTCTACCGGCCAGGGCCGATGGAGCTGATTCCCGACTTCATCGAGCGCCGGCACGGGCGCGCGAAGATCACGTACGAGCATCCCGCGATGGAGAAGGTCACGCGCGAGACGTACGGGATCATGGTCTACCAGGAGCAGATCATGCAGATCGCGTCGGAGATGGGGGGCTTCACCATGGGCGAGGCGGATACGCTCCGCCGCGCCATGGGCAAGAAGGACCGCGATCTCATGGTGACGCAGCGTGAGAAGTTCAGAGCCGGGTGCGCCGAGCGCACGATCTCGAAGGCGAAGGCCGACCGCGTCTGGGAGCTGATGGAGAAGTTCGCCGGGTACGGGTTCAATAAATGTTTAAGCGCGGACGCCCAGATCGAGATGGCCGACGGTACCCGCAAGCCGATCACCGAGGTACAGACAGGCGACCTGGTTCTCACGAAGGACGGCGCGTTCAAGGCGCTCGGCGTCCGGCCGAGTGGCCTGCGCCGAGTCGGCCGGCTCGAGCTCGCGAATGGGATGTTCGTCCGCTGTACGCCAGACCACCCGACGTTCACGCAACGCGGATGGGTGGATGCGGAAGACCTCACTCATGACGATTTCATCGCCGTCACGCGCGCGCTCCCGTGCGGAAGCGAGGCGGTTCCCGAACACCTTCCGGCGCTCCTCGGATATGCGCTCTCGGAAGGCAGCCTCGGCTACGACAGCCACTTCTACCTCTACTCGACCGTTGCGGACGAGACTGAAGACATGCGCCGCGTGGTTGCTGCGTTCCCGAACACCCTTCCGCGGATCGAGTACCGCCCGAAGAACAAGGCGTCCTCGGTGCGGCCGGTGCGTCTGGATCGAGCATGTCCCTCGGAGGCCGTCACGTTCCTCTTCGACTCGTGCGGACTCCAGGGAAAGACCGCGACGGTCAAGCGTGTACCGTCGCTCGTGGATCGATGGGATCGCGGCGCCGTGGCGGTCCTCGTCGCAAAGCTCTTCCAGGGAGACGGCTGCATACACCCGAAGAGCCGCTCGATCTACTACGCGACGTCCTCCGAGGGCCTCGCGCAAGACGTGCGGCGGCTGCTCCTCAAACTCAGCATCTCGTCGACGATCCACCGGAAGACGTTCGCGTATCGTGGTGGAAAGCGGACCGGCTTCACTGTCAACCTGCTCGGAGGGCGCTCTGCATACACGAGGTTCCGCGAGCTCGTGCAGCCGCATCTGGTTGGTCACAAGCGTGATGCCCTGGACCGGCTCGTCGCCTCCTATGCCGGGATGAGCGCACTCCTCGCCCGGGGAACTGTGGACGTGATTCCGGCCGCGCTCTACCGAGATCCGCTTCGCGAGGCCATCCTGAAGCTCTATCCGACCCTCAAGGAGGGGTGCCGCCGGCTCGGAATCGCCTACGGACTCCTGTTCAATGACCAGCGAAAGCGAGGCATCAGGCGCGATACACTCGCCTGGCTTGCCGAGCGACTCGACACGCCCGCGCTCCACACGCTCGTCGAGCAGCCCATGGGCTGGTCACGGCCGAAGCGGTTCGTCCTCGAAGGGGACGAGCAGACCTACGACTTCGAGGTGCCGGGCGCCAGGAGCTTCGTCGCCAACGGAATCGCCGTCCACAACTCGCACGCCGCGGCGTACGCGCTCGTCGCCTACCAGACGGCGTACTTCAAGGCGAACTACCCCGTGGAGTTCATGGCGGCGTTGCTCACCTCGGAAATGGGCGACACCGACAGGATCGTGAAGCACATCGAAGAGTGCCGTGCGATGGGGATCCGTGTCGAGCCGCCCGATGTGAACGTCTCGGCGGTGCGGTTCAGCGTCGTGGGCGACACGGTCCGGTTCGGCCTGGCCGCGATCAAGAACGTGGGCGAGGCGGCGATGGAGTCTATCCTCCGGACCCGTGCGGAGGCGGGGCCCTTCGCGTCGCTCGAGGACTTCTGCGCCCGCGTGGACCTCCGGCTCGTGAATCGCCGCGTGCTGGAGTCCCTGATCAAGGCGGGCGCCTTCGACTCGCTCGGCCTGACGCGCGCCCATCTGCTCGCGACCGCCGACGCCGCGCTCGAGAGCGGCCAGCGCAAGCAGCGGGATCGCGCGGAGGGCCAGGCCTCGTTCTTCGACCTCCTGCCGGCGCCAACCGCGGCGCCCGGCGGCCAAGCGGTCGAGGTGGTGCCAGAGTGGGAGCCGGACCAGCGCCTCGCATTCGAAAAGGAGGTCCTCGGGTTCTACGTCTCGGGCCATCCGCTCGCCCGCTTCCGCGGCGTCGTCGAGTCGCTCGGGCTCACGACGACGGCCGAGCTCGCGACCAAGGGCCACGGCGCGCGCGTGCTCCTCTTCGGCCACGCGACCGGGCTCAAGGAGACGTCCACCAAGAGCGGCAACCGCATGGCGTTCTTCACGCTCGAGGACATGGACGGGACGGTAGACGTCACGGTCTTCCCGGAGCCCTACAAGGCGGGCGCCGCGGGCCTGCACTCGCGCGAGGCACTCCTGGTCCGGGGTAGGGTGGATGACGGCGAGAAGGGGCGGGTCGTGCTCGCCGACGACATCCGCCCGCTCGAGCAGGCGCTCGCCGAGACCACCGGCCGCCACAGCGTCGGGGCCGCCGAGGCAAACGCGTGCCGGATCCGCGTGGCGGCGGCCACGGCGCCCGGAGACGCGCTCGCCGCGCTCCGCCGGGTCTGCGCCGCGCACCCGGGGCGCGTCTCGCTGTTCCTCCACCTCCTGCTCGCGTCGCAGGAGGTTGTGGTCCGCTGCCACGGCGTCGACGTCGACGCGAGCCAGGAGCTCTGCGCGAAGATCGAGTCGCTCCTGGGCGCCGGCACGATCACGGTGGAGTATGCCGGACGCGCTTGACTTCGAGGCACCGCTGCTCGAGCTGGAGAATCGGATCGCGACGCTCCAGGCCGAAGAGGACTCGCCGCGGGTCCGCGACGAGGTCACGAAGCTCGAGGAGCGGCTCCTGCGACAGCGCCAGAAGACCTACGCGAGCCTGACGGCCTGGCAGCGGACGCAGCTCGCCCGGCACCCCAGGCGCCCCCACACGCGCGACTTCATCAAGCTCCTCTTCGAGGACTTCGTCGAGCTCCACGGCGACCGGCTCTACCGCGACGACCCGGCCATCGTCGGCGGCCTCGCGCGCTTCGAGGGGCTCGGCGTCGTCGTCATCGGCCACCAGAAGGGGCGTGACACGCGCGAGAAGATCGCGCGCAACTTCGGCATGCCCCACCCCGAGGGGTACCGCAAGGCGCTCCGGCTCATGCAGCTCGCCGAGAAGTTCGGCAAGCCGGTCCTCGCCCTCATCGACACGCCCGGCGCGTACCCGGGCGTCGGCGCCGAGGAGCGGGGTCAGGCGGAGGCGATCGCGCGGAACCTGCGTGCGATGGCGGCGCTCCGCACGCCGATGGTCGCCGTCGTCACGGGCGAGGGGGGCAGCGGCGGTGCGCTCGCGATCGGGATGGGTAACCGTGTCCTCATGCTCGAATACGCGATCTACTCGGTGATCTCGCCGGAGGGGTGCGCGGCGATCCTGTGGGGCGACGCCGCAAAGGCGCCGGAGGCGGCGGAGTCGATGCGGATCACGTCCTCGGACCTCCTGCGCCTGGGCGTCATCGACGCCATCGTCCCTGAACCCCTCGGAGGGGCCCACCGGGACTGGGAGGCAGCGGCGGCGTCGCTGCGCGCCGCCCTCCGCGACCACCTGGCGGACCTTGCGCCCAAGTCGCCGGACGCGCTCGTCGTGGAGCGCCACGAGAAGTTCCGGAAGCTGGGCGCGTTCGAGGAGACGTCGATGCCGCGCGCCGGCCCCTGACGCCGCCCCTCACCCCGTTCGGCGCAGCAGCGTCCCGGCGAGATCCTCGTCGGTCACCAGAACGTTCATGAACCTCCCCGCGAGGGCGCCTCGCACGGCGTCGAGCTTCGGCCGGCCGCCGGCGATCGCCACGACGTGGCGGTCGGGGCGGCGCGAGAGCGCCTGGAGCCGGCTGCCCTCCACCGAGAGGACCCGGTGCATAAGGACCCGCAGCTCGGGGTGGTCGACGATGCGGCCCTCCGCATCGAAGGGCTGGTAGTTGATCTCGCCCACGACGCCGAGCTGGCGCAGCCGCTTGACGCTGACGCCGTAGGACTCGGCGAGCGAGCAGAAGCCCGGGGTCTGCTCGGCGATCACACCGATACCGACGAGCGCGATCTCCACCGCCTGCGCCGCCTCGAAGATCGTCCGGATCTCAGGATCGCGGAGGAGCCGCCGTCGTTCCCGCTCGATCTCACGGAGCGACAGGAGATGCTGCACGGGGAGCGCGTACGCGCTCACGTGCGGTCGGTACTTGGCCGCCATGGTCCCGACCAGCGTGTTCGGGGAGAGGTCCACCATCTTGAGGGTGCTCTCGCCCGAGAGCGGGTAGAGGGCGAGGTCGCGGAAGCGCCGCTCCCGAAGCTGGCGGATCGTCTGGTAGAGCGTGACGCCGCACGAGAGCCCGACGCGGATCCCGTTGGACGCGATCTTCTCGAAGTAGGCGGCCGCGGCGGCGCCGAGCTCTTCCTTCAGGTCACCCCGCCCGCCCGCGGCCACGACCGCGGCGTCGCGGAGGCCGAACCGTTCGGTGAGGGCCGCCTCCAGCTCCTCGGCGCGCGGCAGGTCCAGCTCGACCCGGACGAGGCCGTCGTCGTAGGCGCGCTTGAGCAGACGCGAGACCGTCGCCGCCGAGACGCCGAGCGCCTGGGCGATCTCCTTCTGCGACCGCGCCTGACGGTAGTAGAGCTCGAGGCACCGGACCATCAGCCGGAGCTCCCGCGAAGGCTGAGAAATTAATTTCATCGCCTTGAAGTTCTTGCTTGACGGCACCAGTGTACCTCGTTATCCTCGGGCAAGTCATCACACCGCATCCCGATCACCCCAAGGAGGCGCGCATGGGCGCCAGGCGCTACGGCTCTTCGGACGGCCCGATCAAGCTGACGGAGTACCACGAGTCCCGGAAGGAGCTCGACGGGCTGCCGGTGACGTCGGCGGAGAAGATCCCGGTCACCAACACGCCGAACATCTTCTCGTACAAGGCGCACGTCTTCGCCAAGAACCCGGCGCTGGTCCAGCGCTACATCAAGGCGACGAAGGCCGACGTCGGCGGCGTCGGGGGGCACGTGGTCGCCGCCGAAGAGGTGAAGTCGGTCATCGCCAAGTTCGTCCTGGAGAACAACGCCTTCAATGGCGAGCCCATCTTCACGTCGCTCATCGTGACGCATACGGGCGACGACGTCGCCGTGACCGGGATCATGGCCGAATCCGTGGACATGTCCGTGGTGGACCAGCTCATGTGGGACGCCCTGCAGGAGGGCGCGCGCAAGGCCTCCGAGCTGGGCCTCTACGGGCCAGGCCAGGACCTGGTCGCCGACGCCTTCACAGGCAACCTCCGCGGCGCGGGGCCGGCGACCGTGGTGCTGCCGCTGCCCCTCCGCAAAGACAACCCCTCGCAGACGGTGCTCGTCTCGTTCGCCGACAAGACGGAGCCGATGGCGTTCAACTACTACGCCACGGGCGCTTACCTCCTGCCACGGTTCAACACCGGCCTGGTGATCGCGGCCTCGAAAATGAAGCACGGCTACATCATGGAGATCGTCGACCTCGACACCAAGGCGCAGGCGATCGAGGCGGGCGCGCACCCGCGCGACCAGAAGGCCCTCGACGGCAAGATGGAGGAGCTCGCGAAGGGACTGCAAGAGAAAGTGCTGACGCTGCGGGCGCCCGAGGACCTCTACGACATCGAGGGGCTCACCCGCGCGTCGCGCTTCGTCATCGCGCGCATCTGGAGCCGCAACGAGAAGGGCGAGCGCGACGAGCTCGGCTACGTCTGCTCGGCCGAGCGGCTGCACAACATCAAGACCAAGAAAGGGTTCACCTACGGCGGCAAGGACGACCCCGTGCTCCTCGCCTTCGCGCAGGGCGACTGGCCGGCGCCCGGCGAGATCACCTCGCCCTGGGCGGCATGCCCGATGGTCGCCGGCGACTGCCGCGGAAGCCACAACCTCCATATCCTGCCGATGCCGATCAACTCGCAGACATCCTACTGGTCCGGGCCGATCCTGTCGGCGATCACGCTCTCCGTCAACATCCACACGGGGCGGATCGGGGCGATCTCCGACCAGTTCGCGCTCGGCACGCCGTGGGACCAGGTGCGACGGCGCGCGTCCGACCTGGCGATCCAGTTCCGCCTGGCGCACGGTACCAAGCAGCCCGCGACGCTCCACGAGGACGAGCTCGAGTACCAGGAGGGATGGAAGGAGCGGCGCGCCCGCCTCGAGCGCCAGTTCGAGGTGAAACCGCCGCTCACGTTCGGCCGCAACGGCCACGGCGCGAACGACGGTCGGGGAGGGAAGCCCGCGAGCGCGCGGACGGGCAAGCGTCCGGGCGAAATCGACTAGTTCCTCGAAGGGGGCCTCGACGGCCCCCTCCGAGCCTCCCCCAGGAAGGGTTGCGCGGGCAAAGCCCGCGCTCGAAGGGCGGTTGATCCGGCGCGCTCCCAGTTGACTCGGACGGGCAGGCCGTCGGAGCCTCTCTCGATCGGCTATCGAGCCAAATTGACTTCCCGTATCGCGGATGCTACGGTCAGTTCAGCGCAACTACTGGATTTTCCGACAACTGATGGCAAAGCTCCACCTCATCACGTATGGCTGTCAGATGAACGAGTACGACTCGGAGCGCGTCGCGGGCCTGCTCCGCGCCGAGCGCTATGAGCTCACTGCAGACGAGCAGGAGGCCGACCTGATCCTCGTCAACACCTGCGCGATCCGCGAGAAGGCGGAGGAGAAGGTCTTCTCGAAGCTCGGCGAGCTCCGGAAGCTCAAGACGAAAAACCCCGAGCTGATCATCGGCGTCATGGGATGCATGGCGCAGCTCCAGCAGGAGGCGATTCAGCGGCGCGTCCCGGCCGTCGACCTCGTGTTCGGCTCGCCGGCGATCGCGCGCGTCGGGGAACTGGTGGAACGGGTGAGACGTGAGCGGCGGCCCGTGCTCGAGACCGGCGAGGGCCCGCTCGTGAAGATTACGGTCCGCCCACCGTCGGCCTCCCGCCTGAAGGCATTCGTCACCGTGATGGAAGGCTGTGAGAAGCACTGCACGTTCTGCGTCGTCCCGCGTACGCGGGGGCGCGAGCGCAGCCACCCGCCCGAGACGCTCCTGGCCGAGGTCCGGAGCCTCGTCGCCGCGGGGTGCCGCGAGGTGACGCTCCTCGGCCAGACGGTCAACGCCTACGGGCGCGATCTCACGCCGCCGACCGACCTGGCCGAGCTGCTCGAGCAGGTCAATGACGTCACGGGGATCGAGCGGATTCGCTTCACCACCTCGAACCCGTACAACCTGACGCCCCGGCTCATCCGCGCGCTGCGCGACGTGCCGAAGGTGTGCGAGTACTTTCACCTCCCGCTCCAGTCGGGTTCGGACCGCGTCCTCGAGCGCATGAACCGCGGCTACACGCGCGAGCGCTACCTCGAGCTCGTGCGCGAGATCCGCGACGCGGTGCCGGAGATGGCGTTCTCGACGGACCTGATCGTGGGGTTCCCGGGCGAGACTGAGGCGGATTTCGAGCAGACGCTCGACATGGTCGAGCAGGTCGGCTACGACAACGTCTTCGTCTTCCGCTACTCGCGCCGCCCCGGCACGCCGGCGG
>WNGH01004420.1_pt1 | contig 14133 bp, 8 predicted proteins | sample 5400631 | NCBI WGS metagenome assembly WNGH01 (sample SAMN13153373, study PRJNA577476) | soil metagenome | isolation source: 115 cm soil or saprolite under Garry oak tree replicate 1 | place: USA:California | collected 2016-06-15
ACTAACGGTTTGTTCTCTCCACTTCGCCTCCCACTCACGAATCAAAACCCATAGCCCACACACCTTGCAGCGGTTTAGTCCAATACATTTTTAGCTCACCGGCGTGGCTCGATTACGTTTCCTCTCTGCTCACGCCTACCGTCGCCACGCCGCCGAGCTAAAAATGCTCTGCCTTATGGCTACAAACCAGAAGGTCGGGAGTTCGAGCCCCCCGGGCGCTCCATCTCATTGAACCGAAAAGAGTTAGAAGAATCCCTCTTCACCTTTGACCCTGTCTCTGGCGAATTGATACTGTGGCAGTGAAACGATTGGATCCGCGAAGCACGCTGCGATGGAGAAACACCGAATGATTTCTTGGAAGTTTTGTAAAGCGACGCCCCTACAGGCTGAGAGGAAAAACGGGCCGCGGAACCAAAGTGGGTCGGGCTCCGTACAGAATGAGTGGGGCAGGCTGGTCCGAGAAACAGACAGCTGTTCGAGAGAGACAGACAACCGTTAGGGAGAGAGGAATCATGAAGAAGATAGAGAGTTTAGTACGGGGCTGGATAACCGGGGCACTTTGTGGGGCGGTGATTTCGCTGGTGGCTGGTGTGCCCGCATGGGCGCAGGGCGAAAAACGGACGGTCTTCGCGGAGGGCGATTTTCATTGGCAAGGCAGCCTGAAGGCTGGGCAGACCCTGGAAGTGGTCAATCGAAATGGAGAGATTGGAGCGAGCAGTGCTTCCGGGGATGCCGCGCGTGTAGAAGGCACGAGGAAAGGGAGCGATGACGACCGCGAATTGTTTATCGAGGTAGCTGGCGCGGGCACCGAGCGAAGATCAACTTCGACGTGCAAGTGCCACGCGGCGTGCGGTTCAATGCGATGACGACCAATGGAAGCGTGCACTGCGTGAACTTGGACAGCGTGGTGCAGGCGGAGACAACGAACGGCAACGTGGAGGTTTCGACGAGCGAGTGGGCTTCGGCGAAGACAACCAACGGTGGAGTGCGCGTGTCCATGGGCGGCGCTAAATGGAGTGGCGAGTTGGAGGTGATGACTACGAATGGCAACGTGGATGTCACGCTGCCAGCTTCAGCGGAATTCAAGGTGGATGCGGCCACGACCAATGGCGGGATTCACACGGACTTTCCGGTTACCGTACAGGGGAGTTTCAGCTCGAAGGCGCTCTCCGGGACGGTGGGCGGAGGGGGAAGAGAATTGAAGGTAGCGACAACGAACGGCGGGATTGAGCTGAAGAAGAGCTGAGAGGGTCAATTCATCACATCCGCCGCCGAAGTGCTGGAAGGGACTTCGATTAAGATAAAGACTTATCTGCATATCAAATTCATCTTCACTGGGCTGGTGGCGTTCATACCGAGCTGCGAGTGCCTCGCAACAAGACGGGACAACATCGGCGTAGTGCTGATCGGACGGTGATCGACTTAATAAGAGAGTTAGCGAAGGTGTGCCCTGACAAAGCCATTGCGGCGATTCTGAATCGTTTGGGATACAAGACGGGTCAGGAGATGACGTGGAATGCGTCGCGAGTAGTTGGCGTACGCTGGTATCACGAGATTCCTGGATTTCAGAAGCAAGACGCTTGGCTCACGCAGGAGCAAGCGGCGAGAGAACTCCCAGGTGAGTAACACGGTGGTGAAACGACTCATTCGCGAGGGCATCTTGCAGCCACGCATGTGGTCGAGTGTGCTCCTTGGGTGATCGAACGAAAAGACCTGGCATTACCGGCCGTGCAGGAGCAAATCAATGCGGTTCGGTGCGGCCGTAGACTTCCGTGGACTGCACCTGGCCAACAGCAATTCGCTTTAGAACGAATCTTTTCCCAAAAGGTGGTTAGTATGCGGAAGCCTTGCGAAGTGAATGCGGTGTGATCCGTTTAAGAATTTTGCAAATACGGTGGGCCTTCTTGCACTCATCCTCGACCGCGTATCTTGTGATGTGCCTGCCTGGCATGTCGCCTGGAAAGAGCCATTGCTCGGGCCTTTCCGCTCGCCACCACTCACGCAGAATCTCCAGTAGCTTGAGGGAGAGCATCACGTAACCTATGTTTCTGTCCTTTGCCCTGCTCGACCCGCAAGACCATGCGCTTGCTGTCAATCGCGGGAGGTGTGAGCGCGACGGCTTCGGAGATGCGCAGGCCTGTGGCATAGCAGGTGGTCAAGATGGCGCGATGTTTCCTGATCCTGACACAGTCTAGAAACGATGGAACGGACGCCGCCAGGTCCGAGCAACCGGACCAGGGTGGCGATGAAATGGATGAAAAGAACAACAAGATTGCGCATCGCAGAATCTAGCAGGACGGGGAACCCCGAGGAATCATGCGCGAATTAACAATTCGCCAACCACACGCCGGAGCAGGCTCTCGATTACGGCTCTTGATTGAGATAAAACGCGACAGGGGCGTACGCCCTTGTTAGCTGTCTTGGTGGGCAGGCATTTCGGTGCTGCCATGTTGAGTATTGCTTCAGAGTCGCCGGCGATCCCTCCTGAATTTGGTGTATATTCGGTCCTGGCTCGCGGTCCAAATCGAAGTTTTGTTCCACGGAGCAAATAGTTCATGCGACCAATTTCCCTAGCAGTTGTCATTGCAGCAGCGGTCGCGATGTTGGCGTCCACGGGTTTCACGCAAAACGCCCCAAGCGCCGGGCAATATAAGGTGCTGAAAACAGCTAGAGTCGGCGGCGAAGGCGGCTATGACTATATTTTCGCGGATGTCGAAGGCCGTCGTTTGTACGTGCCACGGGGCGGCCCGACGGGCCAACTGACGGTCTTCAACCTGGATACACTTGAATCGGTCGGCGCAGTTGCTGAAGTACGAGCCGGCGGCGCTACGGTCGATCCCAAGTCCCACCACGGCTTCTCCACCACAAAGCCGCTCACTATGTGGGACGCGACCACCTTGAAAGTCATCAAGACTATTGGCGTCGACGGCCGTCCCGACGGGATCCTATGCGATCCCTACAACGCGCGTGTATGGGTGTTGAGCCATCAGCCGCCTCATGCAACAGTGATCGACGCAGCGGAAGGTGTCGTAGTTAAGACCCTCGACTTGGGAGGAGCGCCCGAGCAGGCCGTGAGCGACGGCAAAGGAACCATCTACGTCAACATCGCGGACAAGGCCAATATTGCGGTTGTGGACGCGAAGAATTTGACCGTTACAGCGCATTACGACGTCAGCTCGAAGGGCACCGGAGGGAGCGGGTTAGCATTTGACGCCAAGAATCAACTCCTCTTTGCGTATTACCGCCAGCCGTCACCTACCGTCGTTATCGTGAACGCCGACAACGGCAACATCATCACGACCCTCCCGACCGGCATGGGCGTGGAAACTCTCCCGCAGATTTCCTACCCAGGAAATGTACAGACGTTTGCGTTCTTTCAGGCGCTGCAGCAATCGGTTTCCGAAATACCGCGTGTCGAAGCCGCCGGCATCGTGTCCTCTCTCCCGATGGCGGACCGCTTGGATCGCCGGGATTTTCACGTCCAAGGCCGCGCGCCGAATGCCGGCGATTCTTCCGGCGGCGCTGCTTGCCGTTACGCCACGCCCGAATACTTCCGCGCGCTGCAGATTTCCTTGGCGGGCGGAAGACTGTTCACCGAGGAAGATCGCGAGGGACGGCAACTCGTCGCCGTCGTCAACGAAACGCTCGCGAAGCATTTCTGGCCGAATGAGTCTGCGCTTGGCAAGCAGATCGCTTTGGGCAATCAATATTCGGAGCGCATCGCCGCGACTTCATCGTCTGCGATTCCCGCAGCTTCTGCTCCGCAATGGATCGCCATCGTCGGCGTGATTCACGACCTGCGGCAAGCGCCTGAATGGGGCGTGAGCATTCTTCCGGAGATCTATCTCCCATTCGCACAGAGTCCCACAGCGTTGCGCGGCGCCAGGCTCGTAGTTCGCTCCGCGCGGCCTTTTGCGCCACTGTTGGAGTCCGTCGGGCAAGCCGTGGCGCGTTTGAACTCTTCACTTCCGCTTGGCGACACGCGCACGATGAACGAAATCGTGGGCGACGCTTACGGCACGGACCGCCTCGCGCTCGTTTTGCTCACGATTTTCGCGGTGGTCGCACTCATCCTTGCGGGTGCAGGGGTCTACGCGCTGCTTGCTTACAATGTCAGCCAGCAATCCCGCGAAATAGGCATCCGCATGGCACTCGGCGCGCTCCCGAAGCAGATACTTGCCTTGGTCCTCCAATCCGGCGCTCGACTGGCTCTCTTTGGCGTGGTCGTCGGAATCGCCGCTGGCATTATCGTCACTCGATTAATGACTCGCCTGCTGTATCAGGTCAGTGCCTCCAATCCATTCGTTTTCGGCGGGGCCGCCGCTGCGCTGCTCGGATTCGCGCTCCTCGCGTGTTACGTCGCCGCGCGGCGGGCTACCCGCGTCGATCCGTTGGTTGCGCTGAGGGACGAGTAACCGCAGTCACACGAAGGGGGAAGCGTACAATGAAGCGGTCGCCGAAGTCATTCGCGGTGCTGTTTGCGGTTGTGTTCGTTCTGGGCGGGTTGTCGGTGACGACCGCGAGACCAGCTTGTGCCCAAGGGCAGGCGCAAACGCAGACGCAGGGTTCGGTGCGTTCGCGCGCCGAAGAAACGCTGGAGTGGTGGAACCATATCGGTAATAGGCTCATCGCGATGGCCAAGGATTTTCCCGAGGACAAGTACGACTTCAAGGTGCAGAAGGACGAGCGCACCTTTGCACAAAATCTTTTGCACGTGGCCGCGGTCGATTACGACCTGATCAGCAGGGTTGCCGGGTCGCAGATTGGGCCGGACTTTGGAAAGGACGGTCACAACCCGTCTCGCGAGGTGTATAAAACGAAGGCGGATGTGGTGAAGCTGCTGGAGCAGGCGGTCGCCGACGGAGCGAAGGTGATCCAGCAACAAGGCGAGGCGGGATTGGACGTAACCATGCCGTTCGGCTGGGAAACCGGCAAGCATGTGGCGCACATTTCTTACATTTGGCTCACCGCGATCGAGCATAGCACGGAGCATTTCGGCCAACTGGTGGTCTACTATCGGGCCAACAATCTGGTGCCTCCGGAATCCCGCCGGTAACGAGGCGGGGGGAGCACACCCCGGAGCACACGCCCGGTGTTTTCCTGAAAGAGTGTGCAAACTGCTGCGTATCATTATTAAGCGGCGCGTCGCAGGTATCGGTGGTGTAATCCCCCGACCTGAGGAATCAGCACCACGCGCCCCTGCGCCGGCGGTTCCACCGCTCTGGGCTCCGGCGCATCTTTGGCCAACGTCCACGTCTGCTTTCCTTGACCAAACTTTTGCTGATCCAAAACGCGATTCTTTCGCGACACGAACTCCCTGCACTTCGATGCACTCGTCGACTGAGCGAGGCAGACACTGCCAGTCTTTAGACTCCGATATGCTTGCCAACAACGAAACCAGTGTGATCGACGAGATCTGCGAATCGCGTGCCATAAGGATGCTGGTTGAGATACGGACGGAATTCTCCGTAATCACAGGATGGCGGATTTTGACGCCCCTCCTTCTGTATTCTTCGAAGAGGGCTTCCGAATCGGCGACGCCGGTCCAGACCCATGAGCCGGAATTTCCCTGGTCCCCTTCGCACAGGAAGATGTGGCAACGATCGGGAGAGACCGAGGCGAAGAGGCCTTGCCTGCCGCTAAAGGCAAAGCCGCCGGTCTTTACAGTAAGACCGGCCACTACAATTTGCAACGAGGGAAGGCGGGGGACCACCAGTAAATTTTACAGGGCGAGTAAAATCTTCTCTCGTGTGAAAGTCGTGGCCCTTTTTTGGGCAGGCTCGCAACACTCGGATTATCAATCACTTAAATGTCGAGCGATTTGGAACCTCAGAAGCAAGGGCTAATTTCGTCCCAGTATCTCACCCCTTCCCGACCCAAGTAAGCGGAGGTAGGGCCTCCCAAATCCGGGCCTGGCGACCGAAGGCAAGTCGGATCTCCAACAAGACGAAACCTATCGAGTAAACGGGAATCTTAGGAAGCCCTTGTCCTGCATTGAGATCTCAGGAGGGATTCATCCGCCCAATCATCTCGCTTGTCGATATTGTTTGTGCGGAGCGCGGAAATTGGAAAGCAACTCTTCAGGCCCAGACCAAGAGCTATGTGCCGCAGGAGATAGAGATCCCTGCGCTCCCCCCGCATCTCCTCCTTCAATCGGATCTGGTTCTGCGCCACGAACCATCTTTGAATATCTCGAGCAGACACCCACCAAAGAATGTGAATTCTACAACGACAAGCGCAAGAAGATCACCGGCCTCAAGCCCATCGGCGCGCGCGAGTTTGACGAGGGCGCTCGCACTCCTATCGTGCAGCGCGACGAAACGAGAGGAGCAGACCTCTTCGAGAAACGAGTTTTGGGCCCGGGCCCTAGATAAAATCGAAAAGGAGAGAGTATGAAACCTAGACTGTCCCAGTACTCGCAAGTCTGATGTTGCTCATCGGCCCAATCCCGCAAGTCAGGGCGCAATCGCAAACGGTCACTTGGACAGGCGCGGCTGGTATGGCAGGAAACTGCTTGCTGGTCGCAGCTGAGAACGGTCAGGCCATATCAACAGGCTATTTCTACTACTGCCAGCAACAGCCTACATCGTATTCTTCGCCGTACTGCTACGACCCGACAAATGGCATCTGCTACGGTAGTCTTTATCTGCCCGACCTGACGCTTGAGGGCATCACAACAACCTATGGCACGCCATTCAACGTAACCAAAGACAGCAAAGGACGTGTGACCAGCTATTCGCGCATAGATCAACTTGTGGAGAATCAGGAAGGCAACGGGCCGACTACGTGGAGCGGCAGCATTACGCAATCGTTCTCAGTGAGTTATCGAGCGTATAGCTTCAAGTGCCGCTGCTATCCGGCGACGACCACCGTGCTTGCAGACGGTGGGGGAACGTTGACGTACCCAGGAAGCTGACGGCGTCTCTTCGCAGCCGCTCGTTACACTGAGAAGGAGCGATGCGGTCTCTGGCGAATTGATACGGTGGAAGAGAAACGATCGGATCCGCGAAGCGGGCAGCCACCAAGAACGCAAACACCAGATGGTTTAGTTGGAAGTTTTCCCAAGGTTGACCGGATATGCAGCGATCGAGAGTCTTTGAAAAATCACGCAGCCACTGGTGTCTGATATGACGTCACCGGAATGGTTAATCAAGAACTCCTGCTGCGGAACGAATATCTGGGGGCAGAGAACCGGATCCTCAGAGGTAAGATCAAGGATCGGTTGCTGCCTTCGGAAGGTGAAAAGGCGACATTAGCTGAGATTGCTCACCGACTGGGACGCGAGGCTCTTGAAAATCTGGCAGCAACGGCGAACCCGGGGGAGCGCCGACCAATGTGCCTCTCGCAACGTTGCTACGGTTCTGGTGTGAAATGCTGCGCATCAGAACACGAGCTTACCGTTGAGCTGCGGAGGGATGACGGTGTTGGCCGAGATCCTTGTTTGGCCAGCATACACATGCTGCAATTTGGAGAGTCGGGCGAACAGCGACAGAGATGATGCGCTAACCCGAGTGTCAAAGACGCTTAGCGACTCCAAACGATCCAGCGATCCGAGTTCCTGTATAGTGGCGTCGGATATTGCAGTATGCGCTAAACGCAACTGGCGCAGCTTTTTCATGGCAGCGAGAACCGGGGCGGACCGATCGGTGATCGCGGTGCTAGAGAAATCGGCAGCGACGATCCGCTCGCTGAGAGGGGCCAGAACGACGATTTCGTTATCGCCAAATTTGGCACCAAGCCACGATGTGCTAAGCACCAAATCGGCTGAGGTTCGGGACTGATACCCCACGACATTAGGGAGACGCGACTGAACCTGAGAGAGGATTGGCGCGAAGGCCGCGCGTTCCTTGGCAACAGCATTGGGGTCAATTTCCTGAAAGTTTACTTCAGCGACGATTGTCTGGCCGGCAGTTACAACGGCGGTGGCGTCCACAGCGAGAGTGTGCGACGCCCCGGATGAGATCCACGCTTCAATCAGCTTGACGTCGCTTGAAGACAACGGCCTCCTATTTGAGGCAGGCATGAAATCGTCATCGTTGGGAGGAAGCGTGATGCGATGAAAAAGTTCGCTGCCCTTGGGATCGCCAGCTTTGATGACGGGGCCATGCTTACTACCGCGCATGACAGCGGCATAAGTGTCAAGCCGCAGGTTCGCCTTGTGCTTGGCCGGTCCATGGCAAGTTACGCAGTGGCCTTCGAAAAGAGGCTGAATCCGGGCGCCGTAAAACGTGGCGAGGCTTTCTTCCGCAGAATTCATCGCGCCATGGCCCGAGCCCGACACTTCCAACAATCTGCGCAATTGCAGCGGCATGAATTGGGTGAGATGGTTAGCGCCGTGAGACAACTGTCCGCCGCGATAGCCCGTAAACGAAACCAGGGTCACCGTGCCCACGAGCATAATTGCGTAAAGACGGGCCGGTCCGAGTGATCCGGCACGCAAGCGCTGCAACCAAACCAGCCAGGCAGCAACCGCAACCAACACTCCACCCCACATATGCTGCTGAACCAATGGGCCGGAATATCCGCCACCTCTTGCGAGGCACCAACCGAGGACTGCCGCCACGATGGCTCCGCAAATCGCCACGCAGAGGAGGAGATCGACGGAGGCCAGTAGAAAGGGACTGTTGCGTTTTCGGCCAAGAATCTCGAACAGCGGAACCAGCAACAGGACGGCGATGGGAAAGTGAACGGACAGAGGATGAAAGCGACCGACAAACTGTAGCAATGGTGCGTGCTCAATTCCATCAGGCGGCGCAAACAGCAGGAGGGCCAGCAAAACCAAGAAGATCAGAAAAGAGGCTGCTGCGAAACCGCCGCGTGCCGAAGGGTTGAGGACAGACAAAGTCATGAAATTACGAGACTCCGCAAGACAAGCGGGGGGCGGGTGAGCCAAATCATGCCAAGACTTCCGCCAGAACTCGAGCGGGCTTTACGCCGGTTAACTTCTGGTCGAGACCCTGGAATGGGTAGTTAAGCTTTCGGTAATCGAAACCGAGGAGATTCAGAATGGTGGCATTCAAATCGCGCACCTCGACAGGGTCTTTGACGATTTCATAACCAAAGTCGTCGGTCTGACCAAGAGCCATACCGGGTTTTACGCCACCGCCGGCGAGCCAAATGGTGAAGGCTCCGGGGTTATGGTCGCGACCGACAAATTTCATCACTTGGCCGCTGCGATTTTCGCGCATGGAGGTGCGACCGAACTCACCACCCCAGACGATCAGAGTATCTTCGAGCATTCCGCGATTTTTTAGATCAGCGAGAAGTGCCGCGATGGGCTGATCGACTTCACGGCAGCGCTCGATGAAACCGATGTCCAAAGATTCCTTGGCGCTCGCTCCGTGGCTGTCCCATCCCCAATGATAAAGCTGAATGAAACGGACACCGCGTTCAGCGAGGCGGCGAGCCACCAGACAGTTGTTGGCAAAACTGGATTCACCGAGCTTCGAACCATAGCTCGCGCGGACCGATTCGGGCTCCTTGCGAATGTCCATTGCATCGGTCGCGTCCATCTGCATGCGGAATGACATCTCGTACTGGGCGATTCGGGTCAGGGTTTCAGGATTGCCGAATTCCGCATAGTGCTGCTGGTTGATTTCATCCATGGAATCCAGCATGTTGCGGCGCTGCGGCGAGCTAACTCCTGTTGGCGGATTCAAATACAAGACAGGCTCGCCGTGCGAGCGGCATTGCACGCCTTGGTAAACGCTGGGAAGAAAACCGGTTCCCCAGAGCTGCTTGCCGCCGTCGGGTGTGTTGCCACCCGAGATGAGCACGATGAAGCCGGGTAAATTCTGATTCTCGGTACCAAGTCCATAGACAACCCAAGAGCCAAGCGAAGGATAACCGAGGCGCGGATTGCCGGTCTGAACCAGCAATTGCGCGGGGGCATGGTTGAACTGATCGGTTCGCATCGACTTGATGAGACAAAGATCGTCAATATGTTTTTCCAGGTTCGGCAGACGGTCAGAAATCCATTGGCCGCTTTGGCCAGTCTGATGAAATGGATATTGAGAGCCGAGAAGCTTTGGTATACCGGTGAGGAAGGCGAAGCGCTTTCCGGCCAAGAAGGAAGCAGGACAATCCTGACCATCGAACTTGGCAAGCTGAGGCTTGTACTCGAAGAGCTCCAATTGGCTGGGTGCGCCAGCCATATGAAGATATATGACACGCTTGGCATGCGGGGCGAATTGTGGCGGCAAGACAGTCAGCGGTGTTTTGGGATCACGCCTCAGGTCGAGCCGAACCGAGTCGCCAGTGGCCAGCTCTTCCGCAGAAGCGGAGGAGGAAGGCGATGCCAACGTGCCCAGGAACATAGCGCCCAGCCCACCGGTCATTGAACGCAAGAAATGACGCCGAGTCTGTGCCCGCAGACGAGCGAGAGTTCTTTCCGGATGCAGTTCACTGGAAAGATCAAAATCGTGATTCCTCGAACTGCGGTAGAAAGGATCGGTCATCTAGATCACCTGTTCATGGCCGCATCGAGGTTTAAGAGCACGCCGGCGACAGCCTTAAGCCCACCCAATTGCCTGGGGACGAATGCAGCATTGGGTTGTGGATTTTCAGAGATACGCAGCCTGGCTGCCTGCAGCACCGGGGTACCGAGAATGGTGACAGTCTTTCCAAATAGTCCGCGCAACACGGACATTTCCTTCGGCGAGGGATCGCGAGAGAGAACCCGACGGGCTTCGAATGCAATGCGGGCGTCAAGAAGGCTCTCGCCATTTTTCGGAGCGACCTCCGTCAGAGCCCGTTTCGCCAACGCCTCCGCGGCTTCATCATAGACCGGGTCATTCAGGGTCACCAATGCTTGCAATGGAGTATTGGTAGGTATCCGTCGGGGCAGACTGGTGGTGCGGTCGGAAGCATCAAAAATGAGCGAGCTTGGATATCCGCTGGTGCGTTTGACAAAAGTATAGATCGCCCTGCGGTAACGATCCGGACCCGTGGCTTCTTTCCACTTTTCGCGATTGTAGACGGAGTTCCAGACGCCCGTCGGTTGCGGAGGCATGACTGGGGGACCGCCTATTTTCCTATTCAGAAGACCGCTTGCTAGAAGCGCCTGGTCGCGTACCATCTCGGCGGTGAGCCGCTGCTCAGGACCGCGTGCCAGAAGCCGATTGCGAGGATCGCGCTCCTTGAGAACGGGAGTGGTGATCGCGCTCTGACGATAGGTGGCACTGGTTACGAGCTCACGCAAGAGCGCCTTCATATCCCAGTGGAGATCGTTCTGAAAATGTAGAGCAAGCCAGTCCAAAAGTTCGGGATGGCTGGGCTCCTCACCCACACTACCAAAATTTTCAAGCGTTTCCACAATTCCAGTTCCAAATAGTTGTTCCCAATACCGGTTTGCGGCGACACGCGCGGTCAATGGCTGGCCGGGAGAAAAAAACCATTTGGCCAGAGTAAGCCGATTGCGAGGCTCACCATCTGGCAGCCGCGGAAAAATTGCGGGAACATCTGGAGTGAGGTCGGCGCCTACTTTGGCCAGAAAGTTACCACGCTCAAATTCCCTGGTCGTTCGTCGCTCGTAAGGCTGCTCTTCGGACATGACAGGGACGTCCACTGCAGGAATCTTGGCAAGCTGTTGCTTGAGGTTCGTGAGGTGAGCGACTGCTGCGAGGCGCGTTGGATCATTGCCCAGAACTGTCCAACGAGGATCGCCGCTCAAAGCGAGGCGAACGCGCTGAACAATGGCGGGCCTGGAGTCAATTTCGCGCAATTGTTTCAGAGCAACCTCGATGCGGGAATTGGGGACAAAACGCTGCGGGTTAGCAAAAATTCCGACGATCCAACGGGTGCGGAAAAGCTTTGGATTCGCCGCAAAGCCATCGGCGACTTGCTTCTTCTTCACAGTTTTTCCGGCGGCCAGCACGGGCGTTACCGCGTCTTCGAGGTTTGCTTCAGAATCGTGAAGGAACGAGCGAAATGGGATGCGCTCCTTGTGTCCGTCCGGGTACAGAACAGAAGCTCGAACCTCTTGGACGATGAAACCGTTCTCCGGGTCAGTGCGTGCCTTTTCTAAATCCATCGGCGGCACTTCGACCTTGATCGCAGTCACCGCCGGAATAGTGCTGGTGGCAGCCAGTTCATAGAAAGATTCCGGAGGCGTATCCGGTCCGGCGAACGCTTCACCATTTTGAATTTGGAATGTCATCGCCGGTTTTCCTCTGGCGATAGCTTTCTCGAGCCTTTTCTTCGTAATTTCAATCGTGACTAACCGGCTGGTGATGTCTTCGGCTTTCTCTTTGGAGGTTAACTTCCTATTTTTTCTAATTTTGAGCAAATAGGCTTGATGTTCGCGCAGCCGGGGCACCAGAGCCATGACTTCGTTTGCCGCAGCGGACTGGATCGGCGCCGGATTCCATTCGTATTTTTCAACTGCCTCGCGGTCGGAGATGGTCAAGGCGTGAAGAACACTTGAGATCTCCTGCTGCATGCGAGACGCCTCGAGGAGCCGTGAACTATCTTTCGGGAAACGTACGCTGGGAAAGTCATCGTCACGATCAGCGTCGTTGGAAGTGTTGAAAAAAGCCAGCGATTTGTAATAGTCGGTATGGCGAATGGGATCGTAGGGATGCGAATGGCATTGCACGCAGTTCATGGTGACGCCGTTTAGAACCGACCACGTGGTGGCAACACGGTCCATCACCGCGACCAGGCGGAACTCTTCATCGTCGGTGCCGCCTTCCTGGTTGTTGGGGGTCTGGCGGTGAAAAGAAGTTGCGATGCGGTCTTGAAAAGTAGAATTGGGAAGCAGATCGCCGGCCAGCTGCTTGACGATAAATTGATCGTACGGCAAGTTCCGATTGAACGCGTCAACTACCCAATCGCGGTAGGCCCATACGCCAGGGCGGCGATGATCCGCTTCGTAGCCCATGGAGTCCGCATAGCGCGCCAAATCCAGCCACATTGAGGCCCATCGTTCGCCATAAGCTGGAGAGGCTAACAACCGGTCGACCTGTTGTTCGTAAGCATTGTCCGAATTGTCAGAGAGAAAGGCCGACTGTTCGTCGACAGTTGGCGGTAGTCCGGTCAAGTCAAGGGAAACGCGGCGGAGTAGCTCGGTCTTGGATGCCGCGGCGGACGGCGAGAGCGATTCGCGATCGAGACGCGCCAGGATGAAACGGTCCAAAGGCTGGCGAACCCAATTTGCGCGTTTCACTGTCGGCAGTGGCTGCGGTTTGGGCGGCACAAAGGCCCAGTAATCTGACCACTGAGCTCCCTCAGCAATCCATCGCCGAAGCAAAGAGACCTGCTCTGGTGGGAGCGAAGCTGCGTGATACGGCATGCGCACATCGGGATCATGGGAAGTGAGCCGCGAAATCAGTTCGGAGGCATCGGGGTGCCCGGGAACGATGGTCTGGCGACCGGATTTGCCCTTGCCGAGAGCCTCTTCACGAAAAATGAAAGACACGCCGTTCTTTTGTCGGACCCCGCCATGACATGCTACGCAGTTTTGATTGAAGATCGGCCGGATGTCGCGGCTGAAATCAGTTCGTCGATGGGACCATCGTGAGAACAGAGGATTGAAAAACGGCCAACTAAGCCAAGCAATGGCAATGATGCCAAGCGTCGCAGTAACGCCAGCAATTAGGCGCTCGGGAGTACAGACTTGAAAGCCAGTTTTCATATCCAAGGATACGCTGCAAAACGGCTCTGCGAATCCTTATGATAGCACCCGGGGGACTCTGTTCATCTCTCTTGAATTGAATTACCTAAGTCATCTGCCGTTGATCGGACCGGCTTGTTTATACCAACTCTGAAGGGGGTTTGCAGCTGAGCAGATAGATTTGCCCTCGAGGGGCTACTCTGCCTGACTTGTCTTGACGAGAGGGAGTCGACGGGACAGCGGGCCATGGGCTCACGATCAGCCCGTATATTTAAAGATGCCGGGAATCTCCCCTGGCAAAAGACTTCCTGGGCCTGATGTATCATCAACGGGGCTGAGCAATGAGTTCTTGCTCAGGGCAGCGACCAGGACGAGTTTTTTCACCATAGTGTGCTGCAGAAGCACACGGAGAGGGAGTTCACTATGAACTAGTCAACCGTGTGAATACGTTAAGCTGCGCGAGAGATGAGGGAAGGCCCCTCGGGATCGGCTTTCAGGAGCAGGTCTCAAACCGCCCCAAG
>WNGH01005980.1_pt1 | contig 14129 bp, 12 predicted proteins | sample 5400631 | NCBI WGS metagenome assembly WNGH01 (sample SAMN13153373, study PRJNA577476) | soil metagenome | isolation source: 115 cm soil or saprolite under Garry oak tree replicate 1 | place: USA:California | collected 2016-06-15
GGCAACAGCGAGATTCTTCGTCGCTTCGCTCCTCAGAATGACATGCATCAAAACTACAGAGACGGAATACTAGGTATGAGCAGGAGCTGATAACGCCACTCACCCCCGCTTGGCGGCTGCCACGTTAATCGTCTGCACCAACGTTTCCAAGTCAACCCCTGCATCTTCCAGGATGATCGCTCCGCTGGCATCCCGGTGCACTCTCGTAATCCCTGGGTACTCTTGCTCCAGTTCGTGCAGGGGCGCGGACTGGCGCTCGGCTATCACAAACGGTTGCGGACTGGCGATCATGCGCTCCTTGCGCTGCAGGGCGTGCTCAATAGCGAGGGTCAAATCGCCCTCGTTGCACGGCTTGGTCAAGAACCGGTAGACCTCGCCTTCGTTGATCGCGCGAACCGCAGCCTCCAGACTGGCATGCCCCGTGAGGAGGATGCGCACGGTGTCCGGATAGGTGTGCCGCACGGTAGCCAGAAACTCAGAGCCGGACATGCCAGGCATCCGCTCATCCGACACAATGACGTCAACCGCTGCCTGAGCGAGGATGTACAGGGCCTCGTCGGCCGAGCTGGCCGTCAGGATTTCGTACGGGGCTTTCTGTAGGACACGCCGCAGGGCTTCAATGACGTGGGGTTCATCGTCAACAAAGAGCACTTTTGGCTGCATAGTCTCTCTCCGCGCTGAGACGCCGCCTTCGCTCAATGGCTGCCGCCTCCTTGCAGAAGGGTCGTGTAATACGCGCGCCACAGCGGGAGCCGGTCGGTCAGGCCGAGCCTGGCCAAGTAGTCGAGCTCAAGCGGAGCTCGGGAAGGACCCGTGTCCGCAGTCTGGTGTTCATGGGCCAGAGCGTCGGCCACGTGGACCGCCGTCAGCGCGCCAAATGTCGGCTCCAGGCAGTGCGCCGGGCCATGGTGAAAGGCCAGCGTCTCGACGATGGTATCCGGCAGCCCCCAAAGCCGCAGGAGATACGCGCCAACCTCCGCATGGGTGATCCCGAGTATGTCGTGCTCCACCTGCCAGAGAGGTAGCCCCTGATCTTGGGCCAGCGCCAATATTGTACTGTAGGATTCTGGCAAGTTGGCCGCGAGCACCAGCTGACCACAGTCATGTAGCAAGGCTGCCGTAAACGCGGCATCGATGACGTACTGCTCCTGCTTCTCCACCCAGGCAATGAGCCTGGCGCAGGCGCTGGCAGCGAAGCTGTGATCCCACAGGGTGTGGAGAGAGAGACTTTTGAGCTTGGTCTGATCGTACTGAGAAAAGAGGTGAAGCGCGAGCACAAGCGATTTGATCGTGTCCAGACCGAGAAGCGCAATAGCCTGGGAGAGATCGTTAACGCGGCGGCGGAGTCCGAAGCAGGCCGAGTTGACCAGTTGCAGGATCTTGGCTCTCATCTCTTCGTCCTTGGCAATGATCCGACTGACCTGCTGGATCGAGGTGTCAGGCGATCTCAGTGCCTCCACCACCTCGGAGAACAGGGATGAGAGGCTGGGCAACGACTTCATCCCCGACATGAGCCCTTTGAGGGTAGCGTTAGTCACCAACTCCCGCAAGGCGCTGGTGCGTGCCACCATGGCTTTGAGGGTTTCGGGGTCGCACGGCTTGGACAGGTACTGATGGGTCAGTCCTATAGCCCGCAGCACGGCCTCCCGGCTGGATTGTCCAGAGAGCGCGATCCGGACAATCTCGGGGTGCTGGCGCATGACTGCGGTGAGAAGCTGCGCGCCGTCCATGCCCGGCATACGCATGTCAGACACGATCACGTCAAACGGGGAGATAGCCAGGAGGTCCAGGGCTTCTGGCCCACTGCCCACAAAGGCCATGTCCCATTCATGGCGTAAAGGGCGCAGCGCGCGCTGCAGTCCCTGCAGGATGTTGGGCTCATCATCAACGAAGAGAATGCACTTTTTCACCCGAGTGCTCCATTGGTAACGGCTCGGGAGCCAGGGGAAGGCGAATGATAAACGTCGTTCCTTTGCCCGCCGTAGTCTCGTAAGTGAGTGTCCCTCCGAACTTGTCCACGATCACCGAGTGGGCGATAGCTAACCCCTGGCCTGTCCCCTTGCCGACCTCTTTGGTGGTGAAGAATGGGTCGAAGATCTTCGAGCGGATCGCTTCTGGGATCCCAGTGCCCGTGTCACAGACGCGAATCTCGACCCAGTCGCCCTCGTGGCGAGTACTGACTGTAATGGTCCCTTTGTCTGGACTCCCATCGCCCGCTACCGCAGCGATGGCGTGACTCGCATTCACGATGAGGTTGAGAATCACCTGATTGAAATCCCCTGGTAAACAGGGCACTGGCGGCAAGGCAGGATCGAAGTCCGTCACCAACTCGGCGACATACTTCCACTCGTTGCGCGCCACCGTGATGGTGGTGTCAATGGCCCGGTTGAGGTCAGTCTCCACCTTCTCTTCAGTGCCGGGGTGGGAAAATTCCTTCATCGCCTGCACGATCTTGGTCACTCGTTCAATCCCCTCCAGCGACTGCCGGATCGCTTTCGGGGTCTCTACCGAGAGATAGGCCAGATCCGCGGCGGCGGCGGCGGCTTCTACCTGGGTGACAAGCTCGGGGGTGACCGTACCGGTCTTACTAGCTGCCAGCAACTGGGTATTGCTCTTCAGCAGTTCCTCCAGGTCATGGAAGGCGTCCTGCAGGAAGCGGGTGTTATCGCCCACGTATTGCATAGGCGTATTGATCTCGTGGGCGATGCCCGCAGCCAGTTGGCCGATCGCCTCTAACTTCCGCGCCAGGGCCAGCTGCGACTCAAGGTGTTTGCGCTCCGTGAGGTCGCGCACAATCTCTGAGATCCCTATAATCTTGCCGGCCGCATCCTTGATCGACGAGATGCTGAGGGAGACGTGAATTGGCTTACCGTCTTTCCGCACACGCACAGTTTCATAATGATCGACGTGTTCCCCCCTTTTGGTTCGTTCGCGAATCTGCAGCACCTCATCAAAACGCGCGGGCGGAGCCAGCATGGAGATCGGGTGACCTTTGACCTCCTCGGCAGCATACCCATAGATCCTCTGTGCACCGGCATTCCAGCTGACAATGATGCCGTCTAATGTCTTGCTGATGATCGCGTCCTCCGAGGACTCCACGATGGCCGCCAATTGGGCTACCGCTTCCTCGGCCCGCTTGCGCGCGGTGATATCACGGGAGACGATGACTGCCCGCCGTTCCCCCCGGGCTGTGTGGTACACTTTGCCGGTACTTTCTATCCAACGCCACTCGCCGGTCTTGTGTCGGGCGCGAAAGGTCCCTTGGCCTTGGTCCGACGAGCTGTTAAATGCGGCGACCACCGCCGGGAGGTCAGTGGGATGAACCAGATCGAGCGCGTTGCGACCGAGCAGCTCGCTGGGCATATATCCTAGCACCTCGGGATAGTTGGGGCTGAGATAGACATACTGCGCATCCTGGGCGAGCTCACAGATGAGATCGTACGTGTTTTCGACGATCGCTCGGTAGCGTTCCTGGCTCTCGCGCAGCGCTTCCTGCGCTCGCTTGCGCGCGGTGATGTCACGGGCGAGATTGAGCACGGTGGTCACTGCTCCGTGCTCCTTTAAAGGGACAGCATTGACCTCGTATTCAAATATCCCCCCTTGGGAGTCCCTGGCCCGGATCTCTAACCCTCTAATTTCTTGCCCATCCCTTACGTTGGCGACGGCCTGCACCACCGCAGCAAGGTTATCCCCGGCAAAGAAGTCCATGAAATTCTTTTGCTGCATTTGCTCCAGGGATACCCCAACCCGCTTGAGCAAGGCAGGATTGGCATCTAGCAGGTTGCCTTCGCTATCGGTCAAGTAAATGTAATCAGGACTCGCGGCAAAGATTGCCCCTAATCTCTGCTCTCTGTCCCGCAGCTCTTCTGTGAGCCGGGCCCGCTCCAGGGCCAAGGCCGCTTCGTCTCCAAACAGCTGCAAAAGCCGCAGCTCTTCCGGGGTCGCCTCCCGCTGGCTGGCGTAGCCGACCATAAAGGCGCCCACCGTGCTCTCGCCACTCATGAGCGGAACCAGCCAGGCACTCTTGACAAAATGGTAGTCTTTCCGCAGTCGCTCGCTCACCAGCGGATTATGGGCCACGTCCGTCACCACTACGGGCTGCTTCTTCTGAAAGGCCAGGACGACTGGAGCGAGCTCTTCTCGCAAATCTATCCGCTCCTGACGAAAGACCTCAGAATCGACTCCATAGGCAGCTACCCCTCTCAACTCCCTGCCTGCGGCACTGGTCAGCATCAGGAACCCATAGTCGGCACTCAGCAGACTCTGGGTCCGGGCGAACAGGTGCTCAGCAATGGCACGGGTGTCTGAGGAGCGGGCTAGGTCGTGAGCCAGCTGGTAGAGGATTTCCAGTTCCTGCTTGCGCCGGTTCTTGTGCGGAATCTTACGGACAGTGTGCATCACTCCCACCGGAGTGTCCCCATGGTGGTCAGCTTGGCCTTAGGGGTAGATTTGTTTCACTTTCCTGAGGGCGCTCTTTTATTGACTGACCCCCGGCCGGCTGGGAGCCATAAGCGAAAAGTTGAGCCGTGCCCAACTTCGCTCTCAACCGTAATCGTGCCCCCCAACAGCTCGAGCAACCGCCGCACGATGTGAAGCCCTAACCCCACTCCACCGTAGCGACGAGCCAGCGAACTGTCTGCCTGGCGGAACATCTCGAAAATCACTGGCAACGCCTCCGCTGCAATGCCGACTCCGGTGTCAGTGACACAGATCTCCACCCCACCATTGCGGGCGTGAACGTCCACAGTGACGCTTCCCTGGTCGGTAAACTTCGCGGCATTGCAAATGAGATTTTTGATCACCACCTTCAGCTTCAGCAGATCGGTGCGGAGCAGCGGCAGATCTGGGGCCACCTTCCACACAAAGCGCAGACCGGGCTTCTCTCCCAGCTCTTGGGTCTCGGCCTCAAGCTCGCTCATCAGATCCGATAAGCGAATCTCTCTGATCTCTACAGGCAGCCGTCCCGCCTCCAGGCGACTGAGGTCAAGCGTGGCGTTGACCAACTCGAGCAGCGCCCGCGAGCTTTTGTCTACCTTGCCCAAGGCATCAGTCTGCTCGGCGGTGAGGGGACCAAACTCGCTTTCGAGTAAGAGCTCGTTGTACCCTCTGATAATGCTGAGAGGGGTGCGCATCTCATGGGACATGGTCGCTAAGAACTCTTCCTTGAGGTGGTTGGTGCGCTCAAGCTTTTCGACCAGTTGCGCGTTCTCCAGCGCCATGGAGGCAATCTGCGCCATCCCCCGGGCAATACATTCCTGCTGGGGCGTAAAGGACTGCCTCCGGCCGTGATAGCCAGCGAGGTGTATGCCGAAGATCTCTCCACCGCGCCGGAGCGCCAGGTAGAGGCACACCATGACGTCGCACTGCATTTGCAGCCCCGCGAGCAGCAGATCCTGATGGGCTGACGTCACAACCTGCGCCACCTCGGCCCGTTCCAGGTGGGCAAGGAGATCTGCCACCTCGGCGCGGGGAATTTTCAGTACCCGTCTGGCTTCCCACTGCTCCGGGGTATCGCCATGGCCCGATACTGGCACGTACACGTCTTCCTTAGGCTGCCAGAGAAACGTGTAGCTACAGTCACAGTCCAGCACTTCGGTTGTGAGCTGGCACAAGCGATCGAGGAGCACGGGCGTGCCCAGCACGGAGATCATCTCCTGCCCCACCCGTACCAGAGCCCCTAAAATCTGCACCTGCTCCTGCTCTTTCCGTCGCAGCGCGTGCTCAATGGCGCGGGTTAAATCCGCCTCCTTGCACGGCTTGGTCAAGAACCGGTAGATCTCTCCTTCGTTGATCGCGCGGACCGCGGCCTCTAGATTGGCATGCCCCGTCAGGAGGATGCGCACGGTGTTGGGATAGGAGCGCCGTACGGTGGCCAGAAACTCAGAGCCGGACATGCCAGGCATCCGCTCATCCGACACAACCACATCGACCGCTTCCCGAGCGAGGATCTGCAGAGCCGTGCGGGCTGAGCTAGCAGTCCGAATGTCGTAGGCCTCTTCCCGGAGGACACGCTTGAGAGCTTCGGTGACGTGGGGTTCATCATCGACTAAGAGCACTCTAGGCTGCATGGTCCTTGGCTCCCCTGTTCGCCTTAGCATCGGCGCTCGGGCGGAAATCTATAACAGGCTGAGCCTAAATTCCTCTGGATTTTCTGCCCGATCAGGCAAAGAGGCCCACCAGTAGCTCGCCGGAAAAATCCAGGCAGTTCCTGGCTTTATAACAATTTCGCCCGATTTTTGCCTCTCCCTCCTATCTAAGCCGGTGGAGGTCCCCGGCCGACTGCGCACCGCTGGGACCCTGGATGTGGCCAGTATGACGGTCAGCGGCTAGAGACTGACCAGAGCAGCGCCACCTATCACCTCCGCGACGGTCATCACCGGCTAGGGTCTGCACGGTTGAGGGTCTGGCCAGCTTCTCTGCACGGTCGCAACGTCGGCGTGCTTGCAGGAGGAGGAAGAAGGAGTAGGATAGTGACTATGTTTGGCCTGGGCTTTGGTGAGCTTGTTCTCATTCTGCTGGTGGTCCTGGTCGTCTTTGGGCCTGGAAAGCTGCCTGAGATGGGAGAGGCCCTGGGCAAGGCGATTCGCGATTTTCAGCGGGCTCTCAAGCAGCCACCTGAGATTGATGTCACTCCCACCCAGAAGTCCGCAGCGGACCCCAAGGAGCCCGACAAGGGCTAGACCTCCGTCAGCATCAAGCTGAGAGATGGGAGCAAAGTAGCCTGGATGAAGCGAACTGGCACCCTGTCGCGCCCCTCCCAAGTCTCGGGAGGACCCGGCTGGACTGACTGCGTCGCTCCCTGCGGCAGTCGCAACCTGCGAGATGGGCAGTGTCCCGACTGCGCAGCGGACGGAATCCAGGGCTGAGAGACAGAGACAGAGAAGGGCGGAGCGGTCTCGGTCCCTATGTCTGTCTCTTTTTGCTCTGTCCTGCTGACTCCCGGATTTCAGCCGGGCTACGATACGAAAATGCGACGGTTGAGAGCGCTGAACCGGCGTCCTGAGCCGCAAGTCGCCTGTGCCCCTGGGCATCGGTCGTTCCTGGCACCCTGTTAAGACATTCCCAACGGCACGGGGTGATACTTCCCTATCTCCTGATCGAGGGCATCCTGGTAGCCGGCCTCGATCCGCTGCGCTATGGTCGCTTTCGAGAAGTCCAGGGGGTTGCACCTCTCAAGTGGCAGGTTGCAGGTAATCGAGGTAAACGCATCAATTTTTCTCTTACGCCGCGAGAGTTCTTTATATGCTGGATGATCGCGTACTTCACGCAGACTGGGGGGGATGACCGTATCGATCTTTTGTATAAGATCAATGAAGCTATTGAACTTGGCAAACAAGCGTTGATCGAGGGTCAGCTTGCTGGTGAAACGTAATTGCACTGCGCGACTTAACACTTCCGTCATGTTACTTGGCACCTTGGCCTGCCGGGGAAAGAGCTCAACGACGATCAACTCCCGACGCCCCTCCGGGTCGTTCGCCTCGCACTGTTCGAGACAGTTAATGGCCGGACCTAACGGCATGCTCGAAACCAGCCCGCCGTCCCAGTAGTACTGGCCGGCAATCTCCGTCATCGGGAAGTAGGGTGGCAGGCTGCCACTCGCAATAATGTGGTCGAGCGACAAGAAGCCCTCTTGGTTATCGAACGGCGCGAGCTCAGCGGTGGCGACATTCACTGCACTCACCACCACCCGAGTCTCGTGACTCCGATTCAGTTTGTCGACATCGACCACCTTCGCAAGGGTCTCCCGCAGGGGAGCGAGATCATAGACGCTCGTGGCCAGCAGGGGCGCATAGAGATACTCGGGGTGCAGTTGATACATGCCGCAGTTACCCAGAAGCGCGAGGCATTTCTGGGCCTCCGGCAGGAGGAGGTATTCGGAGACGGAGTTGAAGGGGGGAGGCAGAACCTGGAGAGCCGTAAATTTATGGCGCCAGACGTGCTCCAGCGTGCGGATCGGATCCTCCTTGGCCCCGACCAGCACGGCGGCGTTGATCGCCCCAATCGAGACGCCAGTGACAACGGCGGGTTTGAACTGGGGCCGAGATTCGTAGAGCGCCTTCATGACACCGTATTCGTATGCGCCCAGGGCCCCTCCCCCTTGGAGCACGAGTGCGGTCCGATAGTGGGGGTTGTTTTCCATGGCAGCCCTCCCTCTCGATCAAAAGTCGGGACCGTGGTCTATCATATCGAGGATGGGGAAAGAAGGTCAGGGCTTTGAGCTTCTCAGGTCCGCAACCACGGCCCATGACCGCGTTTAAGGAGGTCGACTCAGTCCTTGAAAAGACAGGTGCGCCCTGGGTGACTCGAACACCCGGCCTACAGATTCGTAGTCTGCCGCTCTATCCAACTGAGCTAAGGGCGCACGAAGGGAAATCAGGTACCTAGGAGGGTCTTGCTGTTGGCCGTCCGTCCGTTTACCAACAGTTTGCCAACAGGCCGATCTTGCCACGGGGGCGGTGTGTTGGCAACCACCTTCTACAGGTCCGCCTCGCTGAGGATCCCTGGATGGAGAAGAGGCAGGCGGTGCGGTAGGGAAGCCGCTCTTTTCAGCCACGTTGCGCGGGCGTAGTCTAGATCCTTCTATTACTAGCTATTCTCCACTGCACCCAGCCTGATGATCTTCTTGTTGCGCTCATCACGTACCGCGCCTGGAAGTACCGCAGCTCTACTAACTACCTGATTCAGGACTGGCAAGCTGCCGGCCTGACCCAGCTGTCTGTCGTGCGTTCTAGCCTCTACCTGCTCACCTTATTCCCTGAATAGAGACGACCTTTACAGCCTTCACCCGATGTATGGGCTTCCCTGGTTTTTCAGTAGTCACCGACTCATCCGCACCGACAGATATCGCAGCGGCCACGTGGAGCGCGTCCATCGCCCCAAGCCCATGAGCGGGCGCACGCCGCTGAGCCTCCTCAACGACAAAATCCAGTGCGTCAGCCCATCGGCGTACAGCAGCAAAGAAGGTCTCGTAAAACTCTACTTCAGCCTGACGTTTACCATAGACCGCTTTGGGCAGCACCTCGAGCTTGAGAAAGGGACTCGAAACGAATTCACGACCGGAATCGTCTAGAATCTGCATCGCTTTTGCCACCACCTCAGCTTTTCCGCGCACTGCCGCGATGAGCACACCGGCGTCTACATAGGTCTTTTTCTTCCTCATTCAGCTTCGCCTCGCCGTTCGGCGACTTCTCGCTCAATTTCCTCCCACCCAAGCAAAGGCTCACCGGAAGCGACAATTTTTGCACGGATTTCCCAAAGTCGTCGGCCTAAGGGGGTTCTCGGTTTGTAGGACTCGAGAGCTTTTCCTTTGTCTCGACCGGCCAAGTAGTCCTGCCTGGTTTGCTCGCTTGCCGAGGCTTCCCCTGGAACTAAAGGCTTGTCAGAAGGGGGCTGTTCCCTGAGGTATTCTTGCAAAGCCTTCTGCCGTAGGCGCAGAGGTTGCCCACCTTCACGCCGCGCAACTTGCCGCTCCGTAGTAGGTTCTTGACGGTCTTTACGCTTACCGCTAGCTTTTCCGCGGCCAACTCTGGTGTCAGTAATTGTTCCATTGCGGTGCTCCTTGGTCGTCCCTTTTTGTCTTTTATAGCACCAACTACTCCTTATTCTGTAAGGTGCATAGGCCGGCCTTGCGCGTATCGGGAAAGCCGGCTAAGCCCAACGAAGAGCCTGCATACGAGCACGCATACTGATGAAAATTACCTCGGTCGCATTCGCTGGTGCGGCGGCGCAGCCTGGGGCCTACCCCAACCTGCCGCACCCGGAAATCGCCTTTGCCGGCCGCTCTAACGTTGGCAAGTCTTCGCTCATCAACCGGCTGCTTGACCGTCAGATCGCCCGCACCAGCTCCACGCCCGGCCGCACCCGGCAGCTCAATTTCTTCGTGGTCAACAACACGCTCACCTTCGTTGACCTGCCCGGCTACGGCTATGCTCAGGTCTCTAAACAGGAACGGGGGCAGTGGCAACGACTGGCTGAGGACTATCTCAGCCATGCCCAGCACCTGCGCGGGGTGGTGATCATCGTAGACATCCGTCGTGGGCCAGAAGAAGAGGAACAGACGCTGTGCGAGTTCCTGTCATATTACCACCGTCCGTTCCTGCTTGTGGCGACTAAGTGTGATAAGCTCAAACGTGCGCAACTGGAGCAGCAACGCCAAGCCCTAGTCGCGCGGTTGGACGGTCACCCCCTCCTGCTGTTCTCCGCCGAGGACGGCAGCGGGAAAGCCGAACTCTGGCACGCGCTCCTGGCGTTCGTCTCTCACACCCCCGCTTCTTCCCGTTGAGGCACGGACCATGCCTGCAGTCTCGGTCATCATCCCGACCTATAACCGACGCGAGTTGGTACGTGAAGCGATCGCCTCGGTGCTGGCGCAAACCTACAGCGACGTTGAGCTGATCGTGGTGGACGACGGCTCGGATGACGGCACCGCCGCAGTCGTGCAGGAGTTTGCCCGGGTACGATACGTCTACCAACCAAACCGCGGAGTCTCAGCCGCGCGCAATCACGGGGTTGCGCTGAGCAGCGGGGCATTGCTCGCGTTTCTTGACTCGGACGACCTGTGGCAGCCCCGCAAACTGGAAAACCAGGTCGCGTTCTTTACCGCCCACCCGCAGGCGCTCATCTGCCAGACCGAGGAGATCTGGCTGCGCCACGGCGTGCGCGTGAACCCCCACAACAAGCACCGCAAACCGGCAGGCGACATTTTTGCCCGCAGCCTCGAACTCTGTCTGGTCAGCCCGTCGGCGGTGATGCTGCGTCGGGAATTGTTCAAGCAGGCAGGCGGGTTCGATGAGAGCCTGCCGGCGTGTGAGGACTATGACCTGTGGCTGCGCATCGCCGCCACCGTGCCGATTCACCTGATCGAGACCACGCTGGTAATCAAGCGCGGCGGACATACCGACCAGCTCTCGCGCCAGTTCTGGGGGATGGACCGTTTCCGCGTGGTCGCGCTGTGCAAGCTGCTCGACTCAGGCGTGCTCTCGATAGAACAGCGCAGACTCACCGCAGACGTGCTGCACAAAAAATGCGCGATTCTGGCCCAAGGGGCGAGGAAGCGGGGACAAGATGGAGAGCCGTATCTAGCTGTGACCGCTGCCTACCTAGACGCGGGGACACGGCGACCCGGAGACGCGGCGACCCAGGGGAGCAGCCTTGCCTTCGCTCATTGAGCAGATCGCCGCCTACGCCCGGGAGAAACACCTGAGCGCTCAGACCCTCGCCCGCTGGCAGGCGTGGGCAGAGGAAGATCAAACCGCCTTCCTCGCGCTTGCGCAGGAACTCCAGCTCGGTGAGAACCAGGTGCGCGACTTCCTCGACTGGCTGGAAGAGACCGTCCTGCGCGACGGCGGCACAATCCGTGACCTGCTGGCCCGACCGGAGATTCGCCGTCCGCTCGACACCAAGCTGGCGCGCAACGACAAGCTCAAAGCGGCGAAAGACGCCTTGAGGAAGCTGCGGTATCCGCGCCTGTCTCGGCTGGAGGAGGACTTGCGCGCAGCGGTCAAGGCGCTAGACCTCGGCGGCCGGGTGCGTGTATCATTCCCGCCTGCCTACGAAGGAGATGAGGTGACGGTAGATTGACCTGCTCGATCAGGTATGAAACGAGGAGGCGAGGGTCTGGAGTCTGGAGTCTAGGGTCTGGAGTCTAGGGTCTGGAGTCTAGGGTCTGGAGTCAGCAAAGTAGCCTGGATGAAGCGAAGCGGAATCCAGGACTGAGAGACAGAGAGGGATGGGGCGGGCTCTGTCTCTGTCTTGCTGGCTCCCGGATTTCATCCGGGCTACGATAGAGTCAGTCAGCGACCAGGTTTGCACAAAATGAAACGCTACCAGCCGAACGAAATCTTTATCGAGCGTGGGGAAGAAGACACTCCTGTAGTCCGGCGTGCCCTGGCACGGCTGCCGGACGTGCCCGTACGCCTCGTAGACAAAGGCTGGGAGCGGGAGGCGCCTGCGGCTGGCCTAGCCGACCCCTTTGCCGTAGGGAAGCGCCGCCTGTTGTTCGCCCGCCAGCGCTCTACCTTTCTTGAACACTGCCCGGCTGGCACACCTGGCCTGGTGTGCTGTAACTATCTAGTGGTGAGCTTAATCTCGAACTGCCCGATGGACTGTAGCTACTGTTTTCTGCAGGAGTACCTGGCCAACAACCCCACGCTCAAGGTTTTCACCAATGTTGAGGACCTGCTGCGCGAGGTGGCTGCGGTCGTTGACCGCCAACCCTGGCGCCAGTTCCGCATCGGCACCGGCGAGTTGTCCGACAGTCTGGCCCTGGACCCGGTGCTGGACTTCTCTGCTGACCTGGTCCCCTTTTTTGCCGTGCGTCAGAATGTCCTCCTCGAACTCAAGACTAAGAGTGACTGTATTGAGGGGCTCCTCGCTCTCGACCCGAGGGAGCGGGTAGTTGTGTCGTGGTCGCTCACTCCGCCGGAGATCGCCGATACTGAGGAACACGATACGGCTTCTTTCGCCGCTCGATTGGAGGCGGCACGGCGTGTGCAGGCGGCCGGCTATAAACTCGGTTTTCACCTCGATCCGCTGATCGAGTATCCAGGCTGGGAAGAAGGATACCGGGACACGGTGGCGCGCATTTTCTCAACCCTCGACCCGCGCCGTGTGGCCTGGGTCAGCCTTGGCAGCCTGCGCCTCACGCCAGCCCTGCGCACGACCATACGCCGGCGGTTTCCTCACACCCGCCTGCTCTCCGGCGAACAGGTGCCCTGCGCCGACGGCAAATGGCGTACGTTCCAGGCTCTGCGTGTCAGGATGTACCGCGCACTCACCGGCTGGCTCAAAGAGGCTGCGCCCGAGGTGCCGCTGTATATGTGTATGGAGACCGCGCCAGTGTGGGAAAAGGTCTTCGGCCGGGCGCCGACGTGTGACAAAGAGGTCGCACGCACCCTCACCGAGCCCAACCTGGTAGGACTAAGCACATAAAACGTAAAGCGTAAAACGTGCGATCTAAAACGTAAAGCGTAAAACGTAAGAAGAAACTGGAAACACTCCTCAGTACTTTTTACGTTTTACTCTTCATAGCTCTTTTATAGACTCTTCGGCTTTACTCAAGACAGGCAAGCTTCATCACTCCAATGACTGTCCTCCGCCGGCTGGGAGTCGAACTCGATCCCCAGGTGCTGATCATCTCCTTTATGACCCTCGTGATCATGCTGGGTTCGAGCGTGATCTCACCGGTCCTGCCGCTGCTGGCCCAAGAGTTCGGGGTCTCGTACGCGGGCGCTGGGGTTCTGGTCTCCGCCTTTGCCGTGGGCCGCATTCCTGCTGACTTCATCGGCGGCGCCTTGGTCGATCGTGTCAGTCCGCGCCTAGTCGCCAGCAGTGGCGCCGCCCTTGTTGCCCTCTCGGCGGCGCTCTCCGCTCTCGCCCAAAGCTTTCCTGCGCTCCTGTGGTATCGCCTCATCGGTGGGGTGGGCTCAGCCCTGTTCACCATCACTGCCATGGCGTTTCTTGCCCGCACCGTGGCCCCCCAGCGTATGGGCCAAGCGATGGGCTTTTATCAGAGTATGCTGTTGCTCGGGGTCTCTTTTGGCCCCAGTGTCGGTGGGTTGGCGGCCAGCCTGGTGCACAGCCTGCGCGCGCCGTTCTGGGTGATGGCGCTGCTGTCACTGGCGGTCACCCTGATAGGCTTTCGCTGGATCGGTGAGTTTCCTGCCACCCCGGCCGGGTCGCATGCGTCCGCGTCTGCTCAGATTTCGGCGCGCACAGCGCTTGCCTCCCTCTTGCGTGACCAGACGTTCGGCTTCGTCTGTATACTCACGTTCTTGATCTTTGCTATACGCTCAAGCACCCAGCTCAACCTGATGCCGCTCTTTGCCCAAGAGGAGCTCGGCCTCGGCGAGAGCGGGATCGGTATGGTGCAGTCGCTCTGTTCGCTGGCCAATTTTTTCGTCCTGTGGCATGCCGGCCGGTTACTCGACCGGATTGGTCGGCGGCGGGTCACCCTGCCGGCCCTGTGGGTCACTGCGCTGGTCCTTTTGGCTTTTCCCTGGGCGACAACCCTCCCCCGCCTCATTGGCGTGAGTGTGGCTTTCGGCGTGGTGCTCGGGTACCTCGCGCCAGCACCGGCGGCGATTATCGCCGACCTCGCACCTCAGGGGGCGATCGGCGCAGTGATGGGA
>WNGH01003960.1_pt1 | contig 14126 bp, 11 predicted proteins | sample 5400631 | NCBI WGS metagenome assembly WNGH01 (sample SAMN13153373, study PRJNA577476) | soil metagenome | isolation source: 115 cm soil or saprolite under Garry oak tree replicate 1 | place: USA:California | collected 2016-06-15
TAATGCAGTGGATCCGAACTTCCAGCGCGAAAGCGACCCAGCGCGCTTGACTGCAGTGCAAGAGCGCTACGGCCTACCCGAGCGCTTCATTCTGACGGTCGGGGCGGGGCGGCCACACAAGAATGTTGAGACGCTGGTCGAGGCGTTCGCTCTCCTTGATCCAGCCCTTGCCCCTGCGTTGATTATAGGTGGAGAGCTTGATGCGCGCTTTCCTGATAGTGTAAGCGCACGTATCCATGCACACGGCATCGCGAGTCGGGTCGTACGACTCGGCATGATCCGAGAGGCCGACTTGCGCGCCGTCTATAGTCTGGCCGAAGTGTTTGTCTTTCCATCGCTCATAGAAGGATTCGGGCTACCACCCTTGGAAGCGATGGCGTGTGGCACACCGGTCCTCGCATCAACGACCTCGGCTGTCTCCGAAGCTGTCGGTGATGCTGCCCTTGCGTTCGATCCTTGTGATCCGGCGCAACTGGCTACCGTCTTGAGCAGAGCCCTGACTGAAACTGCTCTGCGAACCACACTCAGCCGGCGCGGTGTAGAGCGGGTCCGAGCATTCACGTGGGAGCGTGCCGCGTGCGAGACGCTGCAGGCATACGCTACAATCGAAGCCACAACCGGGGAGGCACTCCATGCTCCCACATACTGATCTCGCCCGCCCTGCCTCTGAAGCTAACTCCTTCCATCCGAATCTGCCGCGAAGAAGAGGATAAACTGGAGAAACCAGAAGGTGGGCATCGGTTATGCCGTAGGAAACGTTGTACTTGCAGGCCGGGCAAAGATCCACACCTTTGAACCCGCCCCGAGACCTTCAAGATCTTAAGGCACAATATTGTCGTCAAGGAAGAGAGACAATCATGTAGGGGCTACACCACCCAAGATGAAAACAACCGTTTTCAGAAGAGAAGAAAGGTAGTCTAAAATGAATCAGGAGAAGCAGGGCTTGAGAATCGGGTTTTTAGCTCTCTGCGACCCCAAAGATAAGCGGGCATTATCGACCTGTATCTACTATATGGGCCAGGCGCTTGAAAAGCATTGTGAAGTATATTATTGCGATCCTATCATCTCCTTTGAGAAGCGGTTTGGCAGGCTCATCGACGCAGTATCAAGGCGCCTCTTCAAGAAAAATATTGCTTATGACCGTCTCCTCCTTGCTGCTAAAAAGCATGGAAAGATTGCCACTCAGAGACTTGACGGACGATCTCTCGATGCGATTGTCGCAATTATGAACCCGCTAGACATAGCCTTTTTAGAAACAGATATTCCGATAGCACTCGTACTAGACGCGACCTTCGCACTCCAGCATAACTATCTTCCACAATTCTCCAATCTCTGGGAGTGGTCGACACATCAAGCCAACAAGGTCGAGGAGATGGCGTACCAGAACGCAACGGTGCTGCTGTATTCCTCCTACTGGGCTGCTCGGTCTGCTCTCGAGGACTATGGGGTTGATCCACAGAAAGTCCATACGATCTTCTTTGGCGCCAATCTGGATACGATACCATCGCGAGAGATGGTTCTGGCCAAGAAGAAATCAGAGCGATGCCGGTTACTTTTTATGGGTCTTGGTTGGGAAAGGAAAGGCGGAGCAATCGCCTTTGAAACGCTGCTCGAACTGGAAAAGCTAGGTATTCAAGCAGAGCTGATCGTGTGCGGCTGTACACCTCCCAAAGAAGTGGCCCATGAACGCATGAGGATCATCCCATTCTTAGACAAGAATGATGAACGACAAAGCAAGGAAATAGAGAACCTCTACGCCATGTCTGATTTTCTGCTTGTACCAACAAGATGTGATGCCTATGGCCATGTTTTCTGTGAGGCAAGTGCATTTGGGTTACCTTCCATCACAACCAATACTGGGGGGGTTCCAGAGGTAGTCAGAAATGGAGAAAATGGCTATGTGCTTCCCTATAGTGCCAGAGGTTCCGAATATGCTCGGATTATCGCCGAGATCTACCAGGACGATCAGCGTTACATCGCTCTGGTCGAATCAAGCCGAAATGCGTTTGAGAGCAGAATGAACTGGGATGTCTGGGGGAGCGCTGTAAAGCAAGTATTGCAAAACATTATTGGTGGGACTCCATTAAACCGCAAAGTTGAAGGCGAAAACCTTCGCGAAATAGTACAGGAAATAGGCAGTTGAAGCATGAAAGTCACCGGGGTCCTACCCCTAGATCCAACATGAGTACCACCAAAAAAGTTTCGAAAAATTTTGCCTCTCTTACTATTGCAGAAGGCGTAACGAGGACCTGCGCTATACTTCTGTTTATCTACATTGCCAGAGTTCTTGGAGTCACTTCACTTGGTGAACTTGCCTTTGCTACTTCTGTAATAAGTTTTTTCACCTTTTTTGCTGACTTTGGACTCACAACGCTTGGGATTAGAGAAATAGCAAGACACAAAAAAGAGACAGATAGTTACGGAACAAATATTCTTCTATTTCAAGTTCTTTTCACTTTACTTCTTATCATTCTTCTCGGAGTACTCCTCCTCTTTGTGCCAATAAGCTACACGCTAAAAGTTATTACATTCTTCTATGGACTTGGGCTCATTCCACTTGCATTGGACATGTCCTACATATTCCAGGCCCACGAAAAGATGGAATATGTACTAGTTGGAAAAACCGTGAATCAAGGAGCTTACCTTATTCTTGGACTTGCTCTGATCACCCTCTTTAAGAATGTCGTCTTCGTTCCCATCGCTGCACTCATAAGCGGAGTGGGGGGAGCAATTATCATCTATGTTATTTTAAAAAAGATATTAAATTTTAAGCTAAAAAAACCCGACACTAAGATCTTTAAAATGCTTGTTATAGCTGCAATTCCATTTGTTACTTCAGAAATTTTAATCCAAATTTATCGCAATCTCGATATAGTTATGCTCCAATTTATTAAGAACACTAATGAAGTTGGATATTATTCATCAGGTTATAAAATCGTGAACAGTATTATTTTGATTATTTCTTTTGTTCCGATTTCATTTTTCCCACTCATCTCATATCATTTCAAACACGACAAAAGACAGTTTAAACAGTCCATCTTGCTCTTTTCACAGATATCTGGACTTTTATCGATCCCTCTGGCTGTTGGTGGAATCATTTATGCTAGACAGATCCTTATGCTCTTGTATGGAAGTCAGTTGTTAGCAGGTACAGATGCGTTTAAAGTACTGCTCCTTTTACTAATCGTTATTCCGTTCAAGGTTTTAGTTGCTTCAATCATCATTGCTGCTGATAAACAGAACCATTATATGGTCTCCGGTGCAATTGGAACCATTATCAATGTTATACTAAACATCATTCTGATCCCCAGATATGGAATGATTGGAGCAGGAATAGCAATAGTTGTGACAGAAACCGTAGCAGGGATCTATTTGGTTTTCACTTGCTTCAAACTATTTGATTATAGTAGTGACATTCTCAAGAAACATTTCCTAAAACCAACAATAGCCGCCATAATAATGTCTCTCATAGCTTTTAAAGTGCCAAATATATTTTTGGGCATTCCTTTAGGCGCTCTCGTCTATTTTGCGGCATTATATCTAATAAAAGGAATTCCCGAAAATCAAAAAATTGATGATGATTTCGATCCGGCAATTCTCGAGCAGCAACCATGGTTCCAAGCCGATCAGCTTGCAACAGCTTCCGTCGAACCAGCTACTCCGACGGCAAATCCAACTGATATAAGCCTGATTGATAGATCGGATTCACAGAGTACCGTATCTCGAGAAGAGGTGATGCCAGCACCACCTGTATTGCTTGAGATGCTGACCAGAGGCGATCGATTCCAACCCAGCGGCGCAATATCAGCATCACCTGCTCAACCGCGGGCAGAACCAATCCCGAGTACCAGCGAGACACGGGAAGACGAATCTAGCACCACCCCCGCTATCTCTCAACAGGAAGAAGAGCCGTCTTTCTTCTTTGCCTCTGACGGCAAGGAAGCAGACATGGGCTGGCCAGAGTGGTTGAAATCCCTGGGGGCCGTGACGATGGAACCTGAACCAGAGCCAGTTCAGCCTGCTCCACCAATTCCACCAACCGTTCCTTTAAGCCAGTCCGAGCCAGGCCAGCCCTGGTGGGCCAATCTGTCCGATCAGGTTTCAGCGCCAGAAATGCCTGCTCATCCTGCCGTTGAGCCTGTGGCAGCTCCCGGCTCCAACGTCTCACAAGAATCGCCCGTCTCAGCGACAAATCGTGTTGAAACGACACCTGAACAGCTATCCGAGCCGGTAGCCGATCAAGAAGCTCCGCTCATGCCAACTTACCGCGCTGACGCATTGCTCGAAAATGAGCTCGAGACGACTATGAAACGCCCGGCCGTCCGCCTGCAAGCCCTGCAAACATCAACAGCGCAGTCCGATCCGTCCTACCGCCTCGGCAGAGGACGTCCCGCGGATTGCACAACAACCGGCAATGCTGCCGACAATTTAAGCAGCAAAGCGCGGCTTGTCAAAGGTTACCAAAGCCAGCTTGCCGGTGCCTACGATGATGCCATGCCGGAATACCGCATTATCATACGCAATGCGCCCGAACTTCTGGATGAGGTTATCAGTAATCTACGAGCTTTGCTCAAGCTAGCACCCAAGTACTCAGCGGGGTACCGTGTACTTGGCGATGCTTATATGCGTCAGGGAGAGTATTTACAGGCGATGGAGGCATACAATAAAGCCCCGACTATGGCCAGAAAAGCCAAAAGTCAGAACAGAGTTGAGGGAATAGCTCATGATGTCAATAACAGAACTGGCTAAAACACTGATTCCTACGCGATACCATCCTGCGGCTCGGAAGCTTCATCGCAAGCTTGACTGGTGGCTCCGGGGTCAAAAGCTCTATCGCTGGCTCCGTGTGCTTCCGTATATAGGTAACGAGGCCTACTGCCCATGCTGTGACAGCCACTTCCGTCGCTTTATTTCTTATAGGCGAAATGGTATGTGTCCGCGCTGCGACTCCCTTGACCGCCATCGCCTGCTGTGGCTCTACCTACATAACTGCGCTAACATTTTCCGCGATAGACTCAGAGTTTTGCATTTTGCGCCTGAGGCTATAATTCAGAAAAAGCTGCATGCATCCCCTAACCTCGAGTACACGAGTGCGGACCTTGATTCTCCTCTCGCTATGGTCTCACTTGACATCACCGACATTCCCTACGCAGAGAACACATTTGATGTCGTTCTGTGTTCGCACGTCTTGGAGCTCATCCCCGATGATCGCAAGGCTATGAGTGAACTCTACCGCATCCTCAAGCCGAGGGGGTGGGCGCTCCTCCTGGTGCCGTTTGATGCAGAGCGGTCCGAGACGTTCGAGGATCCAAAGGTAGTTGACCCGAAGGAGCGAGAGCGGCTCTTTGGCGAGTTTAACCACGTTCGGGTTTACGGGCGTGATTTCAAGGATCGACTGGAGCATGTCGGCTTTACGGTGCGCCAGGAGTTCTACGCGCAGGAACTAGGCCCGACCTTAGCCCAGCATTACGGCTTGCTGGTGGAGTTGGATATGTTCTACTGCATGAAGCCGAAGAAGGAGTTATGATGAGTCTCCTGGCACCTATGTATCACAATGTCGTCCACCATTGGTCTGATGATATATACACTGTACAAGAAAGTCTTTTCGCGCAGCATCTTCAATGGATGAGGCTTACAGACCACCATCCAGTAACTATTTCTCAAATAGCAGATTGGCTTGATGGGCGTGGTTCTTTACCCTCTCGGGCCTATCTTATCACGTTTGATGATGGATATCTCGACAACCTCGAGGTCGCGTTACCATTACTCCAACAGTTTCGGGCAACAGCCTGCATTTTTGTTACAACAAGTTGGTGTGGTATAAAAGAGGGTCCTCCAAGCACAAGGGGGTACCCGATGTTAACATGGCCCCAGCTCAGGCAACTGGCCGATGCTGGTGTGGAAGTCGGTGCCCATACTGTAACTCATCCTTTCTTAACCGATATTGCGCCCGAAAGTGCATGGGAAGAAATCTATCAAGCGAAACACGAAATTGAAGATCGCTTGGGACGAGAGGTACAGGCATTTTCCTATCCAAATAGCAAACACAATCAGCTTATTAGAGAGATGGTTCAACGGGCAGGATACCGCCTCGCCTTCGGTGGTAACTCTGGCTTGAGCCGCAGGGAAACAGACCGTTACAATCTCTATCGGCCTTGTATATATAACTTTTGTAAAGTACCAGAATTTTTGCTAAGTATTAGTACCGGCGTTGATGTGCGCACTCGCTGTGGCAACTGGATACGCCAGTTGAGAACTCTCAAGTATGTTACAAATATAATGGACCCAAGAAAGGAGTAAACGTGGGCGTGCGAACTCTCAAACAAGAAGTGATCAAGGGACTTCATTTTACTTATGTCAATAGGTACGAATTTCGCAGTACATATCTAATGACCTTCAAGTGGCGCTTTTACCACTTCCGCACTCACACAAAAGCACCGCTCATCATCGACTGCGGAGCACACATCGGCGTGAGCTTGCTCTATTTCAAACAGAAGTACCCCGAGTCCCGCGTCATCGCCTTTGAGGCGAACCCTGATACGTTCAAACTCTTGGAAGAGAATGTCCGGGAAAATCAACTAAGCGGGGTCGAGCTCGTTCAAGCCGCCATAAGTGACGAGGAGGGCACGATCTCGTTTTACGTCGGCAAAGAGGACGACGACGAACTCACACAGTGGGGCGATTCTGGCGTACAAAATAAGTGGAACACGGAGGACGGCTACACGGCCATTACGGTGCCTGCCGTGCGCCTCTCCTCGTACATCCAGGAGCCGGTTGATTTTGTGAAGATCAACATCGAAGGGATGGAGGGGATCGTCCTCAAAGATATCGAGTCGAAGTTGCACCTGGTAAAAGAGCTGCGTATCGAGTACCACGGCAGTTCTACTAATCCGGCGAACAAGCTTGAGGACGTGCTCGCGCTCTTGTCACGGCACGGTTTTCGCTACGTCTTGGAACAAAACAGGAGGGTGGTTGGGCTGACGCACGTGAGGCGCGACGACCCGTATTTTCTCAATATTTACACGTATAGGCAGTGGTTCCCCTGGTGGTTTCATCGCTATCTCTGGCATGTGTCCTCTCTGCGCTTTGCGCCTTCTCTCGTGTGCAGATGGTTAGGACAGATTGTGGCAAGACTGGTAAAGAAGTCTTGGAGGGTGCGTTCCCCACTGATGGCGTAGCCAAAGAGCAGCACAAGGTCATCGACTTCCTCGTGCTGCCCGCTACAGCGTCGGATCAGCAGTACCAGGCAGTGCTTGAGGCCGTAAATCCTCGATCAGCACTCCATGGATTTCCCTGGCTGTCGCTGTAAGCAACGCCTGTCCCCACTCGTACTGTATTAAAGTTGTATTGATTAATCACTCTAGAGTAATCAGTGAGAGTAATAATATTGGCCAGCGGCGTTTTGGTGGTTGTATACAGCCGGTCATCATGCGCCCAAAACATGCCGATTAAACCGCAGGATTCCATTTGTTTGGCCGCATTATCCATCATAGTAATTCCATAATCAGGATCATCTCCTGTTCCCCATCCGGGATTTTCTCCTCCTTTCAGAAAACCATACTTATTGGCAATATAACTAACATATCTCACTGCTCCCCAAGTATTTACTATTGGATCAGTGTTGAAATTCACATTCATGTCACTTGGTTGACATAAATTATTAGGAGGAACGCCTGAATCATCGCCCATCGAGGAGACGTAAGCTATGATATTGGTTTTATTGGTTAGCGCTGGATAGAGGTTTTGCCAGACAGCAGCCCGGCTCATGGTACCATTAGAATCCCCGCTTCCATTCAGATAATTGTTAATATTTGTCCTATACTCATCCGGACGTGTACCAAAACCAGGAGTTTCAATAGTCAGATAATTATTAAAACCAGCATTCCTATAAAGAGCAACCTGCCAATTGTAGTAGTTCATCCGAGAATTAAAGTACCAATCATACCATTGTTGTACTTGGGAGGTGGTAAAGGGCTGGCCGTTGTAGGTCGTTTGACCCGGCCGCCACCCTGGGAAAGGAGTACTGCTGACCCCTAATGGCAAATTATTTCCCATTCCTTGGGCATTAATATCATAAGCCCAATAACTATTGGTATGCCCCAGGACATCTGTTGTAGGGGGATAAAGGGCTTCTCCTCCATCTCCTCCATCAACTCTAAAATCCCAGATGTTGTTTAATCCTACCCGTGCATTTAGCTGTTGTAGCGCGTGAGTTTCAAAATTCTGAACTTTTTGTCTCACAGTGTTATTAAAGACATAATTCGGGGAATCATAATAAGACTGAGGAGCAGTAACTCCACATTGGTTAACGTAATAAGCGTTAGGAATCTGCATCACCCAGGAAGGAACATAATGAATTGCCAATTGAACATCAACTCTTTGACCGGCTTGTAGGAAAGTATTGATACTATTGGCCACATACGCCATCTGGTTCTCGTTGAACACACCGTCAGAGGTCTCATAATCTTTCCAGGCAAGTGTTACATTTGCGACAGCCACTCCAGCATCATGTTCTTTTTTTGCTACATCAGCATAACTTAACCCTAAAGTGGTAAAAATACTACCATTGGCTGTTTCTAATGTACCGAACAGGTAATTCGCTGTAGTGTTCGGACCACTAGCATGAACCGAAGAAACTATGGAGGAGAATTTGGGAAAAGAGCCATTTTTGAGCTGGAGTATATGGGAGATCACTGATCGCTGCGTTGAGAGGTAAACGCTTGGCGTTGTCCCTGGCTTCTCAGCGCAAGGTGGCAACGCAGAAAGTTTAGCTGTTGACGCAGCGATCAGTAAAGGGAGCGCTAATATCTCGACTACGGTAATAAAAATCGATAAACGTGATCTGACCATATCCTCGCTCAGTCTAACTCACAAAATCGCCATGAGATGAGTGTGCTTGCTTGTTGCAAACAGTACATTTGCTGACCCATATCTTGCTCTTGGCTTCCCCTGGCTTGTACCCTTGTGGCCCACCCTGTCGCTTGCATGCAGCTTACAGCTCTTGGGGCTGTCCTTCGTCAGTCGCCCTCCTAGCTCCTGAATCCGCCCAATCGCCTGGGCTAATTGGGCAGCACCTGGGCCAACTGTTCCCACCGGGCTGCGTCCTCCGCTTCCAATTGTCCTATGCGTTCTTCTGCTGTCATGGCTTTATTCTAGCAGCTTTGGCAACCCCTCCTAAGCAGCTACAAAGAGGAAATAGGTGGCTTAGGGAAGAGCTAACTACCCAATGCATTCCCACCAAAGGTGATAGGAAATATGGTATAATACAAGAATTGACCCTGGTAGTGCGTCAGTGTCTCGATCCAGAGTGTCCGGGCTTTCATAAACGTTACCGACCGGAAGAAGAAGGGCGCTGGGCGTTGCCGCATGGCGAATTTGGCTGAGAAGTGATTGCCCTGATTGGTCAGTGGCGTAAACGCTCACACCGCAGTGTGCCAGAAATGCATCAGGCGCTCCTGGCGCGTGGCATCAGTAGCGCGCAGCGCAGCGTCACCCATTTGATGCAGCGCTATGAGGAACTGGTGGCCTTGCTCATCACGGATCAGGAGCGCATCAAGGCCCGGTTACAGAAGCAAGGACAGATGATCCTGGCGCTTGATGGAGTGCAACCCGATGTGGGTCACGAAGTGCTCTGGGTCATACGTGACTGCCTCTCCGAAGAAATGCTGTTGGCGCTTCCCTTGCTCAGTAGTACACAGGGAGACCTGACGGCTTTACTCAAAGAAGTCAAGGAGCTGCTCAAAGAGCTTGCGGTGCCGGTCAAAGGCATGATCTCCGATGGAGAAGTGACCATTGTTCGCACCTCTTGTCGCTTTGTGCCGCTTTTTCACTTCTAACGATGGCCCTCACGCGCTTGTTCGTTCCGTTGTCCCTTGTTATTGGGGCTTCACGTTGTAAAGTGTATCGGCGGGCCTAATAGGCCATTGCCTCTATCAACCCCAGCATCACTTCCTTATCCTCCTCCTCCAAAACAGTACGCGGATCAAGCAGCAACGTATCGCGCAGGATGCGCGTAACAATCGGGATACTTCTCAAGCGCAAACGTTTTGCCAGTTCATCGAGTGATAGAGAAACCTGGTCGGCATCGATTGCTAACAACATCGTGGGCAGCATTTCCCCTGGGAGGGAACCACCTCCGACGGTCGACTCTCCACGTTGCGTACGTGCAGCAATACCCTGTGCTCGCAGCTTCGTAGCCCATCGCGTAGCCCGGGAAACAAGGCTCTCAGGTCGCGCCGCTATCATACGCCAGATCGGGATATGCTGCGATGCCTCCTTGCGTTGATAGTGCCTCAGCGTGGCTTCCAGGGCTGCAAGAGTCATCTTATCAATTCGCACAGCACGCATCAGAGGGTGCTTGGCGATTCGCGCCAGTATCTCAGCCTTCCCCACCAGGATACCCGCCTGTGGCCCGCCCAGTAACTTATCGCCGGAAAAGCAGACGACATCGGCTCCCGCAGCCAGGCTCTCCTGTGGCATCGGCTCGTGGGCCAGCCCGTATTCTGCGCTGTCAAGCAGGCAGCCGCTGCCGAGATCATCCATCACAAGCAAGTTATGCCGCTGGGCAAGCTCAGCCAATGCAGCGATAGGAGTGGATTCGGTAAAGCCGCTGATCACGAAATTGCTGGGATGCACGGCTAAGAGGACTGCCGTGCGTTCACTGAGCGCCGCCTCGTAATCGCTGATGTGGGTGCGATTAGTCGTGCCGGCTTCAACCAGCAGGCAGCCACTCTGGCGCATCACATCGGGAATGCGAAATCCACCACCGATCTCCACCAGTTGCCCGCGCGAGATAATCACCTCGCGTCCCATTGCCAGCGAACTCAGTGCCAGCAGTACCGCCGCGGCATTGTTGTTGGTGACAAGGGCAGCCTCCGCTCCTGTCAATTCTCGTAACAGCGCGAGTACATGTGTATGGCGCGAACCACGCTTGCCTTCCTCTAGGTCATATTCCAGGTTGGAGTAACCCCCTGCCACCTGCTGTACTGCCCGTAAAGCCTCCTGGGACAGAGGAGAGCGTCCCAGGTTTGTATTGATAATCACACCTGTGGCATTGATGACCGACCGCAGGTGTGGCTGCTGTTCCTGCTGGAGGGTGTGTTCTGCTACAGCCAGTAGTTGTTCAGGGGAGGGGCACAGTGAGCCGTTGAGAATATCAAATCGCGCTTGCGCAATAGTGGCACGTAAGGTACGTAATGTCATGCTGCGAGAATATTGCGCAATCAGCCTCAATCCGCTAGGCGATTGCAGAAGCTCATCAATCGATGGCAAGAGACGCAATTGGTTCTGATCAATGCCCATAAACCACCCTCCCATCAATGCAAAGCGTAATACAGCGTAATCGCCAGGCTGTTAGCAACTTTGCCCATGATCGAGCGCAGATCGGCCTCATTGAGCTTGCAAATAGCGTACTGGTCGGCCAGGAGAGAGCGCAATACAGGATACATCAACTCAGTTTTAACCAGGCTGTCGGTATCCAGCAGTGGATAATCACGTTTCAAGAGGATGTGGTGATACGGGCGCAGCTTACCCCGGTAGGAGGTCAGTGCAACAACATTTACAGCGCCCGCGTGACGACAAAACGGGTCGCCCGAGACGACAAGCGCAGGATGCCAGTCAAGGATACGCTTCTCTTCAATACCTGGAGGCAGCGACGGATAACCGAAATTGACCCAATACACCATACCGAACTGTACAGGCGTCTGATACGTCAGGGCATCCGGTGTAAGTTCTGGTGGATGAGGCATCGCTTAACTACATATCTTCTACTACAGGACGCTATGGATGGGCATAAGAGATTGCTGGCGCGTAGGAAAGCATTTCGCTGGCTTCAAGCTGAGCATGGAAACAGGCGCTGGTAAGTGGCCAGGAGCGGACAACTAGACTTAAGCGCTCTTCACGTTCATCTTGACTCTCTTCCTGAAGGGCAACAGCTATGATATCCATTTCACGCTGGTACTGTTCTGCAAGTAAGGAAGAACGACCGAAGTCATAATTTGTCGCCATAAAGAACACCTCTTTATTTCCAATGTTCAAACGTCGTACGAAATTCGTGGGAAGACTGTGATGTAATATCATATCACAATGTAATATCGCAAGGTACAAGCGACGAGGTATAGGTTTCATCTCTAACGTTGGTGATTATACCAGCAATTTTCGAAAGACGCAATGGTTTTAGCGCCATTTATAGCTGTGCTAGTAAATAGTTACCAAATTGTGATAGTTGCGCCAGATATTTCCTTTGTCTGCCGGTCATAAATGCTTGACATGGCACAAAGCGTCGGCTATAATAGGCACTCAGGGATAGCGCATAATTACGCTATTGTCAAGGATCAAAGAGGCACGTCGATCACTCAGATAGTGCGGAAGCGTGCTTTTGTGACGAATGTAGCAGGTTTTTGAGTCTCTTCGTCGGTCTTCTTCGTCTCTACTGCTCCAGCTTAATTTCATAGCATGGGCAATCCTGACGCAGCTATACTATACTACACCCGGCGAAAGCTCCGTATTCCGGGCAGTTACCAAAGCGGTCAACTGGGGCTGACTGTAAATCAGCTGTCTTCGACTTCGGGGGTTCGAATCCCTCACTGCCCACCCAAAAAACCTGCCCGTGTGGCGCAGCGGTAGCGCACAGTCTTGGTAAGACTGGGGTCATGGGTTCGATTCCCATCACGGGCTCCTGTGGTTTCTGAAGATGCTTGCCTGCAATGGCACGCACCTTTACGAAGCCCGCAGTCGACCCCTTGAGGGTACGTACTGCAAGGACGTACAAAAGCTTTTGCTGCCGTCTTCTGAAAAGGTCGTTACTTCCCCCAGGGTCCCGGGTTCTACCCATTTGAGGGTACCATAAGGTTTGAAGTTACTGTCACTAGTAGCGGGAAGTTTTAGTAGAATAGGCGATCAGTCTACCAGGAGACGGCTGCTGCATGTCTATACCCGTTGATTGCTATCTGATCGCAGATAGAATTGCAGGAGGAGCCACATCAGGAAATGGCGAAGAAGAAATTTGAGAGAACGAAACCGCATGTGAACGTGGGAACGATCGGGCACATCGACCACGGCAAAACGACGTTAACGGCGGCGATCACCAAAGTGCTGGCGACCTTGAGCGCCGCCAACAAATACACCGCCTTTGACCAGATCGACAAAGCGCCCGAGGAGCGCGAGCGCGGGATCACCATCGCGATCGCGCACCTGGAGTACGAGACGGCCAAGCGGCACTACGCGCACGTGGACTGTCCGGGGCACGCGGACTACATCAAGAACATGATCACCGGAGCCGCGCAGATGGACGGGGCCATCCTGGTGGTGAGCGCCCCGGATGGGCCGATGCCGCAGACGCGCGAGCACGTCTTGCTGGCGCGGCAAGTGGAAGTGCCGGCCATGGTGGTCTTCTTGAACAAAGTGGACATGATGGAAGACGAAGAGTTGCTGGAACTGGTAGAGTTGGAAGTGCGCGAACTGTTGAGCAAGTACCAGTTTCCCGGCGATGAGGTGCCCGTGATCCGGGGGTCCGCGCTCAAAGCGTTGGAGAGCCGGGGAGACCTCTCGCGCAGCGACGAAGCGGCCAGCTGCGTGTGGGAGTTGATGGACGCCGTCGACGACTACATCCCGACGCCGCCGCGGGCGACAGACAAGCCGTTCTTGATGCCGGTGGAAGACGTCTTTGGCATCAAGGGGAGAGGAACGGTGGCCACGGGCCGCATCGAGCGGGGAGTGATCAAAGTGGGAGAGTCGGTGGAGATCGTGGGGATGAAGGAAGAGACGCGCAACGTGGTGGTGACGGGAGTGGAGATGTTCCAGAAGACGCTGGATCAGGGGATGGCGGGAGACAACGTAGGATGTCTGCTGCGGGGAGTGGAGCGAGCGGAGATCGAGCGGGGGCAGGTATTGGCGAAGCCGGGCTCGATCAAGCCGCACAAGGTGTTCAAGGCGCAAGTGTACGTGTTGTCGAAGGAAGAAGGGGGGCGGCACACGCCGTTCTTCAACGGGTATCGGCCGCAGTTTTATGTGAGGACGACGGACGTGACGGGAGCGATCAAGCTGCCGGAGGGGGTGGAGATGGTGATGCCTGGGGACAACATCGAGATGACGGTGGAGTTAATCCAGCCGGTGGCCATGGAAGAGGG
>WNGH01005139.1_pt1 | contig 14123 bp, 9 predicted proteins | sample 5400631 | NCBI WGS metagenome assembly WNGH01 (sample SAMN13153373, study PRJNA577476) | soil metagenome | isolation source: 115 cm soil or saprolite under Garry oak tree replicate 1 | place: USA:California | collected 2016-06-15
GCCGCGTGACTTTGGTGCAGGAGATCGAAGAACCAAAGCAAGCAGGATTTCTAATTTACGCGCCGGTTTATCGCAACGGCGCCAAGACCGACACCGTCGAAGATCGCCGCGCGACGCTTATTGGTTTTGTTTACAGTCCATTTCGCGCCGGAGATTTGTTGACGAACATTCTGACGGCGAACGAATACCAGGGAACCGACTTCCAGGTCTTCGATGGATCGACGGCTGAGGTTGCGAATCTGCTCTACGACTCAGCGCCGCGCCCGGATGCCGCAAATAACGCTTCGCGGTTTGCCGCAACTACCACGATCGAGATCGCAGATCGTCCCTGGACATTGCGCTTTAGAACCAATCGCACTTTTGAAGCGAACTCTTCCGCAAATTTCGAGTTGCTGACCTTGATCAGCGGCGCTCTTTTGAGTCTGTTACTGTTCGCGATCACTCGATCGCAGACTCGGGCCCAAATCACCGCCGTAAGCGCGACGCGCGAGCTGATACACTCCGAGAAAAGTTTGCGTAAGAGCCTCGGCGAGCGCAAAACGGTAGAAGCCGCGCTGCGAAAATCAAAGGAAGAGCTGCTGCTGGCCAATTACCGCTTCCATGTCGCCGAGGAGGCTTCGAACAGTTTCCACTACGATTGGAATTTGGAAACCGACACGGTCGAACGCAGCGAGAACTTTTCCCAAGTTTTGGGTTACGCGCCCGATGAAATCGCCGAGACCTGGGAAGCGTGGAAGGCGCTTACACACCCGGACGATTTTCCACTCTCCAAGGCAGAGGCGATCGAGTATCTCAAAAACCTCGAGGGTGACACGCTGGAAGCCGAATATCGCGTGCTTCATAAGGACGGCCGCTACCGCAACCTCTACAACCGCGGGATCGTGCTGCGGGATGAGCAGGGCAAAGCGCGCCGCGTCATTGGACAAACCGTCGACATCACCAAACACAAAGTAGCCGAACAAGAACTGCGCGCGGCGCACGAGCGCTATCGCGAGCTTTTCCAAAACGCCAATGACATTGTTTACACGCTTGATTTGGAAGGCCGGCTGACTTCGGTAAACAAAGCGGGCGAGTTGATTACTGGTTTTCGGGCGGAAGAGGTGTTGGGCCGCAGCATTGCGGAGCTGGTGTGTCCTGAATCGATGCCTGCTATGACGCAGATGCTCGAGCGCAAACTTGCCGGCCAGACGAGAACCGATTATGAGCTTGAGATCCAAACGAAGAATGGTGAGCGCCGCACAATCGAAATCAGCAGCCGCTTAATGGTCGAGAACGGTGAGCCCGCTGGCATTCAGGGAATCGCCCGCGATGTCACCGAAAGAAAACTCGGCGAAGAAAGGGTGCGCGCGGCGAACGAGCGCGCCATCATCGAATACAAGCAACTGCTGCAGCGGATTGCCGCATTGGCGCAAGCCCTGGGCGCGTCGCATGAACTGGTTTCCATTTATCGAGCCTTGCGCGACTTTGCCATCGCTTCAGTGCCGTGCAACGGGTTATTTGTATCGCTCTACGATTCGTTGAAGGATGTTCGTACCGCGGCCTATGGCTGGGGCGATGGAGTCGAGTTCGATGTTTCTGCGTTGCCGCCCATGCAGGTAACCACTCATGGCCCAAACAGCCGGGCTGTGCGCATGGCGGAAGTCGTGATCACGGACAATTATATGAAAACCACCAGTGGCCATCCGCAAGTTATCGTTGGACCTGACAACGGCCTGCGTCCTCAGTCGTCTTTAGTGGTTCCGATGTCGGTGCTGGGAAGGGTTGTCGGGACAATCGAAGTGCAAAGTTATGCGCCGCGAGCTTACAGAGCCGACCATGCGACCGCGATGCGAATGGCGGCGAATCTCACCGCCGTGGCGATCGAAAATGCGCAGTTGTTGGCGCGCGAAAGCCAGGCCCGCGCGGAAGCTGAAAAGTCCAATCGTCTGAAAGACGAGTTTCTTGCGACTGTCTCGCATGAACTGCGCACGCCCTTGACCGCGATTCTGGGTTGGGCACATATGCTTGACTCTGACAAACTCGCGGACGTCCAGGCTCAACGCGCAATTCAAACTATTCAGCGCAACGCCAAAGCGCAGGCGGAGCTCATTGATGACATTCTCGATGTGTCGCGCATCATCACGGGCAATCTTCATCTGAATCTCCAGCCGACTGAATTGACTCGGGTAATCGAAGCCGCGATTAATGTCGTGCGTCCGACTGCCGATGCGAAAGGGATTGGGATTGAAACCGAACTGGGCGATCATCCCGCGTTGGTCTCCGGTGACGCTCATCGTTTGCAACAGATCGTCTGGAATTTGCTCTCGAACGCCATCAAGTTTACGCCCGCGGGTGGGAAGGTTCGCATTCGCACCTTCGAGGACGCTACGCATGTGCACCTTGAGATCGCCGACAATGGCCAGGGCATCCGCGCAGATTTTCTGCCGCATGTCTTTGAGCGTTTTCGGCAGGCCGACAGCAGCACGACGCGGAAGCATGGGGGACTTGGGCTGGGTCTCGCAATCGTGCGGCATATGGTCGAGATTCACGGCGGCTCGGTCCTTGCTTACAGCGAAGGCGAAGGAAGAGGCGCGATTTTTACGGTGACGCTGCCTTTGCTCTCGAGCGACGGGTTGATAGGGGCAGACGCGCCGGAAACGAGTAGCGATCAAATCCAAACTCAGCCTGAATTGAAGGGAGTTCATGTGTTGCTGGTCGATGATGACGCCGGCGCGCGCGAGATGATTTCGGCGGCCTTGAACGAACGCCAGGCGCGCGTCACCGCGGTCGCGTCCGCGCAAGAGGCGCTCAGCGAAATCAAACGAGCGCGTCCCGATGTGTTGGTGTCCGACATCGCGATGCCGGTGCAGGACGGCTATCAATTGATTGAAGAGGTTCGCGCGCTGGAGGTGAATCAAACAAAGACGATTCCGGCGGTCGCGATTACTGCCTACGCGCGCGAAGAAGATCGCCGCCGCGCTCTGGCTGCCGGTTATCAGAGCTATCTGCCAAAACCGATCGAACCGAGAGAATTGATCGAAATCGTCGCCAAATTATCGATGTCGCGACCTCTCCCGATAGGAGAGAAGTCAGAACCGCCTGCGGTAGCGGGCGGTTGATCTACGGCTCTTTCGACACTCGGATTAAAACAATTCATGCCGCATCCACATCGATCCTACGATGATGAAGGCGATGGCCTCGCCATCATTCTGCTGCATGGCTATCCATTCAAGCGCTCGATGTGGCGCGAACAGATCGATTTTCTCAGAGCGCACGACTTTCGCGCGATTGCTCCCGATTTGATCGAGATGTCCGACAAGCTTCAGCTTGTCGCTGACTCTATCGAGCATGAGACTCTAAGGCAACGACAAGCTGAAGCTTATCGGACAATTAGGACGGTTGATGTGTGGCCGAGTCCCGTTGTCACCCAGCTAAAGCAGGGTGTGAATGAGAGCCTAACATTCGACCTAATGGCTATGTCCCGGTAACACTCGAAGCGGCGAAACAATTAAGATGACAGAGCTGAAAAAATTCACCATCGAAGAACGCGTGCGCTGGGGCGACGTGGATGCCGCCGGCATCATTTTTTACGGCTCGTACATTCGCTTTTTTGAAATTGCCGAGACGGAATTGTTCCGCGCTGTCGGTCTGCCATATGGCGTGGTCTTCGACGAGCTGAACATCTGGCTGCCGCGCGTTCATCTGGAGTGCGACTTTCATCGCGCAGCGCAACTCGACGACCTGCTGGAAGTCAGCGTCTGGGTGGGAAAGATCGGCACCACGTCCCTGCGTCTGAATTTCGAAGTACGCCGCAAGGATCGAGACGACAAAATTGAAGAGAAGTTGATCGCGACCGCGCACTTCGTGCTCGTTTCAACCCGCCGCGATAATTTGCAGCCGATTCCCGTCCCCGAAGAACTCCGTCGCGCCCTGGAACCTTACACTGGCTAATAATCAACCTGTCCTGCTGTCTGCCTCCTGCCGTCTGCCTCCTGCTGTCTGCCTCCTGCCGTCTGCTTCCTATTCTTTCCCGCGCGGCAACCCTTCGATCAAATGATCCATTCCCAGCCAAAGACTCCAGCTATGGTGATAGAAGACGAGTGGAAACGAAACGCCAATCACGAATAGAATGCTGAGGGTGATTTGCTCGTCAAAGTTGGTTAGTAGCAGGCTGGCAAAGTAAACCAGCAAGATCAAAACTTCGGTAGCGACGACATTCGCCATAATCGCCCCAACAAAGAATCCTTCTTCACGCTTGAAGATCACGCCGCACGCCGTGCAACTTTTCTTGGTATGGAAAGGACGCTGAACGATTGAGGCGCCGCCGCAAACCGGGCATTGCAGCTTGAGACAACGCAATAACGTAAGCAGGATCGTGCGTGGATCTCTCTTCATACCGTTAGTCCCGGAGGAGCATCATACTTACAGTTTTGGCCAGAGCCGAAATGGCAACGCTCAACGGAGAGGCGTGTCTAGACTCCTTGCATGTCAAAACTTAATACATTTGAGGTCAAGTTTGAGGCGAGCCGGCCCTTTCGTAGTAGCCAACCGCAAAGCGGTTGCAGCATCCAGCCCAGGGTTGCCGCTTCGGCTACCCTGGGTTAACGCGGTCCGGAGAATCCCAACCGCAACGCGGTTGCGGCTGTTTTTGTTTCGTCAGGGGAATGACGCAACCGCGTTGCGGTTGGAATGATCTTTTATCCATGATCCCAGGGTAGACCGAAGCGGCCAACCCTGGGCTGCAGGGCTCAACCGCGTTGCGGTTAAGAATCGAACGGCCTTCGTTCAGATTTGAGGCAAAGCCTAGCTAGTCATCCATCGAGACATCTTGAGCGCGAGAATGCTACTCTATTCGCTCAAAAGGAGTCGATCATGAAAAAGTTTTTTGTGACGGTTACGTTGCTCATCGCGTTCTTATCACTTGCTTTCGGTCAAGCGACGGACAAGTCCGATAAAACCCGAACCGCCTTACTCAAGCTCACCGATCAAATCACGACCGCAAAGTCACATAAAGACGTGGCGCAACTCGAACGTCTGCTGACGGACGAATTCATGCTGACGAATCCGGCGGGCTTCGTAGCCAACAAGTCGGAATACCTGGACGGCGTCAAGGCAGACTCCGCCACCTATGAATCCGTTTCCAATAGCGACCAGGTCGTGAGCATCTATGATAATGCGGCCGTCGTGACCGGCAGCACGTTAGTGAAGGGCCGTTTCGAGGGCCACGATATCGGCGGAAACTTTCGCTTCACGAATGTCTTCATCCGCCGAAACGACTCTTGGCAATGTGCTGCTATGCAATTGACGCGGATCGTGCAGCAATGAATTTCTGCGCTCATCGGTCGCCTAAACCAATCTCGGTTGTTCGTCGAACTGTCTATACTCTGAGATTGAGATAAACAATGGAGACTTATGAGAACTGGCGAAAGAGCTTTTCAGCTTATGGAGTGACTCCCACTCGTCGCATGAAATCCTGAAAGCGTGGGTCGGTTCGCAGATCGTTCAGCCGCGGATCGAAGCGCAGCGACACCGGTGACAGCGACCGCTCGCTATACGCCTTCTCAAGTTCCGAAAGCGCCCAATCAGTTTGCCCGAGACCTGCATAGATAACGGCTTTCTGAAAAGGCGAAACGAAAAGACGCTTACCTACCTCGTCGATCTTTTGCAGGGTCTTCTGCGCCTCGTCTTTCTTACCTGAGATCGCATACAAGTGGCCCAGGTCTCCCAGGCCATCGACGCCATCTGAAAGATTGATCACCTTTTGGAACTCCTCGATAGCCTGAGGACCACGCCCCTGTTGTTCGTACGCGAGGCCGAGCCACTCATGCAGGGGCGCAAAGTTGGGGTTTGCTTCCAACTTCCGGTTGATGAGATCGACAGCCCGATCATACTGGCCGGTAAAGTAGTAGTGATGGTACAAGCCGCTGCCCAAAGCGAAAGGCAGGAAAGCTTCGAATTTCTTCTGTTCGGCTTCGGCTTCGGCCACATGGTTTGTCGGCAGCAAATACAACCCATACCAGGCATGCACCAGCTTGGGATCGAGTCCTCGCGCCCGCGCTTATTCACGGTTGGCGCGGGAAAGTCCCAATCGTATTGATAAGAAATCCTGCCGAGCATTGAATGTGCGTACTCTACAGTTTCGTCCAGTTCCAGGGCTTTCATCACCGCTCTCGGCTCTGGAGAAGAAACTCTGAAGGAGCAACGCCGCGAGTTACGTAGTTGGCGAAACGCTCGCAGTAAACGGCGGCCAGTTGATGCTCTGACCCGTTGCATCAGCGAACGTTAACGTTCATAATGGCCTGTCTCCCCACTGCACATCAGATCGGCTAAATAATCCCGGCTACCTACTGGAGTGCTTATGAAAGGGATTTCTAACTTGGTTTACTGTGATGCATGCAACCTTCCCTAAATCTACCCGCTGTTTTGTGCCTTCTGGGAGTGGCCCAGGCACTGCTGCTTGCCCTCGTTCTTCTCACGATACAACGAGGTAACAGGACTGCAAATAGAATTCTCGCGGCCTTCGTGGTCTCGATTTCGATAAGCGTTAGCGCCTCAATTCTGAGCAACATTCACTACTTTCAGATCTATCCTCATCTGAGCCGGATTAACCACCCCTTCGATTTTCTGGGAGGCCCATTACTTTTTCTCTACATCAGGGCCCTGACTTCAAGGAATTCTGCTCTTGGAAAGAAGACGCTTCTGCACTTTGTGCCTGCCGTTGCAGTTGCGCTATATCTAACGCCTTACTATCTCCAAAGCTGGGACTTCAAGCATTCCAGCCTCCCATTAGCGAAGTGGTACTACGTGAGGTCCGCGCTCGTTATTGCGCAAGTTCTTTTTTATCTCGTGCTAATCATCTTAATGCTGGTGAGGTATTCACAAAGGGTCAAAAAGCAAAGCACGCCCGCCGAAAGGTCAGTCCTCTTTCACGTACGATTTTTGGTTATCTCATTTCTGGCCCTCTGGGTAATTGGCATTCTGCGCTACGGATTTGACCTGCGCTATTCAGATTACATGAGGCGGACGGTCTGGGTCCTGCCTTTGGCCGTCACCGTTATTCTCTACGCCTTAGCCTATTTCGGGCTGAGAAAATCCGAAGTTTTGATCGCGGTGGATGAGCTCCCTCCCGACAAAAAATATGAAAAGTCTACGCTCACACCCGAACGGTCTCAAAGATATCTCAGAAAACTGCAGCACGCGATGGAGCCGGAAAAAGTTTACACTGACGGGAACCTCACACTGCAAAAGCTGGCAACAAAACTGTCCATTCCCGTTCAGCATCTTTCCCAGGTGGTTAATGAACAGCTCAACCAAAATATTCTTGACTTCATCAACACGCACCGGGTGGACGAAGCCAAGAGAAGGTTGCTCGATCCAGCCAGGAAACACTTGTCGATTCTCGCTATTGCTGAAGAGGTGGGCTTCAACTCGAAATCTTCGTTCAATGCGGTCTTCAAGAAACACGCCAACATTACTCCTTCAGAATTCCGCAAACGGGTTGCTAATGGTCGCCACTGAAATAAAAAATAGAACCATCAAGAACCAGCTAGATACCGCTTTTTACTCCCTATCTGGGAGAGGCTAGCATCCATCAGCTTCGCCCCTCTTCCCGAGCCCTTCTCCCAAGTTGAGAAGGGAGAAAACGAAGAAGAACAACCGACCCCTCGACTAATTCAGAGATTCTTTGCCTAAACTTCGACTCCGAATGTCCAGAACCTTATATCTGGACGTCAAGAATTAGGTGCGAGGACGACTTTCTTCGACCCGCAGGCTACTAATGAGCTAGCAAACTAGCAGGCAATTGTGACAGGGCGATCCTGGGCCGACCAGGTCATCGTCAGTTAGACCACCTCAAGTTTTCTCCTCCTCGATTTGCGGCGCGTCCTTCAAGTCAACCTGTTCTAGAAATTCACCGGGGAGAAACATCATGACACCTGTATGTGTATTCCAATTCGGTAGCTTCTTGAGATCGCAACATCAGTCGCGCGTGACGCTAGCGTTAAGTCTCGTCTTACTGCTGGGCGCCGCTTCCATTCCATTCAGCGTCTGCGCGCAAACGGGAACGGCAGCCGCCGACCGGGAACGTCTGGCGCAATTCCAACAGTCGCTTGACTCTCTGCGCCGGCATTTTGGGATTCCCGGCCTCTCAGCAGTTATCGTGAACAACGGCCGGATAATTTGGGAGGGTGGTTTTGGCTTTCAGGATGTCGAAAATCAAATTCCCGCTACGCCCGACACGCCTTATCGCGCTGCTTCGATTACCAAGACGTTCGCCTCGATGTTGCTGATGAGATGCGTCGAACTGGGCACCCTGAATCTCGACACACCGATCAGAAACTACACGTCAGGCATTGCGGATTCTCGCGTCACCGTGCGTCATCTTTTTACGCACACGTCGCAGAGTTCACCGCCGGGCGAGAAATACTTATACAGCGGTGACCGTTACAGCTACTTAACTCCGGTGGTTGAGTCTTGCAGTGGTCAATCTTTCCGGGAAGCTTTGGCGAAAACAATTCTGGATCGGCTTGAGATGCGGGACTCCGTGCCCGGCCAGGACATGGAATTTCCCTCGGCCTCGGCGGCCGCCATGTTCGCGCCCGAAACTCTTGAACGTTACACGCGCGTAATTCAACGGCTCGCGAAGCCCTACGTGATTGATAATAGTGGCCGGCCGATTCTGTCGGCATATCCGCCTCGAGGTATCTCCGCCGCCGCGGGTTTGATTTCAACCGTACGCGACTTGGCTCGATATGACGCAGCGATCGACCAGCACGTATTGCTGGCGCCCCAAACGCAGGAGCAGGCGTGGACCAACCATGTCAATTCCAAAGGTGAGCGGCTGCCGTACGGTCTCGGATGGTTCGTGCAAACGTATGGTGGTCAGCGGCTCATTTGGCACTACGGTCAATGGGATACTTTCTCTGGTCTATTTCTAAAAGTGCCGGGCCGAAATATCACTCTCATCCTACTGGCGAATAGCAGCCGATTGAGTTCCCCCTTCAGCGCTCTCGGCGCAGGAAATGTAACGGGTTCTCCTTTTGCGAATTTGTTCCTGCAAATGCTCGCTGATCCCGAAGCGTTTCGGTCCAATCCGATTTCGTTGGACTTCTTCTTTGTGCGTCAGCATTATCTGGATTTTCTCAACCGCGAGCCGGATTCGGCCGGCCTGGAATTCTGGGTAAACAATATCGCCGCTTGCGGTGCGGACGAAACGTGCCGAGAGTCAAAGCGAATCAATACTTCCGCCGCCTACTTCCTCTCGACTGAGTTCCAGGAGACCGGCTATCTGGTGGAAAGGCTTTACAAAGCGGCTTACGGCGACGGCTCGAGTACGTCAACCTTTGGCGGGACACATCAAATCCCGATCCCGATCATTCGCTTCAGCGAGTTTCTGCCCGGCACTCAGGCGCTTGGTCAGGGTGTGATAGTTGGACAGGACGGATGGCCGACAGTGCTGGAAAACAACAAGCAAGCTTTCACGACGCAATTTGTGCAGAGCCCACGCTTCCTGGCAGCGTTGCCGCCAACCATGAGCCCGGCAGAATTTGTCGATAAGTTGAATACGAACACAGACAGCGCCCTGTCCCAGTCAGAACGCGATCAGTTGGTGAACGACCTGACTGCGGGCACTAAAAACAGAGCCCAGGTGTTGCGGGCGGTAGCCGAAGATCCGGATCTGAATACAGCGGAATTCAATCGAGCGTTTGTCTTGATGCAGTACTTTGGCTATTTGCGACGGAACCCAAACGATTCTCAGGACTCGGACTACACCGGCTACGACTTTTGGCTCGCCAAGCTGAACCAGTTCAACGGCAATTTCGTCAACGCCGACATGGTCAAAGCGTTCCTCGACTCAGAGGAATATCAGGCGCGATTCAGGCGCTGACAAATCGAAGGAGTTTCTTGTGAAGCAAATCCCTAAATCTCTTAACCGCAATCGGTGTTGCGGCCTTTTTTCGAGACCCGCCAAACAAGCGATGCGCTTAGCGATGCTGGTGCAAATCTTTCTGGTGCTTAGTCCCGGCTCAATGGCCATTGTTTGCGCGCAGCAGCCACAAAACCGTTTGCTGACGCTCCGCGGACGAGTGGTCGACGCTCATTCAGGAGAGCCCGTCGCCAAAGTCAAAATAGTCGTGAGTGGGTCGCCACAGAATGCGACCACGGACGAAGCCGGGGCTTTCACGCTCACGGACGTGCCGCCAGGAGAACTTAATCTCTACATCACGACTGTCGGCTATGGCTTAGTCAAAAAGACGATTACAGTGAAAGAGGCTGATGCCGCTGAAGTCGTGATTGCCCTGAATCAAGAGGCCGCTACTTTGACGGAACAGGTGACGGTGACCGCGGAACCCTACGCCGTTACCGAAACAAATGCAGCCTCGGAACAAACGCTCAACAAGACCGAACTGCAGGATCTCTCCAAAGTTATCATTAGCGATCCCATCCGCGCCGTGCAAAGTCTGCCCGGAGTTACTGCCAATGATGACTTGCGTGCAGAGTTTGCCGTGCGCGGCGCCGACTACCGAAGAGTTGGAATCTTTCTTGATGGCGTTCTCACAGAGAATTTCCTCCACCTCGCTTCAGGCAACGCGGACGAGCGGGTCACCTTGGCAGTAATTAATACTGACACGATCAATGAAGTGTCCCTATTGAGCGGAGCATTTCCCGCGAAGTACGGAGATGCGAGAGCGGGAGTACTTCTGCTTGAGACCAGAGACGGCAATCGCATCAAGCCGGCCTTTCGCTTCTCTACCGGACTACAACTCGGAACTTCAGGTGTAGCGGACGGACCGCTGGCAAACAAACGGGGGTCGTGGCTGTTTGCGGCGCGCTCAAGCCTGCTTGATTATTTGTCGCGCGCCATCGGCAAAATTGGCAATAACGATACTGAAACCGGCAGTGTTGATTTCAGCGATGTCGAAGGCAAAGTAATTTTTGACCTGTCTTCGCGGCATCGAATAGGTTTCGGCGGTTACTCTAGCGGATTGAAGTTCAAGGAAAGCTCGCTGCCGAATCAACTGGATCCGAATGCGATATTCAAGGCCCGATCCCGCAACTCTTTGGTAAATGCGTTTTGGGATTACACACCGAACTCCCGGCTTTTGGTGCAGACGAAGATCTTTGGGACCCGGACCAACTTCAAAAGCACCAACGGAAACAATTCGATTCTCAAAGACGAGTCCGTAACCCAATTCGGTGCTCGCAGCGATCTGAATTTTCTGGTGCGGCCGTCCCTCCGAATCGAGAGCGGAGTGTACCTGCGTTCGATAAGCGCGAGGCAGATCAGCAACGTCTTTTTGTTTCCTCTGCCCGGAACGCGAGTGAACCTCGAAACCTTCGATCGCAGGGCGGCCGAAGAGAGCTCGTATCTACAGGACACCTACACGAATCAGCGACACGGGCTGTCCCTGACAGGTGGCTTGCGAATAGATCACAGTGGGTTGACAAGTGAAACGAAGGCTTCACCTCGCATGGCTCTGGCGCTCAGGGTCAGGACCAGTTGGACCATTCGAGCGGGATTCGGCAGATATTACCAGTTCCCTGACTTCGAAGCGGTTTTCGGACAACTTGGCAACCGAAGTTTGCGCGCCGAGCAAGCCACTCATTACAACCTGAGCGTCGAGCGCACGTTCGGAGACAGGTATCGGGCGCTGGTCGAGATGTATGACCGGGAAGATCGCCATGTCATTTTCAATCTCTTTCAGCCGCAGCTACAGTCAAAACCGATCACGTTTGCCCAACTGCCGTTTCGCAATTCACTAAGCGGGCATGCGCGCGGGCTGGAATTCACTTTCCAGAGACGGAGCGCTAATCGCCTGTCCGGCTGGCTCACTTACTCTTTTGCGAGCGCGCATTTCAAGGAAAGCCCAACCGGTTTAAGTTTCGCGGGCGACTTTGACCAACGTCATACCTTGAGCGCTTACGGCAGCTACAGATTCACCGGCACATTCAACGTGAGCGGGCAATGGCGCTACGGCAGCAGGTTTCCCATTCCTGGTTTCTTTCGCTCGCAGGGAAGCGATATATTCCTGAGCAGCGAGCGCAATTCGCTCAGACTGCCGGCCTACAGCCGGGTCGATTTACGGGCCAACAAAGCTTTTCTGTTTGAGAAATGGAAGCTGACTCTTTCTGCGGAGCTGCTGAATGTGACGAATCACAAGAATCTCCGCGTCCCAATCATTGACGGTATTGACCTGACTACCGGTCGGGTGTTTCGTCATTTCGGTGCCACGATGCCCGTATTGCCGGCGGTTGGCGTCGCTATTGAGTTCTGAAACTCTAGGCCATTAGAAACAAAAGAGGTATTCTCAATCAATCGTGAGCGGCTACTCCAATCGAATAATCTGGGGCTGTGTTGCGGGCTGCCTTCTGGGCTCCGTGAGTCCAGGTAAATTCACTTCCGGATCATGCCAGGCCCAAACGGCTGCCTCTGTTTCTTCTCCTCAACCAACACCACCAACGCAGCAGCAGGAACCGATAAAGATTTACTCCCCAACCCACACCGACTCAGCAACAGGAACCGATAAAGATTTACACTGAGGAAGTACTCCTGCCTGTGGTAGCAACCGACAGTAGCGGACGCTTTGATCCCACGCTTGAAGCAGACGACCTGATGATCCTGGAAGACGGCGCGCCACAAACAATACGCAGCATGCGACGAATTCCCGCCAGCGTTCTGCTACTTCTGGACACTGGCGGTTTCCGAAACCCGGCAATGAAAACCAACGCCACCCGCGATCTCGCCATCCGCCTGGTTTCCCGACTTCGCTCAGGCGATCAAGTTGCGGCGCTTCAATTTGGCGGCAAAGTTGAATTGATTCAGAGTTGGACGGCAGAACCGGAAGTCGCGATCCATTCGCTGAAGTCAAAACTCTCTTCGGGACGGTACGGTCGTTTGCCAGATGCCCTGGCCGCGGCTTCGGTGCAACTGAGAAATGCTCCACCCGGTAATCGCCACATTGTATTGGTTACAGATGGAGGAGAGACACTGATCGACAAAGCGGATCTGGCGGCGGGCATGAAACAACTCTTCACGGCTCAAGCCACCATTCACGTCATCAGCTATACGTTGCTGGGTCGTAAAGAGATAAACGTGCAGCATCGCAAAATCCCGGTGATCGCCGCTGCCACCAAGCCGAAGGGTGAGATGGACACAACCGTCTTGCCAATTTTTCCAAATGCTCCTGAGAAGTTAGCCGAGGAACTGAAACACAAGAGCTTGCTTCGCATAGTCCTGACGGAGCCATACCCGGGGGCAATCGATCTTGACTACCCTGTGTGGCGACATAGTAGAGACCAACTGAAAACTCTGAAGCAGAATGAGATTTGGCTGGCTTGGCTCGCGGAGGAAACTGGGGGAGACATTATTCTGCCGGTTTTAGCGGAAGAACTTCCGAAGCTCGCCGATGACCTGGCCCGCGAAGTTGATTCTCAGTACGTAGTCACCTACCGGCCGAAGTCGGGAGTCGTCCTCAAATCCTCGGAAGAGATCCGGCGCCTGGAAGTGGTTTCGCGTCGAGTTGGTCTGTACGTTCGTTCCCGGCGCAGCTACGTGGTTACCGCTCCCTCCAAATAGAGTGAGAACAATCTTACGCATCCGCTTTGTCGGATGTCTTATGCGCAAAAGAATTCTGGAACACAAATCACTTGAAGGCTGTGATGTAACTTGTAGAGTCCGACAAACTTTAGTTTGTCGTGATCTTGTTCTAACAGGAGGTGCGACAAACTAAAGTTTTGTCGAACATGAGAATCCTGCTGGTTGAAGATGAGCCGCGCATGGCCCAAGTGGTGGCGAAAGGATTGCGCGAGCATGCTTATGCCGTCGATGTCGCGGGTGATGGCGACGCGGCGCTCTATCAAAGTGCGATTAATGATTACGATCTGATCCTGCTCGATGTCCTGCTTCCCAATCGTGATGGATTCGAAGTCTGCCGCGAGCTGCGAGCGCGGGGCGACGCTACGCCGGTGCTGATGTTGACCGCTCGCGCCACTGTCGATGATCGCATCGACGGACTCGACGCCGGCGCGGATGACTATCTGACCAAACCTTTTTCGTTTCGCGAGTTGCTGGCTCGCATGAGAGCTTTGCTCAGGCGTCATCCACAGTTCCGTCCAGCGCGCCTCGAAATCGACGATCTGGTTGT
>WNGH01032181.1_pt1 | contig 14122 bp, 14 predicted proteins | sample 5400631 | NCBI WGS metagenome assembly WNGH01 (sample SAMN13153373, study PRJNA577476) | soil metagenome | isolation source: 115 cm soil or saprolite under Garry oak tree replicate 1 | place: USA:California | collected 2016-06-15
CTCGGCGGCGATCTCGGCGAGTCGTTCTTCTTCAAGAAGCAGGTGAGTCAGCTGATCGTCGAGCGCGTGGAGCCGACGCTGGCGCTGGCGACGTGCACGCTCCTGCTGGCCGTCACCCTGGCGGTGCCCCTGGGCATCCTCGCGGCCTGGCGGCGCGGCACCTGGATCGACCGCGGGGTCATGGGCCTGTCGGTGCTCGGCTTCTCCGTCCCGGTGTTCGTGATCGGTTACGTGCTCATCTACCTGGTGGCGATCCAGCTCGGCTGGCTGCCGGTGCAGGGCTACCAGCGGCTGGCCGACGGATTTGCCGGCTTCATCCAGCGGCTGATCCTGCCGAGCATCGCGCTGGCCATCATCTACGTGGCGCTCATCGCCCGGATCACACGGACCAGCGTCCTGGAAGTGCTCAACGCCGACCATGTGCGCACGGCCCGCGCCAAAGGGCTCGGCGACCTCACCGTGCTCTTCCGCCACGTCCTGCGCAACGCGGCCGTGCCGATCGTGACCGTGATCGGGCTGGGCGTGGCGCTGCTGATCGGCGGCGTCGTGGTGACGGAGTCCGTCTTCTCGATCCCCGGGCTCGGCCGGCTCACCGTGGACGCGGTCCTGGCGCGCGACTATCCGACGGTCCAGGCGGTGATCCTGCTCTTCTCGGTCGTCTACGTGCTGATCAACCTCGTCGTCGACCTCTCCTACACCTTCCTCGACCCGCGGATCCGGTATTGAAGGCGGTCACGGCCGAGCCCATTGCCTCGCTCGTGCTGGAGCCGGTGGCCGAGCGTCCCGGCGCCGTTCGTCGGATGGCGCGCAACCGCAGCGTCGTCTTCGGCGGCGTCATCCTGGCCCTCGTGGTGCTGATGGCCGTGCTGGCGCCGGTGCTGGGCACGACGGATCCGGCCCGCGTGGAGCCGGTGCTCCGCAACCGGCGTCCGGGCGTGGTGACCAGCGTGCGGAACGCGGACGGCAGCCAGAGGGCCCGCACGCACTGGATGGGGACGGACAGCCTCGGCCGTGACGTCTACAGCCGCGTAATCTACGGGGCGCGCGTGTCGCTGCTGGTCGGCGTGTCGGTCGCGCTGATCAGCACCGCGATCGGCCTCGTCATCGGCATGTTTGCCGGCTACGTGCGCTGGCTGGACGAGATCGTGATGCGCGTGATGGACGGGCTCATGTCCATCCCGGCCATCCTGTTGGCCATCGGGCTGGTCTCGCTGTCGCGGGCCGGACTGCGCACCGTGATCGTGGCCATCGTCATCCCGGAAGTCCCGCGCGTGGTCCGTCTCGTGCGCTCGGTGGTCCTCAGCATTCGCGAGGAGCCGTACGTCGAGGCCGCGGTGGCGCTCGGCGCGCGGACGCCGGCGCTGCTGGCCCGGCACGTGCTGCCCAACACGCTGGCCCCGCTCACCGTGCAGGCGACCTTCATCTGCGCCTCGGCCATCCTCGTCGAGGCGATCCTCTCGTTCCTCGGCGTCGGCATCCCGCCCGAGACGCCGACGTGGGGCAACATCATGGCCGAGGGCCGCGCGCTGTTCCGCGTCTTCCCGCACAACATCCTCTTCCCCGGCCTCTTCCTGGCGGCCACCGTGCTCGCCGTCAACATGCTCGGCGACGGGCTGCGCGACCAGCTCGACCCGCGCGTGAGCAGACGCCTGTGAGCGCGCACGCGGCGGTGAGCCCCGCGCCCTCGCTCGCGGAGCGGTTCGCGTTCTGGTGGCTGCTGCTCGTCGTCGTGCAGCAGGCCCAGCGGGTCTTCCTGATCGGCGCCGCCGCGCTGCGCGACGTGCCGTCGCCCACCGTGCTCGGGCTCACGCTGGTGACCGGGCTCCGCGCCGATCTCGTCACGGCGAGCTTCGGCATGCTCGCCGCGCTCGCCGTCGCGCTCGTCGTCGCCGCGCCGGTGACGCTGCGCGGGCGGCCGCGCGCGCGGGCCGCGCTCGTCCGGACGCTCGGCGTGGCGGCGGCGGTCCTCACCGTCGCCTACGTCGCCGTCCTCACCATCGACATGGGCTACTACCTCTACAGCGGCCAGCGCCTGGACGCGGTCTTCATGGAGTACGTCACCGACCTGCTCGGCCAGGGCCGCCACGGCGAGGTCGCCGGCAGCCAGGTCGGCGCGCAGACGGCCGCCGAGCTGAGCGAGGTCGGCACGTGGGCGGTGCGCGTGCTGAGCTACGCGGCGCTGATGACGGCGGCCATCGTCGGCTGGCGCCTCGTGTTCCGGCGCGGCCTCGCCGGAGCCCTCGCCGCGCGGCCGCGGGCGACCGCGCTCGCCCTGCCGCTTGCCGTCGCCGTCGGCGCGTGGGGGGTGCATCCCGGCGGGCCGGACTCGGTGCAGTCGGCGCCCATCGCCAGCTCGACGTACTACGCGCTGGCGCAGAGCCCGATCTGGATCGTCAAGATGGCGGTGGAGACCTCGGGCAAGCGCGCGGTCATCCCGCCCGCGGTCCAGGCCGCGATGCCGGAGGCGCGCGCGATCCCCCTCGCGCGCGAGATCCTGGCGCCGGGGGCGCGGTTCGTCTCGCCGCGCTACCCGCTCGTCCACGTCGAGGAGCCGCGGCCCTCGCCGCTCGCGCGGCGTCCCAACGTGCTCGTGCTGTTCCTCGAGGCGCTCGACCGGCGCTTCGTGGGCCGCACCATCGCGGGCCGGCGCGTCACGCCCTTCCTGGACGCCATCGTCGCGGACAGCGTCTCCTTCGAGCACTTCCACGCGAACGGCGCGCAGACGTTCCACGGGCTGTTCGCCTCGCTCTGCTCGTCGCTGCCGCGCCAGGGCACGGCCGCCACCAAGGCGCGCTACGCGAACGACTATCTCTGCCTGCCCACGCTGCTCACGCGCGGGGGCTACCGGACGCGGATGGTGATCGGGCAGAATCGCGACCGCAGCCACTCGCGGCTCGGCCTCTTCATGGCGCGCAACGGCCTCGAAGAGCTGATCGACGAGGCCGCGTTTCCGCGCAGCGCGCCGCGCATGGGGCTCGGCGTGGCCGACGGCGCCCTGCTCGACCGCGTCCGCACCGAGATCGACGCGCTGCGGGGCGGGGGGCGTCCGTATTTCCTGGCGGCGCTCACCACCGGCACGCACCACCCGTTCGCGGTGCCGACGACGCACCCCGACGTGGCCGCGCTGCGCGCGGAGCCCGATCGCTACGTGGCGGCGCTGCGCTACCTCGACCTCGAGCTGGAGCGGTTCTTCACGGGGTTGCGGCGCGACGGCGCGCTGCGCGACACCGTCGTGCTGCTGCTGGGCGATCACGGCCGGCACGAGCGCGTCGGCCGCACGGACCTCGAGAACGAGGCCGGCCACTTCACGGTGCCGCTCGCCGTGTGGCTGGACCCCTCGCTGCGCGCGCCCTCGATCTATCGCCCGCGCGTGGTGTCGGGCGTGGCGAGCCAGCTCGACCTCACGCCGACGATCCTCGGCCTCGCCGGGCTCACGCCGCGGCTCTCGTCCTTCGCGGGCCGCGACGTGAGCTGCGCGCTCGCCGCCGACTGCCTGCCCGAGCGCGCCGTGTACCTGAGCGAGGTCTACGACAACGGCGCGGGCATCGCGGACGGCGAGGGGTTCTGGTTCTACGGCTTCGCCTCGCGCTCGCTCGAGCACGCGGATCTCGCGCTGCGAACGCCGCCGCGGCGCTGGCCGGCCGGCGATCCCGCCGCCGCCGCGCGCGTCGAGCGCATCCTGGCCCTCTACGTGACCGCGAACGCGCTCATCGAGCAGAACACACTCTGGTCCTGGCGGGAATTCGGCGAGCGGCTGTAGGTCGTCCGGTTATCGAGGGGCGGCACGGCTCCGCCGGGCCGCCTCCGAGCGTAATGGGGGTTAAGGGGGCCCTTCGAGGCCCCCTTACTTCCTCAGTTCGGCATTATCGCGGCGCGGGTCACGTGCCCCTTGTCCTGCTCGGCGAACGCGCGGTTGATCTCCTCCAGCGGGTACTTGTGCGAGACGACCTTGTGCCAGGGATATTTCGTCAGCGTTCTCAGCATGAGGTCGAGCGCGCCGCGCAGGTGCTCGGCCTCGTAGTGGGCGAGGCCGATGATGCGGCGGTTGCCGAAGATGATCCACGACGGATCGAACTCGGCCTTCCAGCCGACGTTGATGTTGCCGATCTCGAGATAGGTCCCTTCGGGCGCCGTCATGCGCAAGCCCTCGTCCACCACGCCGGGATGGCCGACCAGCTCGAGCACGACGTCGCCGCCCCAGTTGTCGGTCAGCTCCTTCACGCGCTTCACGCGCGCCTCGGGCGTCGTGAACTCGCGCAGGTCGACGAACGTGTCGGCGCCGAACTGCCGGGCCAGCTCCAGCCGCTCGTCGATGCCGTCGATCACGATCACGCGGCCGGCGCCCATCTCGCGTGCGACGGCACACGCGTACACGCCGAGCCCGCCCGCGCCCTGGACCACCACCGTCTGGCCCGCTTTCAGGCCGGCGATGTCGAGTCCGGCGTAGACCTGTGTGTAGGCGCAGTTCGCGCCGGCCGCCATCTCGTCCGTGATCTCGGGCGGCAGGAGGAACATCGCGTGATTCGGGCGGAGGTAGAAGTACTGGCCGAAGCCGCCCTGGAAGTGCGGCCACTGCTCGCACGACACGAGCCAGTTCGCCTGCCGCACGGGGCACGACTTGAAGTGGCGCGCCAGGCACGCCTTGCAGCGCCCGCACGGGAAGAAGTAGCGGTAGGCCACGCGATCGCCGACCTGGAGGCGGCGCCCGGCGGCGTCGGTGGTCACGCCCTCGCCGAGCTTGGCGATGGTGCCGAGTGGAACACGGCCATCCGTCCCGTCTCGGCCATTCGTAGGACCTCCTCTGCTGGCCGGTATCCTATCGCAACCGACGGGCGCGTCTAGCCGGCGTCGAGGTCGTCGATGTTCTTGATGAGCTCGCGGACCTGCAGCGCTTGCGTGATGTCGTAGGCGAGATCGAGGTGCTTGCGCGCGGCGTCGAGGCGCTCGAGGGTGATGAGACGCTTTTCGACCAGCACCAGGGTGAGCGCGTGCACCAGGGTGGCGAGTTTCTCGATCACGTCGGCATGCCGGCGACAGATGCGCGAGACGACCTCGGTGATGAACTGTTCTTGCTCGGGCGTGAACTCGTTCATGGGTGCCGGATGTGCGAACCACGTGCCACCGAGTTCAGGATCCCTGAAGCGGGCTCCCCGGAAGCCGGTATGCTTGTCCGATGGCCATGCTGTTCCCCGATGCGCCGGCCGACGTTCCGGAGGGTTTCGCCTATCACGCGGACGTCATGACGGAGGTGGAGGAACGCGCGCTGCTGGACGGCCTGAAGGCGCTCGCCTTCGGCGAGGTGCGCATGCGTGGCCAGGTGGCGCGTCGGCGGACGATCCACTTCGGCTGGACATACGGCTACGAGACCTGGCGCGTCGAGCCCGGGCCGCCGATCCCGGCGTTCCTGCTCGGCGCGCGGTCACGGGCAGCCCGGCTCGCCGGCGTCGATGCCGACACGATGGCGGAAGTGCTCGTCACGCACTACCCGCCCGGCGCCGGCATCGGCTGGCATCGCGACGCGCCGGCCTTCGGCGTCGTCGTCGGCGTCTCGCTGCTCGGCGCGTGCCGGTTTCGCTTCCAGCAGGGCCGCGGCGTGGCCCGACGGACGCGCGCGGTGACGCTGGCGCCGCGCTCGGCCTACGTGCTCGACGGCGCCGCGCGCTGGCAGTGGCAGCACGCGATCCCTCCGGGGCGCGAGGAGCGCTACTCGGTCACCTTCAGGACGCTCCGGGATGGCGGCGGCCCGGCGTGATTTAGGCACGCGCACGCGCCGCGAGGTTCGTACACTGACGGCGAGGGTCCGTCGAGGGCCCGGGGAGGGATCGTGGCGACAGGTCGAAAACCCAGACGTTCGGGAAGGCGCCGCGGGCGCGCGCGCCCGCAGGCCGAGCCGGAGGCGCCGCCGCCGGTCATCGAAGCGTCGTCGGTCTCGGAGGTCGAGGACGGCATCGAGCAGCCGCTCGAGGGACTGCCCCTGAGCATTCCGGAGCCCGCGCTGGCCGCGCGCGTGCCGGCGCCGGAGCCGGCGCGGCCGCTGCCGTCGGGCCGGCGGGCCATCTTCTTCGACGTGGAGAACACGAGCCGCGCCGAGCACATCTCGCGCGTCATCGCGCACCTCGCGCTGGACCGCGTCGGCCGGCGCACGGAGTTCTTCGCCGTCGGCAACTGGCGCGTGATCGGTCACGACACGGCGCGGCTGCTCGCGCGCCAGGGCGCGGCGCTGGTGCACAGCGCGCCGTCCGTCGGCGTGCGCGACTGGAGCGACCTCCGGATCGCGGTGGCCTCGGGCGTGTGGCTGGCAGGCGCGCGGCCGGGCGACGTGATCGAGATCGTCTCCGACGACCGCGCGTTCGACGCGGTCGGCGACGTGGCGGCGAGCCTCGGCGTGACGTTCCGCCGGCTGTCCTACCGCGGCCTGCTCGGCGTGCCCACACCGGAGCCGATCGAGGTCGAGCGCGTCGAGCGCGACTACGCTCACGCCGATCGCGGTGGGCGGCGCCGTCGGCATCGCGGCGGCCGAGCACGGCGCCCCGCGTCCCGTGCACCACGCGCCGGCGCCGCACGCGGCGCGTTCGGAGCCGGCCGCCGGGGCCGAGCCGCACACCGCCCCGCACGACGAGATCGTCGCCGTGGTGCGCGACCTCGCCCGCGCGCGCGGCACGGTGACGCTCGACTCGCTGGCAAACGCGCTCAAGTCGCGCGGCTTCAGCCGGCCGCCCGGCTCGCCCCGACTGATCACGCGGCTGCGCCGTATCAAGGAGCTCGACGTGAACCGCGCGGGCGTGATCACGCTCGTGGACGATGCCGCCGCGCCGGCGGCGTCGAGCGATCGCGAGGAGCCGGTCGAGCGCGCGACGGAGCCGGACGCGCGCGACGCCGAGGCGATCGAGTCCGTGGTGCCGGTGGCGCCGGCAGCCGAGTCGCCAGGGGAGTTGGTGGACGAGCCGGGCGAGGCGGAGCGCGAGACCGAGCCGCCGGACCCGGGCAATCGGGAGGGCGCGAATCTGCAGACGGCCGGCGGCGGCGATGGCGGCCGTCGTCGGCGGCGCTCACGGCGAGGCGGCCGGCGTCGGCGTGGTCGGGGCGGCGACGGCCGTGATGGCGGCGGCGGTCGCGAGGGCGGCGGTGGCCGGGAGGGTGGCGGCGGAGGCGGTGGTCTACCGCCGCGCGGCCGCGACACCAGCCCGCGCGGCACCGAGGCGGATCGCGCGCGCGACGTGGCGTCGCGCTACGCGCCGCGCGACGTCGCGCCGTCCTGGATCAGCGGCCAGCCGCTGGCGTAGCAGGATCGAGGGGTGCCCCGGCTTCGCCGGGGTCCCCGCGGCACGGAGCAGAACGGCTGCCCTCACGTCCCCGTCGGGCACTTCTTATGCTGCCAGGCCTGCACCATGCCGCCGCCTGGTCGACCCTCGGCGCGGGCAAGAGCCAGTTCCGCATTCTCCGCATGGTGGTCTTGATCTGTGACGTCGCGCCCGCACTTCGGACAGGTGCGTTCCAATGGCAGCGGCGTGTCCCTCATCAGTTCCACCGGCCGTTGCGCGCCAGGCGCACGCGGATCCCCGCGACGACCACGCGGGAGGCGCCCGATTCGACGCGGCCGACGTAGACGAGCCGGCGCTCCGTGGATCCTGAGGCGGGGTTCAGCGGTCCTTGAACCGTCGAGCGAGAGGGGGGTCGCAGACGCGCCGGCCGCGGAAACACGTCTTGCCGGGGCGCCTGTGTTGGGCAACTGAGCGAGGGCATCCGAGTGTTCGAAGTATGTCGCAATCGAGGCGACGACGACGCGGGTATCGACTGTCAGGAGTTCTATTCCGACCACTGATACACGGGCCCAAGCGTCGATGACGATGCCTTTGTCGAGAACTCGGTCGAATATCTCTACCTGGCTCGGACCAGCTCGAACTACTTTAGGGGTCATGGTCGTGCTCTCGCGGCTCGGCGATGCTCGCGGCCGAGCTCGTGACCAGCGTGACGCGATCGCCGAGGCGGATCGACATCATCCGGGCGCGTCTCCCCATGTGTGCGTCATCGTCACCGACGACGAGCACGGAGACGCCGCGTGCGGGCATGGCCGGCTGTCGTCGGTGTGAGAGTAGCGCCCCGCCCCGGGTCGCTGGCAAGACAGGAAAAAACTTTCCTGAGACCGGCAATCTTTACCTGGCGTCGGGCCCTTCGGTAGACAGAGGAGCGCCACGGCTACGCCGGGGCGCTCCGAACATTCGGGGGGTTTGGGGGGCCCTTCGAGGCCCCCCATATCAGCGGACCACGCGCCGCCGGTCGCTCACGGCTTTGGCCAGCTCCGACAGCACGGCGAGCGTTGCGTCCCAGCTCATGCACGCGTCGGTGATGGACTGGCCGTAGCGCAGGGTGGCTGTGTTCGTCAGATCCTGTCTGCCCTCGACGAGGAAGCTCTCCATCATCACGCCGACGATCGCCGTCTCGCCGCCCGCCACCTGCGTGGCGATGTCGTGCGCCACCACGGACTGGCGCCGGTGGTCCTTGCCGCTGTTGCCGTGGCTGCAGTCGATCATCAGCCGCGCGGGCAGTCGCGCGTCGCTCAGCGCCGAGGCGGCCTTGCGCACGTTGGCCGCGTCGTAGTTCGGACCGCTCTGACCGCCGCGCAGGATCACGTGGCAGTCGGGATTGCCGCGCGTGGAGACGATCGCACAGAGCCCCTGCTCGGTGACGCCGAGGAAGCGGTGGGGGTGCGCCCCGGCGCGCACGGCGTCGATGGCGATCTGCACGTCGCCGTCGGTGCCGTTCTTGAAGCCGATGGGCATCGAGAGGCCCGAGGCGAGCTCGCGATGGACCTGGCTCTCGGTCGTGCGCGCGCCGATGGCGCCCTACTGCGGCGAGATCGGGTCGAGGAACTCGCAGCCCGCGGGTAGCCCGAGATCCGCGAGGTCGACCAGCAGCCGCCGCGCCAGCCGTAGCCCCTCGTTGATGGCGAACGAGCCGTCCAGTCGCGGGTCGTTGATCAGCCCCTTCCAGCCCACCGTCGTGCGCGGCTTCTCGAAGTAGACGCGCATAACGATGCAGAGGTCGGCGGCGTGCTCGTCGGCGGCTCGCTTGAGCCGCCGCGCGTAGTCGATGGCGGCCACGGGATCGTGGATCGAGCACGGCCCGACCACGATGACCAGGCGGTCGTCTTCGCCGGTGAGGACGCGCGTCACGGCGTCGCGGCTGCGGCTCACCGTCTCCGAGCCGCGCTCGGAGAGCGGCAACTCCTCGAGCAGGATGGCCGGCGGCAGCAGCGGCCGGAAGCTGTCGACTCTGAGATCGCGGGTTCTCTGGAGCATCGGGCGACCATGATAGCCTACGCTCGCCCGGCGATGTCACGCATCGGTGTGATCTCCGACACCCACGGTCTCGTGCGCCCCGGCGCGCACGGCGTCGATGGCGATCTGCACGTCGCCGTCGGTGCCGTTCTTGAAGCCGATGGGCATCGAGAGGCCCGAGGCGAGCTCGCGATGGACCTGGCTCTCGGTCGTGCGCGCGCCGATGGCGCCCATCTCGATCCCCGCGCCGCGGGCTTCGACGCCGTCATCGCCGGACACTCGCACCAGCCGCGGGTCGAGCGCCGCGACGGCGTCCTCTATCTCAATCCGGGCAGCGCCGGCCCGCGGCGCTTCCGCCTGCCGGTGTCGGTGGCACGCCTCGAGGTCGATGCTTGCTCACTCGAGGCCGAGATCCTCACGCTCGATGTCTGATCTCTCGGCGCCCCTCGACCGTTACCGGGACGTCGTACGGCCGGAGTGGATCGACCACAACCAGCACATGAACGTGGGCTACTACCTCGTCGTGTTCGACTTCGCGACCGACGAGTTCTTCGCGTGGGTGGGGCTGGACGCGGCGCACCGCGCGGCGCACGGCGTGACGACGTTCTGCCTCGAGGCGCACGTCACCTACCATCGCGAGGTCCGCGCAGGCGACCCGCTGCGCTTCACGACCGTCCTGCTCGGCCACGACGACAAGCGCCTGCACTACATCCACGCGATGTACCACGCCGCGGAGGGCTTCCTGGCCGCGACCAACGAGCTGATGTCGCTGCACGTGAGCCGCGCCAGCCGTCGCGGCGCGCCGATGGCGCCCGAGATCCTGGCGCGCCTGGCGGCGATCCAGCGCGCGCACGACGCGCTGCCGCGGCCGCCGCAGGCCGGCCGCGCGATCGGCCTGGGCAACCGCCCGAGTTAGGCATCCTTGCCGGCTCCGACGCCCTCGGCTATGTTCGAGACTCACGAACAAAAGGGGATCTCGAACGCATGGGCATGATTGGCCTTCCTTCCAGCCGCCACATCTCTTATGCCACCGCGTCGGAGCGCGCCCCCGGTGCCGTGCTCGCCGTCCATGAAGCCGGTCCTCCCGCGTCGCCAAAGCGCCGACTTCTCGACCGCGTGCGGGATGCTGTCCGGGCCCGACACTACAGCCGCCGCACGGAGAAGGCCTACATCCACTGGATCAAGCGATACATCTTCTTCCACGACAAGCGCCACCCGGCTGAGATGGGAGCGCCCGACGTCACCGCGTTCCTGACATCGCTCGCCGTTCACGACAAAGTGGCGGCCTCCACCCAGAACCAGGCCTTGAGCGCCCTGCTCTTCCTCTATCGCGAGGTGCTCGGCGTCGATCTGCCGTGGCTCGACGATGTCGTTCGGGCCAAGCGGCCCCGGTTCCTGCCCGTCGTGCTGACCCGCGAGGAGGTCCGCTCCGTACTCCAGCGGCTCGACGGTGTTCAACGGCTCATGGCGCTCCTGCTGTATGGCGCGGGACTACGCCTGCTGGAATGCTGCCGCCTGCGAGTCAAGGACGTCGACGTCACGACGAACCAGATCGTGATCCGGGACGGCAAGGGGCGAAGGGATCGCGTCACGATGCTGCCAGGCGCGGCCAAGGCCGCGCTGATCGCGCACATCGAGCGCGTACGCGAGCAGCATCAGGCCGATCTCCGGCGAGGCGCCGGCTGGGTGGAGCTACCCGATGCGCTGGCGCGCAAGTATCCCAACGCCGGCCGCGACTGGAGCTGGCAATGGGTCTTCCCGGCCACGCGCTTCTATGTGGACCGCGTCACGAGCCAGCGGCGCCGTCATCATCTCCACGAATCCGTTCTCCAGCGGGCCGTCAAGGAAGCGGTCCGCGCCGCCGGCCTCGCGAAGCCGGCGACCTGCCACACTTTCCGTCACTCCTTCGCCACCCATCTGCTCGAGGAGGGCCACGACATCCGCACGGTCCAAGAACTGCTCGGCCACCAGGATGTCAGCACCACGATGATCTACACGCACGTGCTCAATCGCGGACCGGCGGGGGTCCGGAGCCCGGCGGACCGGATGTTCCTGTCATGATCGCCGAGGGCGGAACTTCGGGCCGCGAGCGCGCAGATGGTACCCTGCAACGCCTCGTCGTATATCACGGCGAGAAGGCCCGGAGGTGTGCTCCAACCCTGTGGAAACTCGAGACCATGCGATTGCAGTCGGGTCTTTCCGACCAGATATACAGAACTACGCAGTCAGATAACACAGTTCAAGAGAGATCGAGTTGAACTAAACCGCTCACGCGGTAGGTCGATCGCCGCTCCGATCACTTGTTCGTCATTCTCGTAGTCCGTCGCCCACCGGCGCCGAGCCCTGTTGAACGCCACGCATCCGACGCACCATCACCTCCTTGCAGTTCATCACTCCAGGGAGGTGCCCCATGAGCGAGCTTCGAGATCGCATGATCCGCGACATGACCGTGCGTGGTTTCGCCCGGCGCACCCACACGGCGTACATCGCCGCGGTGGTGAAGTTGGCGAAGCATTATCACCGCTCCCCGGACCAACTCACCAACGATGAGGTGCAAACCTATCTCGCCCACCTGATCAATGACCGGAAACTGTCGTGGAGCACGTGCAGCCAAGCCGCGAACGCCTTCCGGTTTCTCTACCACGTGACGCTTGGCCGTCCGCGGACCGATTTTCACGTCCCGCTCCCGAAGCAGCCGCAGAAGTTACCCGAGATCCTGAGCCGCGAGGAAGTCTGGCGCCTGCTCACCGTACCGCCGCTGCCGCGCCATCGTCTTTTGCTCATGACCGTCTACTCCGCCGGCCTGCGCGTGAGCGAAGCCATCGCCCTCAAGGTGTCGGACATCGACGCCGATCGCCTGACCATCCGCATCGAGCAAGGCAAGGGCGCGAAGGACCGCTATGTGCCCCTCGCCGCGCGTCTGCTCCAGGAACTGCGCGCGTACTGGAACACCACGCCCCCGCGCACCTGGCTCTTCGCCAATCGCCAGGGCACCCGCCCGATCGATGTCACCGTCGCGCAGAAGACCTACATGCTCGCGAAGCTCCGCGCCGGCATCGTCAAACAGGGCGGCATCCATGCCTTGCGGCACGCCTTCGCCACCCATCTGCTCGAGGCCGGCAAAGACCTCCACACCGTGCAGCGCCTCCTCGGGCACCGGCACGTCACCACGACCATGCGGTATTTCCACCTCAGTCAGGGCCGCGTGCTCACGGCCGGTTCCCCCCTGGATCTGCCGCAGCCGCCCACCGCCTGAGCCGTGGCGCCGGCGCCGTCCGCCCCCGCGGGCGTCGGCGCGGAGGCTGCGCGGCGAGTCGACCTCGCCGATATCGTCCGGGCCCACGGCCCCGACTATCGACGCACGCATCGGCTGGCTCGCGCTCAGCATCGCGCTCTGCACGCCATCGCGATCTGCCGCACCGCTGCGCTCGGCGGCCATCGCGCCGTCTGCACGGCGTGCGGCACCGAGCGCATCACCTACAACTCCTGTCGCAACCGCCACTGCCCCCAATGCCAGCGCGTGGCCACCGAGCGTTGGCTCACCGCCCGCCGCCGCGAAGTCCTGCCGATTCCCTACTTCCACGTCGTCTTCACGCTGCCCCACGCGCTCAACCCGCTGGCGCAAAGTCACCCGCGGTTGATCTATCGCTTGCTCTTTCACAGCGCGGCCTCCACCCTCCTGCGCTTCGGGCGCGACCCTCGCCACCTCGGTGGTGACGTCGGCGTGACGGCCGTGCTCCACACGTGGGGCCAGAATCTTTCGCAGCATGTTCACGTCCACTGTGTCGTCACCGGCGGCGCGCTCGCGCCCGACGGCACGCGCTGGATGCCGGCCCGGCCCACGTTCCTCTTTCCGGTTCGGGCCCTCGCGAAGGTCTTCCGCGGGCGGTATCTCGCCGGCCTGCAGCGCGCGTTCGACCGCGGTGACCTGCACCTCACCGACGGCCTCGCTTCCCTCGCCGCGCCCGCGGCATTCGCCGCCTGGCTCGCCGAACTGCGCCAGTCGGCTTGGGTCGTCTACTGCAAGCCGCCGTTTGCCGGGCCCGACCATGTGCTCGCCTATCTCGGTCGCTACACGCACCGCGTGGCCCTCTCCAACGACCGCCTCCTCGGCCTCGCGGACGGCCGCGTCCGCTTTCGCTGGCGCGACTACGCCGATGGAGATCGCGTGAAGGTCCTGGACCTCGACGTCGACGAGTTTCTCCGTCGTTTCCTGCTCCACATCGTCCCCGACGGGTTCGTCCGCATCCGCCACTTCGGCCTGCTCGCCAATCGTCGCCGCGCCGCGGCCCTCGCCCAGTGTCGCGTCCTGCTGATGCAACCACCAGTGCCGCCGGCCTCACCGGAGTCCGTGCGCGAGCTCATGCTGCGCGTTACCGGCACTGACATCGCTCGCTGTCCCGTCTGTCAGCAGGGCGTTCTCCATCAGGTCGAGGTGTTGCCCCCCGCGCCTGCGACATGGGACACCTCGTGAGTCCGCTCGTCCCCACGTCCGCGCTCGGCGCCGGCGCGCCCACACTCGTCGTCTGCGCCCTCGCGATTTCCGCCTCGCCGCCGCGCCGATCCGATCGCCGTGATCACCCGCGGCACCGCCTCCCGTCCCGCCATCCCACCCCCGACACGTCCACCCAACTCGTACACCACCTACCGTTCGTCCTTCTCGTCGCCCTGTCCCCACGATAGAATCCCCGTACGTCATGCGCGCGCGGGGTTCAGTTCAACTGGTTTTATCCGCCATGCGCGGCGCACGACGGATAAAAGCCTGAACGTTAGCCAGACATGCGAAAGCTGTTGGCCATCGTACTGATCATGCTGTCCGTGATGAGTTGTGCCGGGCCGGGCCC
>WNGH01024636.1_pt1 | contig 14115 bp, 18 predicted proteins | sample 5400631 | NCBI WGS metagenome assembly WNGH01 (sample SAMN13153373, study PRJNA577476) | soil metagenome | isolation source: 115 cm soil or saprolite under Garry oak tree replicate 1 | place: USA:California | collected 2016-06-15
CGATCCGTTCCTGGCTGCGCGGACCGCTGCGCCCGATGGTGGATGATTTGTTGTCGGCAGAGACAGTAACGAGGCGAGGCCTTTTCCGGCCGGCGGAAGTGAAGCGAATCATCGAGGCGAACCTTTCGGGAAGAGAGGATTACAACTTGCAGGTGTTTTTGCTATTGAATTTGGAATTGTGGCAGCGCGCGTTTATAGATCGCTGAAAACCGTCCGACTATCAGCTTGCGGCTTTGCCGCTCCGATGCGTGGCAAGTCTCCGACTTGCCGTCAAGCTTACCCCTGAATCTACAGGTCTATGACCTGCGCCATATGATCTTATCAATATCGACTCGCAGCGGCTCATCTTCATTCGGGCATCTGTTCCAAAATCGCGCACTGGACCAGCGATAATCAATTGCTTGCTCAACCAGCCCTGCTCGCACTGGATTGAGATGAATGTAATTCACTTTCTGCATAAACGTCGACTCACTTGTAACTGAGAACACATCGGAATCATGCTGCCATAACGAATAACGATGATTTCTCTTCCAGTCCTCATGATGTAGTTTCCGAAGCGAGCTCTCATAGTTGTGCGCCTTCAAATAATCAATTGCGCGATGACCGACAATGCCTTTGATGAACTGCAATACCTTCGATGGCTTGTGTGGGCTATCCGTCAGCAGATGAACATGATCCGGCATAATCACGTAAGCGAACAATAGAAAGCCAGAGGAGGTCCACGCTTCATCAATGGCTGCGCAAGTGACAAACTTCATCGCATTAGTTCGGAAAACCGGCAGGCGGTCTTTCGCGACTGCCGTGATGAAGAGGCAGGGAGAATCAATCGAGATTGTGAGTTTCATGACGATGCGGGTCGGAGACCCTTAAATCCGGTTAGCGCTAGAGACGGCAAGTCGGAGACTTGCCGCGCATCCGAGCGGCGGAGCCGCGAAAACCAATGTTAGCGCTATATCAGACTTCGACCGGCAAAGCCGTTCGTAGTGATTCCTTGATCCGAAACGTCGCCCGCGTAGTCGTTGCGAGATCTTCCAGCGTAATGGGCGCCGGCTTTCCTTGCATCACTACCGCACAAACGGCGCGCACTTCATTCTTTTGTCCTTTGTCTTGCTCGCGCAGCTTTGTCTTCTTCGCGCGTCCGTTGTGATAGGCGGTGGCACTGCGAAAATCGTCGATCACGAACGACTTGCCGCCGCCGAAAATCTCTATGCGCTCTTTAGGCATCGCCTTCTCACCTTCGGCAAGGTACGCGATTGAGCCATTCGAGCCCTCGGCCAATCTCAAGGTGATAAAGACCGAGTCATCATCAACAATTTCACGATTGTCGCTCGAGATCGATTCGGCGTAAACGCGCGTGACCAGCGAATCGGTGATGAAGTGCATGAAATCAACGAAGTGACAGACCTCGCCAACAATTCGTCCGCCGCCTTCCTTTGGATCGTGGGCCCAGTGACCGCGCGGAACGCGTCCGGCGTTAACGCGATAGTTGATTGACAAAGGACCGGAGCGGCCATGGAAGAATTCTTTGGCGGCGCACGCCAACGGCGAGAAGCGGCGATTGAAGCCGACCAACAGATGGCCGGCGGATTGTTGGGCAGCGGCGATTACCGCGTCTAATTCTTCATCGTTCAAAGCCAGAGGCTTCTCGACAAAAACAGGTCGCCCTGTTTCCAGCGCGCGACGCGCTAACTCTGCGTGTGAATCGTGTCGCGTGGCGATGACGATGAGGTTTGCTTCTTCATCGCGGATCACTTCATCGGCGCCCGAGGCGCAAAAGCGAAAGCCGAATTGTTCTCCGACCGACCTCGCCGTGACTCCTGAAGCCGTGGCGATCGATTGAAACTCAGCCCCCGCTGACTTGAATTGCGGCAGGAGCACTCCCTTCGCATAACCACCAGCCCCAATCAAACCGATACGAACGCTCGATGCGGGAGGTGACGATTTCGTCGTAATCTGAATGCGACGTTCAAGCTCGCGCTCGGTCTCATATTGTATGAGGACTCCGAGATACGATTCATCTTCGCCAGTAATCAATTGATAAGCCTGTTCGGCTTGATCGATATTGAAGCGATGCGTAATCAATGGCTCGATGTTTACCCGCCCAGCAGACAAGAGATCGAGAAACGCTTCGAGATTACGTTTCTCGGTCCAGCGCACATAACCGAAGGGATAATCGTGGCCGCGCTCTTCGTATTCCGGATCGTAGCGACCCGGACCGTAGGACATCGAAATCCTGAAACTGAGTTCGCGATCGAAGTAAGGCTGGCGCGGAATGTTCAGTCCCACGGCGCCAACCACGACGACCCGGCCTTTCTGTCGAGAGATTTCACCAGCGAGTTCTACCGGTTGATTGGATTCCGTGGCCGCGGTAATTAACACTGCATCCGCTCCACGTCCGCGCGACCATTCCATCACCCGCGCCTTGGTATCGTCATCGGGAGCACAACCGCCGTCAGCGCCGAACTGTCGCGCCAATTCAATCTTGTTCGAATCGAGATCGATTCCGAAAACTCGGCAACCGTTCGCTTTCAAAAGCTGCACGGTTATCTGGCCGATTAGGCCAAGGCCAATCACGACAATCGATTCACCCAAAGTCGGTTCTGACAGCCGCACGCCCTGCAAGGCGATAGCGCCGACCGTGCCGAACGCCGCCGCTTCAAGATCCATGTTGTCAGGCACGCGCGCGCACAGGTTCTTCGGGACAGACAAGACTTCCGCGTGCGATGCATAACCGACGCCGGCGCACGCCACGCGATCTCCCTCGCGAAATTCGCTAACGCCTTCTCCGACCTCGATTACTCTGCCGGCGGCGCTGTAACCAAGCGCGTTGAGCGATCCTAACTTCGATCGCACGGCATCGATTGTATTCAGGATGCCTTCGGTTCTGGCTCTGTTGATTACCTGCTTGACCAGGGCGGGCTGAGCAACCGCTCTGCCAACCAGATTTTTTTGGCCCGCTTCGACAGTCAGGCGCTCGGTACCAACGCTGATTAAGGAAGCGCCGGCGCGCACTAGCACGCATCCGGAGCGGGAGGTGGGTGCCGGCACATCGGTGACGGTTACCTCTCCAGTCTTCACTTTCTGAAGGATCTGTTTCATCTCGGCTGCGCCGTTTCGATGCGCGGCAAGTCTCTGACTTGCCGGCATGAGAACTAAGAAGAAGCTCAGGTCTTTGACCTGAATATTGACAAGATCGGGTTCAAAGACCCTGGAGAAAAAATCGACTCGAACGGCAAGTCCGCAGACTTGCCGCGCATCCGAGCGGCAGAGCCGCAAACGGACCGCCCAGACTATCCTTGATTTCCCTTTTCCGAGTCAATCTCCCACCGCGGAAAATCCTACGATTCCATCCTGGCTCCTCAACTATTTGGACAAATTTCATTGACAATCGAGCACATCTTTTGTTAGTTATGCTTCGCTGTTAGCGATTCAAAACCCGGAAAAAGGTTTAGAGTTCCAGTTAATTGACCCAGGGAATCGTTGTATTCGCCGCCGGGTTTTGCCGAGAGGTGCAACGATTTCGTTTTGCAGGCCTCATGTTTTTGGAAAACTTCGTGGTGAAACGAGAAAAGTAGGGAGACTAACACATGTCACAAAACTGGACTCCACCGCCGCCATCCGGCGGGGCGGCAACTGTACCAAACTATTTAGTGCCGGCGATAATCTCGATATTCTGTTGCTGGCCGCTCGCGATCCCGGCCATTATTTTCGCGACTCAGGTAAATGGCAAAGTAGCAGCGGGCGATGTCGCCGGCGCCCAAGACTCGTCAAAGAAAGCCAAGATGTTCAGTTTCATCGCGATCGGCGTAGGCTTGCTACTCGTTGTGGTGTACGTACTCCTGATGCTTCTGGGCGTCGCTGGAGGCATTCTTAGCAGCCCAAGTCGATGAGCGTAGCCGGTCGTCTAACGACGATGCGGAGCGTACCGGCATTCCGAGATGAGTGACAGGCGGCGACGTCTCATGACGTTCGCTGCCATCCGACCCGGAAGAACGTAAGTGTTTCCAAAGTAAGAGGATCGTTCTGTTATGCCTGTCTCTTGTACTCAATGCGGCGCGCAGAATAATGACCTCGCGCAGACTTGTTCTCAGTGTCAGGCACCTCTGCCAAATGTCGGCGGGTATCAGCCTATCCAGCCACCGTCGCCGACCTATGGCGGGCCGCTGGTTCAGGATTGGAAGCAGTTGGGCGCCGACAAGAAGCTCGTCGCCGGTCTCTGTGGAATTCTTGTCGGCGGCTTCGGCATTCACAAGTTCATTTTGGGCTACACCACCGAAGGAATAATTCAGATCGTAATCACGCTGGTGACCTGCGGCATTGGGGCTGTTATCGGTTTGATCGAAGGCATTATCTATCTCACCAAATCAGACGAAGATTTCGTGAGAACCTACATTCAGAACAAGCGCGGCTGGTTCTGACGGCCGACCAAAGCTCAATAAAATGGCAGTCTTCTGTACTAAGTGCGGCGCTCAAAATGCCGACTTTGCCCAGACCTGTTTGCACTGCCAGGCCACACTGCCTGTCATCGGAACGCAACGGCCAATGCAGTCGGACTATCAAGCGCCTTTTCAACCAAGTTATGAACCGATCCAACCGCCAGCCCCGTTCTACAGCCAGCCTCCGATCCAGGATTGGAAACAAGCCGGCGCCGACAAAAAGATCGTTGCCGGAATTCTTGGAATAGTCGTAGGCGGTCTGGGGATTCACAAGTTCGTTCTCGGGTATCAGAAGGAAGGCCTCATCATGCTGCTGGTTTCCGTTCTGAGCTGCTTTACGTTGGCCGGCGTCATGCATGTGATTGGAATCGTCGAAGGAATCATGTATCTCACTAAGTCTGATGAAGATTTCGTCAGAACCTACATTCAAGGTCAGAAGGGCTGGTTCTGACTAGTTGAAATAGTCCCATGTGACAGCTTTCGCTTTCATCACTGCGAGCAGGACGCGACGCATTTCCTCGTCTGTCAGGTTATGTTGCAATTCGAGAAGAATTTGCAGTGGCAGGTGGATCTCGAGTTCGTCCAACTTGTCGAAAAGAAGGGTTTCGCAGGCTGGATGTCGGGCATCCTTGCGCAGAGCAAAGATAAACTCGTTCGTGTCCAGGGATATGAGTTCATCCCGGATAGAGTTCATCTGCTATTTTCTCCCGAAGCTCACGCAACTCGTGCAGTATCTCATCCGCTGATTGGGAGAGTTTCCCCTCGTGAAGTAAACGGGCTCGATACTGAGCAGAGGCTCCTTCAAAAACTTCTCGAATGGTGCCATGGACGTTTAGACCCTCGGCGAGCAGTCCGCTCAAAAGCTCTTCCAGAGGGCGGTGTTCATGTATTGCAGTTCGTGATGCCCGGTCGTAGAGATCCCTTGGCAGTTGTAAAGTAACTGTTACGGTGGTCATTGGTCCTCTCCCGGCTAATGTTTAGCTTAGTATAGTGCCGGCCTTTTCAGGCGGTCAATCATCATGCGACGATGAGATGCGCCAAGGATTCTTACTTCCTGTATAATCGATTCAGTAATATGACGAAAATATCAAACTATCTGGCTAAAACCATGAAGTGGAAGCGAACGACAGATCCGCATTACCCATTTGTATCAGAGTTGGAAGGAAGAAAATGCGTTATTCGGCTAAAGCCGCTGGCGCAGAGTTCCAAACGTCGGCCTTCGTCGAAAGCTGCGTGACGCCCGAGAATTGCAGGACTGAGCGATTTGGACAGCCTAAGCGAATCATGACGAATTTTCATTTTGTTCACGTCACCGCTGATCGAACTCGACAGCTTACTATTGCGGCGACGGCTTGGATGGCAATTGCTGCGGGAGCGGTCTTTCTCTTTTTCTTCAATCCATCCGCTCCGGCCAATCAGTGGTTTCCGAAATGCCCTTTCCTGCTTCTCACTGGCTATCAATGTCCTGGATGTGGATCGACGCGGGCTTGTTATCAACTGTTGCACCTACATCCGATCGCCGCTTTCAAATTTAATCCTTTAATGATGCTAACGCTGCCATTCATCGTTTATGGTTTTCTCGGATTTACCAGAAGTGCGATCACCGGAAAACCTCAGCGCCGAGTTTTTATTCCGCCGTTTTATATGTGGTCTTGGCTTATCTTGATGATCTGTTTTTGGATCTTTCGCAACACGCAATGGTATCCGTTTTCGCCTTAGTTCCTCTAAACAAATTACTGCTTTCTATCAATCGCGCGGATCGAAACAAACTCTGACGCCGACGAGTTATTCCCTTTCATCCGGCGCCAGAAGATCGAGACTGCGACTCCGACAAGCACTGCCAGAATCACACCTCCGAAAAGTAATTTTCCGAGATCGTTGAAGCCGCAATCATTACAATCTGCGACTATCAAGATAGCGTAAAGCGAGTCCTGCAAGCTGGCCCAAATGAAGGCGCCGATTGGCGAAGCAAGAATCATTTCGCAAAGTTGGAACATGACAAAACCTCTCTTTGGCGTGGGGGCGAATTCCTCAGGCTTAGACACCGCTAATACACGTCGGTTCCTGATTCCTTCTACAAACAGGGAATCATTCCTCGCTGACGCACCCGGTTCCCGGACCTCTCGACCATTTACGATTTACGATTTACCATTTACGATTCCTGCCATGAACTCCGATCCCGCAATCCGCGTCGCCATGCTGCCGCGCGATACTAACTCGCAGGGCACGATCTTTGGCGGCGTCATTCTTAGCTATATCGACATGGCCGGCGCAATCGAAGCGCATCGGCACACCGGAATGGATCGCTTCGTTACCGTGGCGATGCGCGAAGTGATCTTTCACGAGCCGGTTTTCGTCGGCGACCTCGTCAGTTTTTATGCCGAGACTTTGAAGATCGGCACAACTTCCATCACCGTGCGCGTGCTGGTGGAAGCCGAGCGTTACGGACAGCCCGGCAAACGCGCGCGGGTTACCGAAGCTGAAGTGGTTTATGTCGCTGTTGATGAAAAGCAGAGTAAGACAAAGATTGTAGTGAAGTGACTGTCGTTCTCTGTGGTTCTCAGTGATCCTCTGTGTCTCTGTGGTGAACGTTACAGAACCGCGAGCGGTAGCGACCGGCCTTTTGTTGTCGACGGACACTCTTAATCAGGGCCGGTCGCTACCGCTCGCGGTTCTGTAACGATGTGTTTACCTACTTAAAAATCATTACCTCTTGATCAGGCTTTCACCGATTGCTTAAGATTCTAACTCAATGCCCGCCTCAGTCAGCTCCGATCGCAATTGCGCAGCGTCGCGAAACAGGATCGTGTTTAAGCCCAACTCGCGCGGGCACTCAAGGTTCACCTCGCGATCGTCGATAAAGATGCAGTTGGCGGGCGCTTCTTGAGTCACCTGTAAAGCCAGGCGATAGATCGCTTCATCAGGTTTCCGCAACCCCAGAAAACAAGAACTGAAGAAAACGCGAAAATAACGGCGCAGACCGAAATGCTCCAGACGGTAAAGGTTCAGCTCCAGGACTTCATTGTTGATTGTCGCCAGAAAATGATTCTTTGAGTCGGCAAGCTGCGCGACTATTGCGACAGACTCAGGCTTCGGCTGCGACTGCGCGAAGATGAAGGCGCGAAATTCTTCGCGACTAAATTCGCGCGGCCGATAAAAAACCGCGCGGTCGAGATACTGCTCCAGCGACATGCGATTCGTTTCAATCGCGTGCCCAACCTTTTCATGACGGTCGGAGTATTCCGCCCAATCGAGACCAAACTTCTCCGCTGCCGCGCGGCGTGAGTCATGGCCCCAACCGTCGGTCAACAAAACGCCGCCGATGTCGAAGAAGATGGTAGTAATCATGGACATCACCAGTCCTCCGCCGTCAGCGAGCGAAACTGCAGTTGGGCGAGGACTGGATCAAGTGCAGAATCTTCTTCTCCGTAAACCTCATTCAACTGCTCAGTCACCTTGGCGGCATGTTTTGCCAACAAGCTCGCTAGGGCAATGGTGTAAAGTTCGTCTCGCGAGATTCCCATAGACTTGTCGATTGGTTTATCAGTCGGCGTCGGCCGGCGTAGCTTGATCGCGTAATCCGCCGTGACTGTGCACGGCGGCTGATCCAAGCCCGCTTGCTTCATCAAGTGATACGCCGCGGTCCAGTTGCAATGACAGTCGAGCAGTGTGCCAATGATCCCGCCGCTCAACATTCCCGGAAATGCTTCTTGATAGGTTTCAGGGTTGAAGGTTGCGACGACTTCATCGCCGCGCGGGAAGCTGCGAATATGCAGACCCTTCTCGTTCGCAGGACCACAGCCAAAGCAAGTCATGCCTGGCGCGTAAGTTTCCTGAAGACTCTTTTCGCCCATCTGTTTAGAACCAAACTAAAGTTTGAACTCTGAACGCCGCCACCACGTGTTTAGAGTTCATCTTTAGCTTGCATTTTCACGAACGCAATCACCTCAAAGATTTTCACTAAGACCTTCGCAACTGCTCTCGCAGCTTAAACCGTTGCACTTTCCCTGTCGCAGTGTAAGGCAAATCCGGAACGAAGATATAACGACGCGGCTGCTTGAAACGCGGCAGGGTACTTTCGCAATGGGCGCGCAAATCATTCTCAAGGAGTGTGTTCTCGCCGCTCCCGGTTCGATTAACCACAAACGCGCACACACATGACAGTCCATCGTTATCAAAGCCTTCGACCACCGCCGCTGCGCGCACCGCTTCATGACGCAGCAAAACACTCTCGACTTCAATAGGCGAAACCCATTGGCCCGTGGGCTTGAAACAGTCGTCACTGCGGCCCATGTGCCACCAGAATCCGTCCTCGTCCTGAGCGTAGAGATCGCCCGTGCGCACCCAACCATCGACGAAAGTTTGCGCCGTGGTTTCGGGTCGTTGCCAATACCCAATCGCTGCGCTGTCGCCGTGAATCCAGAGGTTTCCAACTTTGCCCGCCGGCGTGGCCACACCCTCATGATCGAGCAAGCGCGCTTCGTAACCTCGCAGAAGCTTTCCGCTGCTGCCATAGCGCACCTCACCTTCATGGTTCGACATGAACATGTGTAGCATCTCCGTAGAGCCGATTCCGTCCAACACTTCGACACCAGCAGTCTTCTGCCATTCTTCGCCCAATTGTCCGGGCAGAGCTTCTCCTGCGGATATGCACAAACGCAGACTCGAGGTGTCGAGCGAACTTCCGCGGCGAAGATGTTCCAACAGCATCCGATAGACGACTGGAACACCGAAAAAAATCTTCGGGCGAGCTTCATGAAAAATGCGACTGATCACATCAGGCGTTGGTTTCTCTCGGCAGAGAATTGTGGTGCAGCCGTTCAGCAGTGGAAACGTGAAAGCGTTGCCGAGCCCGTACGCAAAGGGAAGACGCGAAGAAGAAAACAGTCGATCGCCTTCGCGCAGTTGCAGTAGCGGCAATAGGTTTCATTTGTGTAGAAGATGTCCGCCTGTCGATGGACTGCACCTTTCGGTTCGCCGGTGCTGCCCGAGGTGTAAAGAATGAAGGCTTCCCGATTCTCTCTTCCGCGAATCGGGACTCCGTCACCGAACGGCAGGCTCGCGTCATCCAGGTTTCCTAACAGAGCATTCGCTGCTTGCGCTTCGATGATGGCCGCCCGGGCGCTGCAATCCTTCAAGATGAAAAGTTGTTCCGACTTCCGCAGCGCCATGTTGATTGGCACAGCGATCGCTCCGAGTGAAATAATAGCGACGAACGAGGCGATGAATTCCGGCGAGTCGCTTAGCAAAATGGCGACTCGATCACCTTGAACGATACCGAGCGCGTGCAGACTTTCCGCTGTTCGCACTGTCGCCTCGCGCAGTTCTTCGTAAGTGATGTCACGATGCTCGTAGAGTACGGCCACGCGCGCGCAGCGTTCGGACCGAAAGAGTCGATCGAAGAGATTTTCGGCATTCATGGCGGAGTAGCATAGACTTTAGTCTGTGAAGGTTTTGATCGCAACACAAACAAGACTGAAGTCCATGCTCCGAGTTTGAGAGTTTGAGGCGGGCTGTGGTTTGATTACCTTCAAATGCCGATAATCAAGAAACGAGATCATCAAACCGAGAGCCGTCTGCTGCTTGAATCTGGCGATCCGGTCGAACTTCCGCCGGCTGAAGTGGCCGACAGCGCAGTGCTGGTCCAGTTTGATAAGTTCAAGCCGTTCATTCCCGAATTACTTGAGGCGTTGCGTGTGGGGACGAAGGCTGAACCGGTGGCAGTGATGAATGATGGTTCGACCTTTGCCATTCACGGTGACACGCGCACCAGCCGGATCAGACTTAGCAAAAGTTGAAAGGGTGCAGATTATCAGTTGTCTGCCATCGACGCGCGGAACGAACGTAATAATCGGAGACGAGTGACAAACGATTCAGACAACGATATTCGTTTCGAGGCGGGCGACTTCCCGCCTTTATAATGTGGAGTTCGAAAATCGCCGATGGATTTTCCTGAACCAATTCTCGCTCTCGCCAATGCCGTGCGCGACGCAGGCGGCCGCGCGATGCTGGTTGGCGGCTGCGTGCGCGACGAGCTGATGGGCCAGCAGCCGAAGGATTGGGACCTCGAAGTCTACGGAATCGAGCCGGCGCGTTTGCGCGAACTTCTAGATCAGTTTGGCAGCGTTAACGTCGTGGGCGAGGCTTTTACGGTTTACAAGCTCGGCGCTCATCTCGACATCTCACTGCCGCGGCGCGAACGCAAGACTGGACGCGGTCATCGCGCGTTCTTCGTCGCAGGCGATCCGGGAATGACTGTCGAAGAAGCTGCCGCCCGCAGAGACTTCACCATCAACGCGATCCTGCAAGACCCGCTGACCGGCGAAATAATTGATCCATTCCAGGGGCGCGTCGATCTCAAAGCCAAAACGCTGCGAGCCGTGTCGCCGGAAACGTTCCCTGAAGACAGTCTGCGCGTACTGCGGGCCGCGCAATTTGCCGCGCGCTTTAAGTTTCAGATCGATCCCGAGACCGTCGATCTCTGCCGGATGATAGACTTAACTGATTTGCCGAGCGAGCGCATTTGGGGCGAGATGGAAAAACTTCTCTTGCGTGCGCAACGACCGTCGATCGGTTTGAAGTGGCTACATGAACTTCACGTGATCGCTCAACTGTTTCCGGAAATCAACGCCCTGATCGACGTAGCCCAGGATCCTGAATGGCATCCCGAAGGCGACGTGTTCATTCACACGCTGCTGACGGTAGATCGCGCGCGCGGATTAATTGCCGACTTGCCTTATCCGAAAAAGATCACGGTAATGTTGGCAGCGCTGGCTCACGATTTTGGCAAACCGGCAACCACGGAATTTCTCGAAGGACGTTTGCGTTCTCGTGAGCATGAGGAAGCAGGCGTGATGCCGACCGAGAGTTTTCTCGATCGATTGAACGTTCACACAATCGATGGGTACGACGTGCGCGCCCAGGTGATTGCGCTGGTGCGCGATCATTTGAAGCCTGGCGAATTTTTCAAGAAGCGCGAAGAAGTCGGCGATGGTGCTTTTCGCCGCCTGGCGCGCAAGTGTGAACTCGATCTCTTATATCGCGTCGCGAAAGCAGATTCTTTGGGCCGCAATGCCGATTGGGTCCCGCGCGAAAAGTGGTACGACGCCGAAGCTCAGGATTGGTTTATCGAACGTGCGCGCGCGTTGGAAGTTGAATCAACCGCACCAGCGCCCCTTTTGTTGGGCCGCCACTTGCTGGAGATGGGTTTGCAACCCGGTCCGCGCATTGGCCAGATCACACGCGCGATTTACGAGATGCAGCTTGATGGACGTGTGCAAACACTGGAAGAAGCGAAGGCCGCGGCGAAGGAACTGATATCCGGGGATTGCTCGTTACAGAACCGCGAGCGGTAGCGACCGGATCATTTTCCATTTGTCATTTTTCATTTGCCATTGGCTACTGCCGAAACACCGTTCAGAGTTGCCCCAGACCAGCGGCTCGCAATTGATTCCCACAACGTGGCGGTCCGGGAAAACTTCTTGCACAGTTTTGAGTGCGCGCGCGTCGTTCGCATGGCCGAAGATTGGAGCCAGAACCACGTTATTTGCGATGTAGAAGTTCGCATAGCTGGCAGGTAAACGATCAAGGTTATGTGCGCTGGTGCTCGCGCCGGCTACAATTCCCGGCATCGGCAAAGTGACAATCTCAAATGAATGCCCTTCCAGGTCGGTCATTTCTTGTAACCGTCTTAGGTTATCGTGCAGAATTTCATAATTAGCGTCGGCAGGATCATCTTCTATCGCGGCCACGATTGTATTGGGTGAAACGAATCGCGCAATGTCATCGACATGGCCGTCAGTATCGTCGCCCACGATTCCTTCTCCGAGCCACAGAACTTTCTCGCCTCCTAAATAGTCTTTCAAATATTGTTCGATTTCTTCGCGTGAAAGGTCAGGGTTACGGTTGGGGTTTAGCAGACAATGCTCGGTAGTCAGCACCACGCCCTCGCCGTTGACTTCGATTGAACCGCCTTCCATCACGATGCCGGGCTCGAAGCGGCGCGCGTTCAAGATACCCTCCAGGCGCGAGGGAATCGCATTGTCTTTCTTAAGCTCTTCATACTTATTGCCCCAGGCGTTGAAGATCCAATCGTTGAAAGCTAGATGTCCGACAAACTTCAGTTTGTCGCTCGTTCCCATTACCGAGTCTGCGACAAACTGAAGTTTGTCGGACATTGGCGGGTCATTAATCAAGAAGTTCGGCCCGTAATCGCGAATCCACGAATCAACTGTAGCAATCTGGTGAAAACGAATGTTCTCGGCGAAGTCGAATTTGCAACGCTCGCGCAAAGAGGCCTCGGTTACTGCGTCATCGACTAACAGATTGACAATCTCATACGGCGCCAGCGCAGCCATCATCTGAAGAAAAATCTCTTCGACTTGGGGCACGCGGTCGGGCCAGGTCTCAGGATCCTTGGGCCAGGACAACCAAGTCGCGGCGTGGCGATGCCACTCGGCGGGCATGCGATAACCGAGTTGGGCCGGAGTCGGTGAGTTCATCGCTCGCTGGAAGCGGGTTCGACGAAGCGGTAGGCGAGCGCACTGTAGAAATCGATCCGCCGATCGCGCAGGAAGGGCCAGTTCTGCCGCGTCTCGTCAATCTGGTCCGTGTCGCAATCGACGATCAGGATTTCTTCTTTATCGCTGGAAACTTTCGCAATGATCCGCCCGAACGGATCGGCCACGAATGATTGCCCCCAAAAGTTCAGTTGTCCTTCGCGACCGACGCGGTTGACAACTGCGACATAAACGCCGTTAGCAATCGCATGCGCGCGCTGAATCGTCTCCCACGCCGAATGCTGCGCACGGCGCACCTCTGGCTTTTCATTCGGCAGCCAGCCGATGGCCGTAGGATAGAAAAGAAACTGCGCGCCCGACAGAGCAGTCAAGCGCGCGGCTTCGGGAAACCACTGATCCCAACAAACCAGCGCGCCAATCTTGCCATACTTCGTTTCGTGAGTTTGGAATCCCAGATCACCCGGCGTGAAATAAAATTTCTCGTAGTAGAGAGGATCGTCCGGTATGTGCATCTTGCGGTATTTGCCGGCAATCTTTCCATTCGCGTCGATTACCACCGCGGTGTTGTGATAGATGCCGGCCGTTCGCTTCTCGAAGATCGATGCGACAATGACGATCTTCTTCTGACGTGCGACCTTGCTCAGCGCCTCAATTGATGGGCCAGGAATAGTTTCAGCCAGCTTGAAGTTTTTAATGTCTTCGCTCTGGCAGAAATACTGCGAGCGGAAAAGCTCTGGTAAACAAATAATGCGCGCGCCTTTCTTGGCCGCCTCGCCGATGCGCCCGATAGCTTTCTTGAGATTCGCTTCGGGCTCGGGGCCGCAACTCATCTGAATCAAACCGACGGTGACTATATTCTTTCCAGCCATATCGAGAGGTGAGTATACCAAAGCAGCCTGACTACAGGGAGTCACGCGCGCTTTCATGACATGCAGTTGGAAGAAGGAGCGCACCGCTTCAATGAAGCGTCGAGGTTCTTAGTATTAGACCGGAAATCGTAGCCACGAAGATGATATGATTAATACTCGGAATCTTAATTCCCTCTAGTTGCGGAAAGCTTGCCGGATATTTGCATGTGAACGAACTCGACCCAAAGGATGCACCGGCGAATATATCGGGCGATTCGTCAACACAACTGGCAAGAGGCGCGCACCGCTATG
>WNGH01010760.1_pt1 | contig 14113 bp, 12 predicted proteins | sample 5400631 | NCBI WGS metagenome assembly WNGH01 (sample SAMN13153373, study PRJNA577476) | soil metagenome | isolation source: 115 cm soil or saprolite under Garry oak tree replicate 1 | place: USA:California | collected 2016-06-15
CGCAAACGACGCGGGATTCCCACTTTCCCACAGCTCCGGCGACGGCGATCTCTTGTCACGCTGAGGGAGAAGAAAAACCAAATGCCAGCGGACATCTCACGTGCTCATAAAGGCGGACATCTCGACTTGCTAACAACAGGGCTGATTTGGGTGCGGTGCGGTGGAGAATTAATTCCTTAGGATTGAGGAAGTTAGCGCCGGAGGCTTGTGACCGTTACGCTCGTGCCGAGACGGAGGGTTGGATATATAGCTTTGAATGAGGAGCTTAGCGGGGAAGGGCAGAATGCCGCACATTTTCAATCAAGAGTTCCTGCGCGGGTTAGCCGACCGGGGAGCCGCTCCACGAAAGCTGCGGTGACTACACTGCAGATTGCACGGGGAGAATTCAATGTGAGGGGGTCCACACAGACACGCCGCAGAAGGGTATGCGAGGGTGTGCAGAAACCGCCTGTACCTTAGTACTACTCCTATCCCCCCACCTGTACTATCGACCTCGAGGTGTCCCAAGTTGGATACTCGCAGCGCTGACAGACTTAATGAACAGGCCCCCCCGTCCCCCAGGGCCTTCCAAGTTATCTTAGGAGGCCAGCTGATGTCCGCCACATTTGAAACATCGCGATCCTCTAACGACAGCGTCCTGAAGACAACGACCTGGGGCGCACGGGTCGCGCTGCTGGTTCTGATCACGCTGCTGGTTGCCGGACTATGCCTTGCTGATGGCAACAAGCCCAAGCTGTCGAAGGATCTGGAAGCTCTCAAAGGCCGCCCTAGCGGCGGCACGGTGGACGTGATCATCCAGTTCAACCAAACACCGACCGACGCCCAGCATCAGAGGGTGCAGAACAAGGGCGGTGTCCTGAAGACGAAACTGGACGTCATCAAGGGAGCGCATTACTCCGTCCCGGTTGAATCTCTGGACGCGCTTGCGGACGATCCCGATGTGGCTTATATCTCGCCCGACCGGCCAGTGAAGGACCTGCTCGACCTAACCGCAGCCGCGGTGAACGCAAAGGCCGCCTGGCAAGCCGGCTGGGATGGCACGGGAATAGGCGTGGCGGTGATTGACAGCGGCATCAGCTACCATACCGACCTAAATGGCACCACTGGCAGCGGCGGCAAGTTCCGCGTCCTTTACAGCCAAGATTTTGTCGGCGGAGGCACGAACGACTATTACGGGCACGGCGAACACGTCGCCGGAATCATCGCGGGGAGCGGGAAGGTTTCTAATTATTCGAGCTACACTCGCACCTTCAAAGGCATCGCGCCCAACGCAAACTTAATCAATCTTCGCGTTCTCGATCAGAACGGCCAGGGAACCGACAGCGGGGTGATCGCCGCAATCCAAGTAGCCATCAACTTCCAGAACAAATATCACATTCGGGTCATGAACCTCTCGCTCGGACGCCAGGTGTTCGAGAGCTATACGCTGGACCCCTTGTGCCAGGCCGTCGAAGCCGCCTGGAAGAAAGGGATCGTGGTTGTCGCCGCAGCCGGCAACTACGGCCGGGACAACTCCATGGGCACCGGCGGGTACGCGACCATCACTTCGCCGGGCAACGACCCTTACGTCATCACCGTGGGCGCCATGAAGACCGAAGGCAGCCCGCTGCCATCCAACTCCTTGATCGCCAGCTACAGCTCCAAGGGACCCACGCTGCTTGACCACGTGGTCAAGCCGGACATTGTGGCGCCTGGGAATCGGGTTGTTTCCTTGTATGCGCCAGCTTTCCTTAACCCTGCTACTGGGCTATGGACGCTTGAGCTGCTACCGCAAGCGTACCCCCAGAATTTAGTGACTTACAGTTATTTCTACCCTCCCGACACGTTGTCCACTTCGACTTCCTATTACTTTCTGAGCGGAACCAGCATGGCCACGCCGGTGGTAAGCGGAGCGGCTGCGCTCTTGGTACAGGCCCAGCCTAAGCTTACGCCGGACCAGGTGAAAGCGCGGTTGATGAAGACCGCCTATAAAGCGTTCCCCAGCACCAGCACTACCGTCGATCCCCTTACGGGTGCAATCTACGTCAGCGAGTACGATATTTTCACCGTCGGAGCCGGATATCTGGACATTGGTGCAGCTCTCGCGAACTCTGATGTAGCCACCGGCAACGCCCTTTCTCCGACCGCGGTGTATGACTCCACTCAGAATTCGGTCTATCTTGTGAACGCCGCTGGCTCCACTTGGGACAGTTCGGTTGTGTGGGGCACCTCAGTGGTCTGGGGAACGAACGTTTTCGTGAACGGTACGTCCGTGGTCTGGGGCACCAGCGTTTGCTGGGGCACCAGCACCGACGCTGGCTTCAGCGTGGTCTGGGGCACCAGTGTGGTCTGGGGCACCAGCAACCAAGTCGCTTCAGAAACCTCGAATGTTATTCTGGGCGAGAATTAGGGGCTGGCTCCTGCGGGACTCAGCCCACATCCTCACTCTGGATGTAATTTAGCTCTGCATCGCGGGTCTTGCCCGCCTACAACTGAGCCCACGGCGTAGTGAGGCAACGAGAAGATAAGAGAGAACCTCTCGCTCATTGCCCGTCAAATGCCCTCATACCACCACGCGGCGATCCGGTAAAAACCCTATGTGGATCTCAGTAGTTTGACCCTGGTTTTTACGGTATCTACCCGATTGCGTTGTACCAGTCTGGACCTTAGGCTAACGCCGTTTAACTAAGGTCAGGGAACTCAATAACCTTCCGAGGAAAAGCGGAGGCCTGAGAGACCCACAAGAAGGCGAGCGGCAGCAACTGACGGTCTTCTCTCGCTTTGCTGATTTCTCATCTGCCCAGTGATTCTCCCCAGCCTGAACAACAACCCCAACGGAGCGGCGGCCGAACCCAGAGCCGCGAGTCGCTCGAGGCACTCACCGGTGGGGGCCGATTAGGCACGCCACCGTTTCAGGCGACGGCAAGCTACATGGTTGGCCGCGGCCAGGAGACACGCATTCCTGCGCTCGAAGCTGACCTCGCTTGCCGAAGCCGAACCTTGCTGGCTTGGCTTGGAGTGAAGGCCAGCGCTTCCTACCCAGCCGGAAATCGTTCACGCGCAGCGTGAAAGCAAACTGGCGGCTCCCGCAGGAGTGCAAGCAAGTCTCCGGTTTTCGCATAGGGGCACGCATTCCCCGTGGTTGCCTTTCAGCGACAGCTTTCCATAGGGGTTTTTCTGATAACTAACCGAATCCCTTCCAAAGGAGGAAAGGAATATGTTCGACCACTTCCGCAAAGGACGAAAATGGTTTCTGGTGATCGTAGCTGGAGCAGTAGGAACCTTTACCGCGGTACAAGCAGGATATGCACAAGGCGGCACTTGGACACCGCTTGCCCCTGTCTCCCCTTCCCCCACGGAGGGCATGACCGTGGGAGGAGTTGGGCAAGTCATCGTAGGCGCCTACGGATTTTCCGGGGGGGCGTACACAAACCAAACGAGGCTGTACAACATCAACACTGACACCTGGAGCTTGGGAGGCGCGGCCCCTACGCCAGCTCGCGCTGGGGCAGCTTCTGGTGATACCACCCATGGGGGATTCTTATACGTGATCGGCGGCGAGAATTCCACAGGGGTCTTAGCCGATCTTCAACGCTACGATCCCGTCACGGATATGTGGACACCTCTTATGCCAATGACCACGGCCCGCGCCGGGGCGGCCGCTGCGGTGATTGATGACGGCATCTTCGTCATTGGAGGCCGGAAGAGTACCAATGGCCCCTGCAGCGGCGGACCTTACTTGCAGACCGTAGAAAAGTACGACATTGACACCGACACCTGGAGCCCCGTTGCGCAACTGCCAAGCGCGCGCTCTGACTTGGCGGCGGTCGCGCACGGAGGCAAGATATTCGTCTTTGGTGGATGCGATAGTACGGGCGTCACGGACGAGGTCGATATGTACGACCCGCAGACGAACACTTGGACGACTGGACTGACGCCTATGCTAACCAAGCGCGCCAGTCTTGTGGCAGGCCACTCGGGCGACAACGTATATGCCATTGGCGGAACAAATGGGGTTTTGGCATCGAATGCAAACGAGGTGTACGATGTCGCCCACAACACCTGGTCTAACAACATGCTGATGACAACGGCCCGGCAGGAAGCTGGTGTCAATTCCCATGGCGGCAGGATATACGTTGTCGGCGGCAGCACTACATTCGGCACTTCCACGCCTGCCAACGAGGTGTTCAAGCCCTGATCCATAGCGAGAACTTGAGGTAACGCACGGCGTGCTCTTCGCTGAGGGCGCTCAGTGCAAGCGGAATGACAAGGTGGAGGAGCGGGCGCCGGAATTGAACGGAGAGGTGTGGACGCTCCGTCCTACCGAGAAGCCACAGGCTGAAGCCTGTGTTACTTGCGGGCCGGAACTCTACCGCTACACTCCATAAAACAACAGAGCTGTGCCGGGCTAAAGCCCGGCTCTACATATGGGCGTGAAGGGAGCGAGGCTCGCGGATGCTTATTGCGTGGCGGCGATGAGCGTGCAATTTTCCACGCACTTCACGGCCTGAAACTCGATTTCGGCTTTTTTGTGATGGGGGATGTTGGCCCCGGGCTCCGGAACAACGACGAGCGACTGCGGGCCGTCGGCCAGGTTGAAGGTGCACTGGAACTGCAACGACTGAACGCCGCGTTGCTGGCAGGGGTTTTTCTCCAGCGCCGCTTCGAGCTGCTCCGGCCTGGAATGGAGCTGGTCGGCGACTTGCGAAGGCAGCATGGCGACGACCATGGGCACGGGGCTCTTGATTCTTATGCTGACCGGCCCGCCATCGTGGTCGGGTACGAAGCCGCCATAAACCTTCAGGAAGGAAGTGATCTCGTACTTTTCCTTGAACTGGAGAATCCACCGAAACTCCGGCTGGACGCAGTTTTCCATGCAGATCCAGCGGTAATACTGGATATGCACGTCGTTGGGAGAGACGAAATGCCGCATGACCGGGCCCCGGGCTGACAATACCGCGGCGATTCCCGTACCGACGGCGCGATCGACCTTATTGCTGGGGTCCAGAACCGCGCCGAGTCCGGCAAAAACGGCGGGCTCGAGGCTGCTGCGGTCGTCGCGGATGATGAGGGTCCAAGGCTCGGGAGGAAGGTCGCAGAGAAGCGTGGTTTCGACCACATGCTCATGGAGGCACAGTGTGCGCAGGTGGGCGATAGACTCGGGATGCTGCAACCCTTCGTTCCATTGCCCAGCCGGAGCCAAGAATATGGTGACAGGCTGCTGCGCCTTGATGTCCACGTGAATGTTTCCGCCGTTGGGGCCCGGGTGGTAAGTCTGCCCGGCGTGATAGTTGGCGGGGTCCAGCCGAACGCTCTCGTCATTGCCAGGAGTCCAGTTGAAGACTCTTTGCTGGCCAAAGGACGGCGCGGCCAACGCGGAAGCAAGCACAAACGTGAGAATTCCAGCGATTCCAAGGTTTTTCATAGTAGCTCCATTGGAACGCAGGGAGGATTCGGAGGCAACATCGGAGTTGAAGACGCGTTTCCTCAGAGTATCCTGTCCGAAAGGGCAGATTGCGGATCCAGGGATAGGGAGCAGCGGCTTCTTAAGGGGACAAAGGCTAGTACCAAAGTACTACTTGGGAGTACGCCTGCGATGGAACGATTGCTCCATTTTATTCGGGCATCGGTGGGAGATATGCTTTGCATGCAAGGAGTTAATTCTGAGGGGCGGTGCCATGCAAATTGGACGGTACGAGATCATCAAGATTATCGGGGAAGGGGCCTCGGGCCGCGTGGCCCGGGCGTACGACCCGCTCATCGGGCGCACAGTCGCCGTGAAGCTGCTTCCGCGGCAATTCGCGAGCGGCCCGGCGCATGACAAATTCATCCAGGAAGCGCGCGTCATCGGGCAGCTCTCGCATCCCTCGATCATTACGCTGCACGACATGGGTGTGGATTGTCCCACATCGACGCCTTACCTGGTGATGGAATTCATCGAAGGGCAGTCGCTCGACAAGGTTATCGCCAAGGGCTGCGTGCCGTTTCCAAAAGCGTGCGCGTGGGCGGGCGATATTGCCACGGCGCTCGCCGCGGTGCACCGCAAAGGAGTGTTTCACGGGGACGTAAAGCCCGCCAACATTTTCGTCACCGACGAGAATCGCGTGAAACTGGCCGATTTCGGGATAGCGCGGCTGCAGAACCGCGATGCCGTCGGCGCGCCGCTGCTGGGGACTCCTGCCTACTGGTGCCCGGAGCAGCTTCTGGGCAAACCGCAGGACGCGCGCTCCGACCTGTTTTCGCTCGGCGCGGTGCTGTTTGAAATGGTGACCGGAAAACGGCCGTTCAAGGGAGAAACCCCTCAGGAGGCGTGCGGGCAGATCCTGAATGCCAAGGCGCCCCGGGCATCGCACGTGAATTCCAGCGTCCCGGTTCCGCTGGACGCAATCATTGAGAAGTGCCTCTCGAAAGACCCGGCGGGACGTTATGAAAACGGCGACGACCTCGCAGCCGATCTTTGGCCGCTGGCGCGGCGCAAGATGCCGAAGCTGGTTGCGGGAGCGCAGTTGGTTGGCGCCGGACGCCCGGCTCTTGCAAAAAGCTTCAGCTAACCTGACGGCATCACACCTCAATCTGGCTCCTCCGCCCAGTTTGTAACTGCTTTAGACCCAAGAACCAGCCCACAAATTCGAAGCGAGGCGCTTCAGCGGGAGAAGGGGTACATGGCCCAGCCGATGGCCACGCCAATCAAGATGAACATGAAGAAGGCCCAGACGGCGTACTTCACGCGGTCGGGCAATTTGCGTTTGCTGAGGAAACCAAAGGCAATGGAAATGACCAGGGCGAACAGGAGCATGGCTTGGAAGTGGTTGAGCTTCATGTCCGGTCAGTTTCCGATGGGAGCCTGCTGAAGGCTCGTCAGGGTTTTCGCCTCCGCGCAATTTCGTAGGCTTCAAGGATACAGAGCAGGTTGAGAACGCCGGCGGTGGCCAGGAAGCGCGTGCCGTAGTCGCCAGAGGCATGCGCGGCGTCGGCGGCGCCAGAGGCAATCGGCCGGGCGATGAAGTAAAAAAGACCGGCGCCGAGATTCGAGAGGTAGCCGAGGAAATCAAACGCGTCGGCGGCGCCCTCGGAAGTGAACAGGGTGCCGTGCATGGTGATTCCGACGGCCACCAGAGCGGCCACGGTGACGAAGTACACCACGGCGCGCGCCCACTTGCGCTGGAGCGCGTGGCCCAGGCCGGGAACAAGCCACGCGGCACCAGCAACGATCCAGGCCTTGGCTTCGCTTCTGCCGGCGGCGGAGGAAACAGACGCGGATTGTTTCGGGTCAGGCATAGCTCAGGCCAGCAGCGGCAAGACCTCGTCCTGAACGGCGCCGGTGACGCAAGCCTCGCGGTCGCCCACGTAAACGTTCACTTCGCTGCGAATTCCGAATTCCGGCAGATAAATTCCCGGCTCGATGGAAAAGCAGGTGCGCGGAATGATGCGGCGAATGTCTTTGGTTTCGAGTCCGTCCATGTTGGCGCCGTTGCCGTGGACACGCTCGCCGATGCTGTGTCCGGTGCGGTGAAAGAAATACTTTCCGTAACCGGCTTTGGTGATGACGTCGCGGGCCACTTTGTCCACCTGCCATCCGGCGATGGACTTGCCCGCGGCGACACCCTCTTTGACAAAGGCGATGGCGCGGTCGCGGGCTTCCCGAACGATCGCGAAAATCGCGGCGTGCTTTTCGGGAACGGTGGCGCCGAGAAAGCCGATCCACGTGACGTCATAATAGACGCTGCCGGGCGCTTTCGTTTTTCCCCAGACGTCGAGCAGGAGCAGGTCGCCTTGCTGGATGGGCGAAGACTTGCCGGGCTCAGCCTGATAGTGAGGGTCGCTGGCATTGGCGTTGACAGCGATGTCGGGGCCTTCGTCGGTGACGATTCCGGCGGCTTGGTACTGCTGCAAAATCCATTGCTTCAGGTCGTATTCGGTCAGGGTGCGGCGTTCGCGCACGGCGCGCGCCGCCTGCTGAAACGCTTCTTTCACAACGCGGTCGATCACTTTTCCCGCGGCACGATGCGATTCCAGTTGCGCGGCCGACCAACTCGCTTCAAAGCGCTGCACCAAGTCCGCCGAGCTGACCACCTTCCGGCGCAGGCTGCGGACCATCTCAACCGTGCCGGCATCCACGTTGGAAACGTAAGGGATGGCGTTTTTCGGCGAATACTGCATGGCGATGGTTTTGGCGCGGCCCAGAATCTTCGCGAGATTCTTGTCGAGCTCCTGGTGGGCCGAGTAGTGCAGCTTTTCGCCGGGAAGGGTGTCCAGCGACGGCGACTCGATTCGGTGCACCAGCTTTCGGGGCGCGCCCTTCGCGGGCACGAAGTAATACCAGCGGCGCGTGCGCATCCCTTCGGGCAGGTTGAGTATGCGCGTGGCGATAGGGTCGCGGCCGCGAAAATCGTAGAAGAGCCAGCCGTCGAGCTTGGCGGCGCGAAGTTCGGATTGAATTTCGGCGATGTCGGGCACTTATGCGTGACTCGTGAATCGTGATTTGTGACCCGTGGCCTGAACTAAGGAAAGCCGCGCCACGCGAGACTTAACTGTCGTGAATCAAGAGCCCCTGAATCTGCGCTGCGGTGACTCCCCGGATTTCGACGCGCTTGGTGCGGCTGCGTTCTCCCGAAAGAATTCTAACAGCCGAAGCGGGGATTTTCAAAATTTCAGCGAGAAAGCGGCAGAGCGGCGGAGCCTGGAGACGAATCTTGAGACCGCCCTGCCATTCGCCCGAGATTTCGTCGCGACTGGAGCGGGGCTGGACGCGCACGGCGAAGACGATGGCGTTTTCGCGCTGCCGGATTTCGATCATTGGCGCCCCCGATTGTGCTCCTTGACCGCATGGAAAGAGAAGATTTCAGGCTAAGTTTGTTGTCCGGCTCCCAAAGAGCGCAGTGCCGACGCGGATTTCCGTCGCACCCTCTTCGATGGCCACTTCGAAATCCTGAGACATCCCCATGGAGAGAACCGGCAGCGCGCGGCCCACACGCTTGGCCAGAGAGTCGCGGACTTCGCGCAGCTTTGCGAAATAGGGGCGCGTGCGCCCGGCGTCTCCGAGAAGCGGCGGGATGCACATCAGGCCGTTGAGTTCGAGGCGGGGCAGCGCGAGGACTCCTTCGGCAAGGGCGGGGAGCTCCGCTTCCGACGCGCCGCTCTTGGTTTCTTCCGGGGCGAGGCGGACTTCGATCAAAATGCGCAGGCGCTCGGGAACACTTCGTTCTCCCGGGGCGGAGAGGGCGCGGTCGAGCTTTTGCGCGAGCGCGAGGCTGTCCACGGAGTCCACGGTGTGGAACAGATGCGCGGCGCGGGCAGCTTTGTTGCTCTGGAGATGGCCGATGAGATGCCAGGTGGCGTCGAGATTCGACAGCAATGGGTGCTTGCTTTCCCACTCCTGCACGCGGTTTTCGCCGAAGTGGCGGACTCCTGCGTCGAAGGCGTCGCGGATGGCATCGGCGGGGAAAGTCTTTGATACGGCGACGAGCGTGATCTCTTCGGCGCGGCGTCCCGCGCGGCCTGCGGCGCGCTCGACGCGTTCACGGATGCACTCCAGGTTTTCGCGAATCCCGTTCGCACCAACGCTCATCGCTCAAATCCTATCACTCGCTGCCCGAACCGTTCACCCCGAACATGCATGGAGGCATGCGTGTTCCCATTCTTTTTCAGCCGGTCTCCTGCCCGTGGCGTTCAGAGCAAGTTCCATTGTCACGTCCCGTTTTAAGTGCATCCTAATAAGAACGGAGCATTTGCAGATGGAAGCGGCCGTGAGTATTCGACGATGCGCAAAGCGAAGAGCAAACGTTATTGGAGCGTGGCGGGCGGCATCCTCTCGGCGGCTCGCTGGGGAAGCCTTTGCATCTTCGCGGTCTCACTAGCCTCCGCCCAGACAACCCCACCATCCCAGGAGCATGCAGCAGCTTCGCGGCCGCTGACGGCAAAGGAAGGCCGGGCGATCGTCACTGCGGCGAGGGAGCACGAACCGGAAGTGCGCGGCAAGCCGGATTGCTCTCATCTCGTCCATCAGGTTTATCGCTTTGCGGGCTTTGAATACCCGTACGCCAGCTCGTTCAATGTTTACAAGGGAATAGAGAATTTCATTCGTGTAAAGGCGCCACAGGCAGGCGACTTGGTCGCCTGGCCGGGACACGTGGGCATCGTGCTCGATCCGGCGCGGCGCACGTTCTACAGTTCTGTCCGTTCGGGAATGCGCGCCGAGTTCTATGACGGACCCTATTGGACGGCGCGTGGTAAGCCGCGCTTCTATCGCTATGTAATAGAAAGCCCCAACAAACTGCTCCTGGCCAGGACTCAGCAAACGCCGCAGTCCACAGGGGCTGCGAGAAAACGCGCGGCGGGGCCGGTGAAAGAAGAAGAAGCTGATGCGCCAGCGCCTGGGTCGAAGCCACCGGCCAAGGAAGATACGGAAGATGCGGCGGCTGGCGCTGTTTCCTCAAGCACGGTCGTCCCGGCTTCAACCACTGAAGTTCCGGCAAGCATTGCGATTCGCTCGGGAAAGGGAAAGCCGACGCCTGAAGAAGCCGGCGAGGGGATCTCTGAACTGTGCAATGCCGCGGGGAGTGCTCTGCGCGCGGACGATCCGCAGAAGGCCCGCCTTCCCGTGGTCATCTTTGACCAGCTCCATGTCGAGCGTGTAGAAACCAAACACGACCACGGCTGGGCGCACGTGCGCATTGACTCCCGCGTGTCCATTGTCAGCGGCCGCGCGGCTTTGAAGCCGCGTCACGAAAAGGTGCGCTGGGAGCTTCGCCGCACGGAATCGGGGTGGGAGGCGTTGCTGCCTTCGGACCGCACCTATGTGCCCCGCGACGTAGCGGTGCGGGCATTGGCGGCAAGGCTCGCACAGCTTACGCAAACCGAAAGCGCCGCAAGCCACGAAGAGCAATCCGCCCGCGAAGAGGCGCAACTCGCCAGCCTCCTCAATACGCTGCTGCAAAACAAGTAAAGTCCGCCGTTGTCAGGCGCGTTTCATCAGAAATGGAATAGATAGGAAAACTTGGCGAAGAACTCGTTGCCGAGGTCGCCGAAATGCTTTTGTGGAATCGGGGGAATGGGCGACGCGCCGGGGACGTCGAGGCTGCGCTGGTAGTTGTACCCGACGATGAAAGCGGAACGCGCGGTGAAATCATAGGCGACAATCGAATTGATGTTCCAGGTGTGGCCGTGCCGGTCGTTTTCAAACTGCGCCAGAGCCCGCGCGCGCCATTTTGTGGTGAACTGGTGATTCAGCCGGGCGATGTACAGGCGGCGGTCCTGAAAAGGGGTATGGTCCATCAGAAACTCCCGGTCGAAGATGCCGCTGAATTGCACTTTGGTGCGGCCGAATAAATGCACGAGCATGCCGAGTTGATGGCGCACCTCGCGCCCGTAGAAATTCTCGTTGATCTCCGCTTCCTTGCGGTGGACAAATCTATAGCTGAAAAAGAGCGGGCGATTCTGGTTGGTGCTGAATAGGAATTGTTCCCGGGGTTCGATGTACACGCGGGTGCCCGGCAGGCGGGCGAAATTCGGGGTGAATAGGTTGAAGCGCGTGCGGTCGTAGGAATACTGAGCGAAAAGGTCCCAGAAGTTTTTGAGCTGGGCGTGGAAGACGCCATCGGCACCGGAATCCTGGAGGCGGCCCTCGGTGTCGCTGGCGCTGTCGAAGTTCAACTCAAAAAATAGTTGGCGGATGTAGTGGCGGTTGATAAACGGTTTATAGACGGCGTCGAGGCCGCCCGAATGGCGGTCCGCCTCCGGCTCGAAGCCAATCTGGCTGACGTCGAAGCCGCGGCCGAGGAATTTGTAGAAGGTGAAGAGCTGCCACTTTTCGGAATTGTACTGCGCCTGCGAGCCGAACAAGCCGCGCTGGATACCGGCGCTCGAGGTGACGTGGTTCTGGTTGTAACCAGCCTGGGTTTTCCAGGTCCAGTGCGGGCCGAGGACAAGGTTCAGGTCCGCGGCGTGAACGCGCTCGGTGGAGCCGACGTCGCCGGGCTGCTGGTCGCGATTGACAGTCATGAATCCGACGGTGGAATTCTTGCCAATGTCGTGGGCGACGCGCAGGACGAAGAAATTGGCTGCCGGAGCGAACTCGTTCAGGCGGTTGCCCGTGGCGGGGTCGGTGACGGTGAAATGGGTGTCCTGGGTCTTGGCTTCGAGGAAGCCGATGGACCACGGGCCTTCTTTCCCGGTGAGCTTCGCGCCAAACAAGATGCGCTGCGGCTCTCCGTTGGTCAGGCCGTTCTGGTCGGTCAGCCGCGCGCCGATGCGCCGGGTGAAGAACAATTGAAATGGCGTGGCGAAGAAGTTGGAGCCCTCGGTGAAAAACGAGCGCTTCTCGGGAAAAAATAATTCGAAACGCGAGATGGTGATATTGATTTCGTCGGCTTCGGTGTCGGCGAAGTCGGGGTTGATCGCGGCGTTCAGCGTCAGATTGGGACGGAGGCCCCAGCGGACGTCGCCTCCGCCTTCGTATTTTTCGCGGTTATCGAGGGGGTCGAAAGCGCCGCGGCGGACGCGCGCGGCAAAATAGGGAATTAATTCGATGTTCCGCCCGGGCCTGATGTTTTCGATTCCGGCAAGATAACCGGCCTTTGAGGGGCGCATGAATCCGTCGAAGCGCGTGACCATCTGCCAGTTGTCGTTTTCATTCTTTCGCACGATGTCGCGGCCGAGATTGAGTCCCCAGGTCTGCCCGGGATGAAACCGGATGGACTTGAAGGGGATGGCCACTTCGGCTTCCCATCCCCAGTCGTACAGGCGCGCGGCACTTTCCCAGATGCCGTCCCAGGTGGGGTCCATGGCGTTGCCTTCGGAGAGCAGCGCATCGAACTGCACGCCGCGCGCGTTGATGCTGAAAAAATAGGCGGTGCGGCGGTCACCGTAGGGATCGAGAAGAATATTGACGCTGTCGGAGTTGGTCCTCGCGTCGTGCGTGTCGTAGCGCGCGACCATCTTGCCGGGCTCCGAGTCGTAGCACTTGAAACCGAAATAGATTTTTTCGTCGTCGTAGAACAGGAAAGCCTCGGTGCGCTCGCTGGCCGGCGCGCCTTCGTCGGGGTTGGTCTGCACAAACTCAGTGATCGGCGTTATCTGGCCCCAAACGGGTTCGTCGAGCCGGCCGTCCACGCGGATTTTCGCCGCGATATGGCGGATCTCCGCGGTATGGAATTGCGGGTCTGAAAGAGGAGCGGCGTGCCCGGGCAGGGAGGCGAGGAAAAGGAGAGACACCGCCGCGCCGCTGCGAAATCGGGCAAAGCGAGACCGGCGGTTTCGTGGAAGTAAAATACGCAGCCGCCACCCTCCCATTCGGTCCAGGGTAGATGCATGAAGCGGATAGGCATTCTAGCAAACTTTCGCGGCACTTCTGAGAGAGGGTATAGACTCGCACGCATGAGGGACGTGGTTCGCGTCCACGCTGGGGTTCTGGAGCGGCTGCTCGAGGAGGCGCGGCGAAACCGGAGCGCGGAATGCTGCGGACTGTTGGCGGGCAAGGAAAAAGTCATCAGCGAGGTTCTGCCGGCACGAAACCAACTCGGCAGCGCCACGGCCTACGAGATTGCGCCTGAAGATTTGTTCCGATTGTTCAAACAGATGCGCGCAGCCGGCCTGGAGCATCTCGGCATTTATCACTCACACCCCGTGGGCGACAACGCGCCTTCGCCGGCGGACATCGAGCGCGCGTTCTATCCGGATGTAGCGTATTTGATCGTGTCGCTAGGCGCTAAGCCGGTGCGGGCGGTCCGCGCTTTCCGCATTCGCGAGGGCTTGGTCGAAGAATTGGAAATCCGGGCCGTATGAGCCTCTTCAACGAAATGGAGGCGTTGGCGGCCCAACCCGGAAGAATAGGGCCTCCGGGGCTTATTCCACATTGGGAGAAGGCACTCCCGAATTGAAAGCGGGACAAGTGGCATCGCGAATGTGCCTAAGCGGGTCTACCCACAACTTGTTGATAGCAAATGGAATCCAACGCTCCTCAAAGGCCGAATGAACTTGGTCGGAGACTTGCAGGGTGACCGGCGTGGGCGCACTCCAAATGACGACCTGCAAATTCTGGCGCGCGAGGGGGAAGGGGCTTGCGCGTCGGTTTGTGCAGGGCGTTCCCACCTGCCTCTGAGAGGGAAGCTAGGATGGATGACCCCACGCCCCGGTC
>WNGH01012752.1_pt1 | contig 14112 bp, 14 predicted proteins | sample 5400631 | NCBI WGS metagenome assembly WNGH01 (sample SAMN13153373, study PRJNA577476) | soil metagenome | isolation source: 115 cm soil or saprolite under Garry oak tree replicate 1 | place: USA:California | collected 2016-06-15
CGGGTAGTGGGTGCGGACCTCCGCGCCGAACCTGTCCTTCAGCGGGGTGATAATCCGGCCGCGGCTGGTGTAGTCCTCGGGGTTGGCGCTGGCCACCAGGAGCAGGTCGAGCGGCAGCCGCAGCGCGTAGCCGCGCACCGCGATGTCCCGCTCCTCCAGCACGTTCAGCAGCGACACCTGGATGCGCTCGGCCAGGTCGGGCAGCTCGTTCAGGCAGAAGACGCCGCGGTTGGTGCGCGGCACGAGCCCGAAGTGGATCGTCTCGGCATCGCCCAGGGTCCGGCCCTCGGCCACCTTCACCGGGTCCACGTCGCCGATCAGGTCGCCCACGCTGGTGTCCGGGGTGGCCAGCTTCTCGCCGTACCGCTCGCTGCGGTGCCGCCAGGTGACCGGCAGCGCGTCCCCCTGCTCCGCGGCGAGCCGGCGGCAGCGGGCGCACACCGGCTGGTAGGGATGGTCGTTGATCTCGCACCCGGCGACCGCGGGCGTCCACTCGTCGAGCAGCCCGGGAAGGGTCCTGATCAGGCGCGTCTTGCCCTGGCCGCGCTCACCGAGCAGCATCGTGTCGTGCCCGGCGAGGAGCGCCCGCTCCAGTTGCGGGATCACCGTCTGATCGAAGCCGATGATCCCGGGGAACCGGTGCTCGCCCGCCCGCATCGCGGCCAGCAGATTGCGGCGGATCTCGTCCTTGACGGTCTCGTAGGCGTGCCCACTGGCCCGCAGTTCCGCGACGGTCGCGATGGCCGGGCGGGGGGCGGCGGCAGCGGCGGCGTGAGTCTGATTGTCTGAGTGCACCATTCGACACTATGTCCACATGGGCGGGGCTGGCACCGGCCCGGTCAGCCGGCGGCGCGGGAGAGGCGAGGACATGCAACGCAGGGATCCGGTGCTGGCCATCGACATCGGCGGCACCAAGATAGCCGCCGGCCTGGTCGAGCCCGGCGGCCGCCTGGCGTCCTGGGCGCAGACCGAAACGCCCCGCGGCATGGAGGCCGAACCGCTGTGGCGGACGCTGGACGCGCTGTGCACGCGCCTGCTCGCCGAGGCTCACGTGGACCCGCGCGATGGCCTCGCCGGTGTCGGCTGCGGGTGCGGCGGCCCGCTGGACTGGCCGGCCGGCCAGGTCTCCCCGCTGAACATTCCCGCGTGGCGCGCCTTCCCGCTGCGCGAGCGGCTCGCCGGGCGGTTCCCCGGAATCACGGTGCGGCTGCACAACGACGCCATCTGCATGGCGGCGGGCGAGCACTGGCGCGGCGCGGGCCGGGGCCGCCGCAACATGCTCGGCATGGTGGTCTCCACCGGCGTGGGCGGCGGCCTGGTGCTTGACGGGCGGCTGATCAACGGCGCGACCGGTAACGCCGGGCACATCGGGCATGTGGTGGTGGATCCCGCCGGGCCGTTCTGCGTGTGCGGCGGGCGTGGCTGCCTGGAGGCCATCGCCCGGGGGCCCGCGCTGGCCGCGTGGGCCCAGGGCGAGGGGTGGCGGCCCGGCCAGGCGGAGGTGACCGCCAAGGACCTCGCCGACGACGCGGCGCACGGCCACCCGGTCGGGGTCGCCGCCATGCGCCGGGCCGGCGGGGCCCTGGGCGTCGCCATCGCCTCCGCGACCCACCTGTGCGACCTGGAGGTGGTCGCCATCGGCGGCGGGCTGGCCCAGGCCGGGCCGCTGCTCTTCGACCCGCTGGAGGAGGCGCTGCGCACCCACGCCGGGCTGGGCTACGCGCGGAAGGTGCCCGTGGTCGCCGCCGGGCTCGGCCAGAGCGCGGGGCTGATCGGCGCCGCGGCGCTGATCTTCGCGGCGGACCGGTACTGGGCCGGCGACTGACCAACGCCGGCCGCGCCGCGTGATACATCAGACACAGATGCGACACTGCTCGCATGACGACCTCCCCGCTGGTCCGCCCCGACGACGTGGCTGCCGCCCGGAAACTGCTCCGCGGAATCGTCTCGCCCACCCCGATGCTGCACTCCCGCGTGCTGTCCGAGCGGCTGCGCGGCCCGGTGTTCCTGAAGTGCGAGAACCTGCAGCGCACCGGCTCGTTCAAGGCCCGCGGCGCGTATGTGCGGATCAGCAGGCTGACCGAGGCCGAGCGGAACCGGGGCGTGGTGGCCGCGAGCGCGGGCAACCACGCGCAGGGCGTCGCGTTCGCCGCCGCCGTGCTCGGCACGCACGCCACCGTGGTCATGCCGGAGGGTGCGCCGCTGCCCAAGGTCGAGGCCACCAGGGGTTACGGGGCCGAGATCATCCTGCAGGGCGAGACGGTCGACGACGCGCTGACCGCCGCGCTGGCGTATGCCGAGGACAAGGGCGCGGTGTTCATCCACCCGTTCGACCACCCCGACGTGGTGGCGGGCCAGGGGACCCTCGGCCTGGAGATCATGGAGCAGTGCCCGGAGGCGCGCACCATCGTGGTGCCGGTGGGCGGCGGCGGGCTGGCGTCGGGGATCACGGTGGCGGTGAGCGACGCCGACCCGCCGGTGCGGGTGGTGGGGGTGCAGGCGGAGGCGGTCGCCCCGTTCCCCGCCTCACTGGCGGCGGGCCACCCGGTGCGGATCGAGCCGGGAGCCACGATGGCCGACGGCATCGCCGTGGCCACGCCCGGCGAGATCTGCTGCGAGATCCTCGGGCGGCTCGGCGTCACGGTGCTGACGGTGGCCGAGGAGACGCTGTCCACGGCGCTGCTGCTGTGCCTGGAGCGGGCCAAGCAACTGGTGGAGCCGGCCGGCGCCGCCGCCGTGGCCGCGATGCTGGAACACCAGGAGGCGATCGAGACGCCGGCCGTCGCGGTGCTGTCCGGCGGCAACATCGATCCGCTGCTGCTGTCCAAGGTGCTCCGGCACGGCCTGGCCGCGGCCAAGCGTTACCTGATCTTCCGGTGCGAGCTGCCCGACCGGCCCGGCGCGCTGTCCAGGCTGCTGGCCGAGGTCGCCGCGCTCGGCGCGAACGTGCTCGACATCTCGCACGAGCGGATCGCGCCGCGGCTGCTGGTGGACGAGGCCGAGGTGCTGCTGCAGGTGGAGACGCGCGGCGCCAGCCACCGCGACGCCGTCATCGCCGGTCTGCGCCGGGCCGGATACACCCTGAAATTCATCTGAACGAAGGTCCGTGGCCGGCCGCTCCGTGGCCCACCGCCGTCCCGTGGCCGGCCGGCGGTCAGAGGTTGCCGCGGCGGGCCTGCTCCCGCTCGATCGCCTCGAACAATGCCTTGAAGTTGCCCTTGCCGAAGCCCTCGGAACCGTGCCGTTCGATCAGCTCGAAGAACACGGTCGGCCGGTCCTGCACCGGCTTGGTGAACACCTGCAACAGGTAACCGTCCTCGTCCCGGTCGGCCAGGATCTTCTCCGCGGCCAGTTCGGCGAGCGGCACCCGAGTCTGGCCCACCCAGCCGCCGAGCTGCTCGTAGTAGGCGGCCGGGGTGTCGAGGAACTCGACCCCCGCGGCCTTCATGGCGCGCACCGTGGCCACGATGTCGCCGGTGGCCAGCGCGATGTGCTGCACCCCGGGGCCGCCGTAGAACTCCAGGTACTCGTCGATCTGTGACTTCCTCTTGCCCGGCGCGGGCTCGTTGATCGGGAACTTGACCTTGCGGGAGCCGTCCGCGACGACCTTGCTCATCAGCGCGGAGTACTCGGTGGCGATGTCGTCGCCGACGAACTCCTTCATGTTGGTGAAGCCCATGACGTGGTGGTAGTAGCCGACCCACTCGTCCATGTGGCCCAGTTCCACGTTGCCCACGCAGTGGTCGATCTCGGTGAAGAGGGGCCGGTCCGGCGGCGCCACCACGGGGTCCGCCGGCACGTAGCCGGGCAGGTAGGGGCCCGAGTAGTTGGACCGCTCCACCAGGGTGTGGGTGGTGTCGCCGTAGGCGGCGATGGTGGCGAGCACCACCTTGCCGTGCTCGTCCTCGAAGGTCCGCGGCGCCGAGACCGCGCGGGCCCCGTGCGCGACCGCGTAGCCGAAGGCCTCTTCCGTGCTCGTGACGCCGATGGACAGGTCGGTCACGCCGTCGCCGTGCTCGGCCACCTGCGCGCCGAGCGGGGTGCCCGCCCGGACCGGCCCGCGCAGCACGAACCGTGCCTGGCCGGAGGTCAGCACGTAGGCGGCCTCGTCCCGGCAGCCGGTCTCCGGGCCCCGGTAGGCCACGCAGCGCATGCCGAAGGCGGTGGAGTAGTAGTGCGCGGCCTGGCGGGCGTTGCCCACCGCGAAGATCACCGCGTCGACCCCGGTGACGTGGAAGCCAGCCGCCGTGCCGGAGTGCTCGTGCCAGCCGTTGCTCGCCATGGTCCGCTCCTTCGCCCAGCCGTCCGGCCGCGCTCCTTCGGGCGGCCGCCCGTTGAAGGCAGCATGCGAAGTCTCAAGCATGATGCGCAAGGGTTCACCGCAACAGTGGTCGTTTTGTATAGTTAAGAACGGCACTACTGTGGAAAACTGCACAGCCTGCCCGCATCAGGGGGGCGGTCGTGATCGACGAGCTGGACGCGCGGCTGATCGAGCTGCTCGCGGCGGAGCCGCGGGTGGGGGTGCTCGAGGCGTCCCGCCGGCTCGGCGTGGCCCGGGGCACGGTGCAGGCCAGGCTGGACCGGCTGCAAGCCAGGGGAGTGGTGACCGGCTACGGGCCGGACATCGACCCGGCCGCGCTCGACCACGCGGTGACCGCGTTCGTGACGCTGGAGATCCGGCAGGCGGGCGGCCACGACCCGGTCGCGGAGCGGCTGGCCGCCATCCCCGAGGTGCTCGAGGCGCACACGATCACCGGTGCCGGGGACATGCTCTGCCGGGTCGTCGCCCGCACCAACGCGGACCTGCAGCGGGTCATCGACGCGATCGTCGGCGCGGCGGGCGTGGTCCGGGCGTCGACGGTGATCGCGCTCGCCACGCCGGTGCCCTACCGGGTGCTGCCCCTGGTGCGCACGGTCGCCCGGCCCATACCCGCATAGCTAGTGCCGCATCAAGCTACGTTTGCCCGGTCGATGATGCGGCGGAGTCGTTCGTCGTAGGCGTGGTTGTTGCGCCAGATGATGTAGCGGCGGATCATGCTGGCTTGCTCTTGGTGGCTGGCGTGGTCGGTGCCGGATCTGGCCCTCCAGCGGGGCGTCCGGCTCGGTGAGCAGGCCGACCAGGGCATCCATCCGCTCGCGGAACAATTCGCTGCGGTTCTTGGCGTGCGCCAGGCTGTTCACCGAGGCCTGGTTGTGCTGGAGCATCCGGAACACGCCGCTGCCCTCGGCCACGATGCGGTAGTAGCGGTCCAGCACCTGGGCGCGGGTCGCGGGCGTGCGGGGCTGCGTCTTGCCCCAGGCGACCATGTCGTCGATCTGGGCGAAGTAGTCCGCGACCAGGCTGGCGACGATGTCTTCCTTGGACTTGAAGTGGTAGTAGAGCGCGGCCTTGGTGACGTCGAGCCGTTCCGCGATCTCCCGCAGCGAGGTCTTGTCATAGCCCTGCTGGGCGAACAGTTCCAGGGCCACCGCCTGGATGCGTGCCCTGGTGTCCGCGCGGGCGTGCGGTTCGGCTGGCTCGCTCACGGCCACGCCTCCCGCCTTGTCTCGGGGCCAGATCTGCTGGCCGGGGCCTGTTGTCCGGTGCTGTTCGCTGACCACGCTGCTCGGTTTCGCCGGCCGCAAACTTACTTGACGACCGGTTAGTTCCCGATCTAGGGTATGAGCTTACGGCCATACTAACCGGTCGGCAAGTAGGTAGCGAGCGAACCGCTCGCGCCGGCGGCCGGCGTGGCGGCCCGTGCGGGCGGCCGGCGGCCGGAGCGGCAGCGAGGGCGGACAGGCAGTCACGGGCCGGAGGACCCGGCCGGAGGAGGGAGTCCAGCATGGCGGAGACGAAGGCCGCGGTACCCGACGGGGGCGCCGGCGGCACCGGCGTGCGGCGGGAGGTGCTCATCATCCTCCCCGGGCTGCTGCTCGCGATCATGCTGGCCATGCTGGACCAGCTGGTCGTCTCCACCGCGCTGCCCAGAATCGTCGGTGACCTCGGCGGGGTGACCCACCTGTCCTGGGTGGTGACCTCCTACGTGCTCGCCTCGACGGTGACCACGCCGCTGTACGGCAAGCTGGGCGACCTGTACGGCCGCAAGCGCTGGCTGATGATCGCGATCGTGATCTTCCTGGCCGGCTCGGCGCTGTCCGGCCTGGCGCACTCGATGGACCAGCTCATCGCGTTCCGCGCCCTGCAGGGCCTCGGCGCGGGCGGGCTGCTCACCGGCGCCATCGCGACCATCGGGGACATGGTGTCGCCGCGCGAGCGGGGCCAGTACATGGGTTACATCATGGGCGTGATGACCCTGGCCATGACCCTGGCCATGGTCGCCGGGCCACTGGTCGGCGGCTACATCACCGACAACCTCAGCTGGCGGTGGATCTTCTACATCAACATGCCGATCGGCGGCCTCGCCCTGGTCTACCTGGCGGCGACCATGCACATGTCCCGGCGCCGGGTCGAGCACAAGATCGATTACGCCGGGGCGGCGACCCTCGCCATCGCAGCCACCTCGATCATCCTGATGACCACCTGGGGCGGCACCCAGTACGCCTGGGGTTCTGTGCAGGTCATCGGGCTCGCTGCGCTCGCGATCGTCGGCACCGCGGCGTTCCTGGCCATCGAGGCACGCGCGGCCGAGCCGATCCTGCCGCTGCAGGTATTCCGCAACCGCAACTTCTCCCTCGCCATCGCAATGAGCTTCCTGCTCGGCCTGGTGCTGTTCGGCGCACTGACCTTCCTGCCGCTGTACCAGCAGACCGTGCAGCATCTGTCGGCCACGCAAAGCGGCCTCATGCTGATCCCGATGATGCTCGGCTCCACCGTGACGGCGCTGATCGCGGGCCAGGTCACCACGAAGACCGGCCGGTACAAGGCGCTGCCGATCATCGGCGCGGGGGTGATGACCGCCGGGATGTACCTGCTCACCGGGATCGGCCTGCACACCAGCCTGCTCACCATCGGGATCTACTTCGCCGTGATCGGGCTCGGCATGGGCTTCCTGATGCAGATCACCACGCTCGTGGCGCAGAACAGCGTGGCCCCGCAGGAGATGGGCGTGGCCAGCAGTTCCCGCACGTTCTTCCAGCAGATCGGCGGGTCGATCGGGGTGGCGGCGTTCGGCGCGGTCTTCGCCCGGCGGCTGGTCGGATCGCTGACCGCGCATCTGCCCGGCGCGCACCTGAGCGTGAAGGGCGCCCAGCTCAACCCGGCCACGGTGAACCACCTGCCGCCACTGGTGCGCGCCGACTTCTTCGTGGCGATCACGCACGCCGTCACCGGGGTGTTCTGGCTGGTCGTGCCCGCGGCCGCGGGCGTGTTCGTGCTCGCCTGGCTGATCAAGGAGGTCCCGCTGCGCGGCCGGGCACCCGTGGCGGAGCAGCCCGCTACGCGGGAACTGGTGAGCTGAGCCCTCACTCCATAGCGCCAGAAGCGCCGGCCCCCGCAACCTGTTGCGGGGCCGGCGCATCTGTGTGGGTGTAACACCGCCCGAGTGGGTGATTGGCAGCGCTCGCGCTGGTGCCCTGACCGTACGGCCGGCCCGGTACGCAGGATGACCGTGGTGCCGCCTACCGCGGCGGCACCACGGCCATCGGGGTGGCTTCTGCCGCGCCGCGCCAGCGGCCAGGTCACACCCCGACGTACGGGACCGCCTCCAGGATCTCGACCGTGGCCGCGCGGCCGTTTGGCAGGTTGTACGTCGCGGTCTCGCCGACCTTCTTCCCCGAGATAGCGCTGCCCAGCGGAGACCGGGGGGAGTACACGTCGATGGGCGCGCCGCTTTCCTCGCGGGAGGCGAGCAGGAAGGTGACCTCATCCTCGTCGCCGGCGAACCTGATGGTCACGGTCATGCCGGGGCCCACCACGCCCTCGGTCCGTGGCGGGTCGCCTACCTTGGCGTTCTCCAGGATGTGCTGGATCTGCCGGATCCGGGCCTCCTGCTTGCCCTGCTCCTCCTTGGCGGCGTGGTACCCGCCGTTCTCGCGCAGGTCGCCCTCTTCTCTAGCGGCCTCGATCTTCTTCGCGATCTCTACACGCGCGGGGCCGGCCAGATAGTCAAGCTCCGCTTTCAGCCGGTCGTGTGCTTCCTGGGTGAGCCAGGTAACGTCCTCGCGTGTCTCGGTCACGGGTACTCCTTGCCTGCAATGCGAACGGGTGAGGTCCGCTGGAGCCAACGCGGCCCCATGGGGGTATTGGGCGCGTATGCGGCCCTCGGGGTAACTCTCCGAGGTTACAAGGGTGCGGGGTATTACCGCGCCAGTCAATAACCTGTCGGGAGCGAGCACGGGAATAAGTTCGCCTATCCGGGGTGCTGTCGTGCAGGATAATGACCCGGCGCCGTGCTCGCCAGTGCCGTTGGGCCTGGCTAGCGGCGTCCTGACCACGCCCGTTATTCCCAGCACCGGGGGAATTCGCTGTGCCTGCTTCTCACGTCGACGCCGCCGGCCGGGCGATGCCCGGCACGCCCGCTGCCACGCCCGGCTCTCCGGGGGACGGCCTGCCGGATGCGGGCCTGCGCCTGCTCGCGGTGCACGCGCACCCGGACGACGAGTCCAGCAAAGGCGCAGCAACAATGGTGCGTTACGCGCGTTCCGGGGCGGATGTGATGGTTGCGACCCTGACCGGCGGCGAGCGCGGTGACATCCTCAACAAGGCAATGGACCGGCCGGAAGTGCGCGCCAACCTGCCCCGCATCAGGCGCGAGGAGATGGCCCGGGCCAGGGGAATCCTGGGAGTTCGGCAAAGGTTTCTCGGATTCGTCGATTCCGGGCTGCCGGAGGGCGATCCGCTGCCGCCGCTGCCGGATGGGTGCTTCGCGCTGCAGAAGCTGGAAGACGCCGCGGAGCCGCTGGTCGCCCTGGTCCGGGAGTTCCGCCCGCACGTGATCCTGACCTACGACGAGAACGGCGGCTACCCGCACCCCGACCACGTCAAGACACACGAGGTCACGGTCGAGGCGTTCGACGCGGCAGCCGACGCGGACCGGTACCCGGGCTGCGGCGAGCCCTGGCAGCCGCTCAAGCTCTACTACTTCGCCACGTTCCACAAGACCAGGCTCATCACGCTGCACGAGGAGATGGAGCGCCGCGGGCTCGAGTCGCCCTACGCCGAGTGGCTCGCCGACTGGGAGGACCCGCCGAAGCGGGGGCGGCCCGCGCTGGAGATCACCACCCGGGTGCCGTGCGCGGAGTACTTCGCCGTCCGGGACCAGGCCCTGCTGGCCCACGCCACCCAGATCGATCCGGAGAGTTCCTGGTTCGCCGTGCCGCTCGAGGTGTCGGCCGCCGCCTGGCCCACCGAGGATTACCACCGGGCCAGGTCGCTGGTGGATACTGACCTTCCAGAGGACGACCTGTTCGCCGGCATCCGGGAGAGGGTGAGCCGTTGATCGACCTGGCCGCCACGTCGAACCCGGCCGCCGGGCAGGTGGTGACCGGGGTACTCGGGTTCCTCGTGGTGGCCGGGATGGGCGTGGCGCTGTTCTTCCTGCTGCGCTCGATGAACAAGCAGCTCCGCAAGGTGGCCCGCGGGCCGGCCTGGCGCGAGGAGGCGCAGGAGGCTCAGGAGGGCCAGGAGGCGCAGGAAGGCCAGGAGGCGCAGGACTACAGCCGCAACGGCTCCGGCCAGCCGGGTTAGCGCCCCGTCGGCACCGCCGGTGCCGCTTCCGCCCGGTGCTGCTACTGCCCGGCCAGGGACAGGCCGAACGCGATCAGCAGGAAGCCGGAGGCGAACTCGTAGTCGCGGTCCGGCAGACGGCGGAATCCCGCCTCGGTGTACAGGTGCTGTGCCGCACGCATCTCCGGCTGGGTGAGCAGCAGCAGATCGCGCACCTCCCGGGCGATGGCACGCTGCATCACCGCGGCGATCAGCGCCCGCCCGATCCCCCGGCCCCGCGCCGGGGCAGCCACCGCCAGCGCCCGTATCTCGCCCTCACCGGGGCCGCGCAGCACCTCACCGCCGTGTGGCCAGGTCACCAGCGTCACCGTGCCGAGGATGCGCCCGTCGTCCACGGCGGCCAGGATCTCGCCGGTGCCGTCGGTGGCGAGGACGCGCAGCGTGCCGGCATACCCCTCGTTCAGGAACCCGTCGGCCCGGTAGGCGGCGACCCGCAGTTCCCCGATGCGGCCGAACTCCTCCGGCCGTGCGTCACGGATGTCCACGGACCGGTCAGGCCACGTAGGGCTGGCCGGACTCGCTGGTCATCGGCAGGCCCGCGGCCTGCCAGCCCATCATGCCGTCGGACACGTTGCTGGCGTCCCAGCCCGCGCCGGCCAGCGCGTGCGCGGCGTGCCCGGACCGGTTGCCTGACCTGCAGATGACATACAGCGGCCGGCCGGTGTCCAGCTCGGTGTAGCGGGCCCCCAGCTCACCGAGCGGGATGTGCACCGCGCCCGGCACGTGACCGGCGTCCCACTCCTCGGGCTCGCGCACGTCGAGCAGGTAGGCGCCGGCCGGCACCTCGGCCGCGGGCACCTGCGCCACCGGGCCACCATGAGTCATCGCAAGCCACCTCCTTGCGCGGGGGCGTTTGTAGTGGCTGGGCCAACGACGACATAAGAATGTCGTCGTTGGCCCGGCCATGACAATCATGATCGGGGATCCGGGGTCAGAACGCGTCCAGGCGGGCCAGTTCCTCAGCGCTGAGGGCCAGCTCCGGGGCCTGCGCCGAGTCAATGATGGATTCGGGCCGGCTCGCGCCCGGGATCGGGATGACCACCGGCGCCTTGGCCAGCATCCAGGCCAGCGTCACCCGCTGCGGCGACACCCCGCGGGCCGCGGCGACCTCACCGAACGCGGCGTGCCGGGTGCCGAGCTGCCCGGCCCGGCCGCTCCCGCCGAGCGGGCTCCACGGCAGGAACGCGATGCCGGCCGCGGCGCAGTGGCGCAGTTCGCCCTCGCTGGACCGGAATGCGGGGGAGAACTCGTTCTGCACGCTGGCCAGGTTCCCCTCGCCGAGGATGGACCGGGCCAGGTCGATCTGCCCGACGCTGGCGTTGGAGATGCCGGCCAGCCGGATCTTCCCGGCGTCGAGCAGTTCCTTGATGGCGCCGATCGAGTCCGCGTAGGGCACCCTCGGGTCCGGCCGGTGGAACTGGTACAGGCCGATGACGTCCACTCCGAGGGCCTTCAGCGAGGCCTCGGCGGCCTCGCGCAGGTGCGCGGGGGACCCGTCCAGGGTCCACGACCCGTCGCCGGGGCGCAGGTGGCCGCCCTTGGTCGCCACCAGCACGTCGCTGGTGTCGCCGGGGTAGCTGGCCAGGGCCTTGGCGATGAGCCGCTCGTTGTGCCCGGTCTCCCCGGCGTTCAGGTGGTAGGCGTCCGCCGTGTCGATCAGCGTCACGCCCGCGTCGAGGGCCGCGTGGATGGTCCGGACAGACCGCGCCTCGTCCGGCCGCCCCTCGATGGACATGGGCATGCCGCCAAGTCCGATGGCGCTGACCGTGACCGGGCCGATGGTCCTCGTCTGCATCTGTGCTCCTTCTCGTCTTCCTGCTGCCCCTGACCGCAACACCGGGACCGCCCGGGGCATGCCCGGCGGCGCCGGGGCGTTGTCCGGTGTGACGCTGCCCCCGGCGCGCCATAGCATCCACTCCGGTGGGCGGCATCTGACGTCGGATCGCTGGCGAGGGGTGTTCATGGAGTACGTCAACCTGGGCTCGACCGGCCTGCGCGTGTCCCGCATCTGCCTCGGCATGATGAGCTTCGGCGACAAGAGCACCAGGCAGTGGGTGCTGGACGAGGACGCCGCCGAGCCCCTGGTCCGGGCCGCGGCCGACGGCGGCGTGATCTTCTTCGACACCGCCGACACCTATGCCAACGGCGCGAGCGAGGTGGTCACCGGGCGGCTGCTCGGCAAGCTGTTCCGCCGCGACGACGTGGTGGTCGCCACCAAGGTGTACATGCCGATGTCCGACGCCGAGAACGACCGCGGCCTGTCCCGCAAGCACATCCTGGCCTCGATCGACAACTCACTGCGCCGCCTGGGCATGGACTACGTGGACCTCTACCAGATCCACCGGTGGGACCCGCGGACCCCGATCGAGGAGACCATGGCGGCGCTGCACGACGTGGTCCGCGCGGGCAAGGCCCGCTACCTCGGGGCGAGCAGCATGTACGCCTGGCAGTTCGCCAAGGCGCAGCACGTGGCGGAGCGGAACGGCTGGACCCGGTTCGTGTCCATGCAGAACCACTACAACCTGCTCTACCGCGAGGAGGAGCGGGAGATGATCCCGCAGTGCATCGACCAGGGCGTCGGCGTGATCCCGTGGAGCCCGCTGGCCCGCGGCGTGCTCACCGGCAACCGGTCCAGGGACGGGGAGCGGCGCACCGAACGGGCCGGCACCGACCCGCTCGGTGACAGCCTGTACGCCCAGCAGGCCGACTTCGACGTGGTCGACGCGGTCGCCGAGGTGGCCGCCGGGCGCGGCGTGCCGCCCGCCCAGGTCGCGCTGGCCTGGCTGCTGCACCGGCCCGGGGTGACCGGCCCCATCGTCGGCACCACGAGGGCCGGCCACGTGGACGACGCGCTCGCGGCGGTGAAGCTGGAGCTCACCGGGGACGAGATGGGCCGGCTGGAGGAGCGCTACGCCCCCCACCCGGTGCTGGGCCACGGGTAGCCCGGTACTCCAGTCCGACGAGCCCGGCCAGCTCGGCCAGGGTGTAGTCGAACAGCGCGGACGCGTCGTCCAGCGCGAAGTGCAGGTGACCGAACACCTCCAGGCTCACCATGCCGTACAGCCGCACCCAGCAGCGCAGGAAGGTGAGCACCGCCCCGGCCGGCAGGTCGGCGCCGAGCGCGTCGCGGTACCGGATGAGCTGGGCCAGCAGCCCCGGGTCGATCTCGGAGTCGGCGGGCACCGGGAACGGGTGCTTGCGCCACAGCTCGAAGAACAGCGTGAGGAACTCGAGGCTGAACTGGGCCGCGCACTCGGCCACCACGTCGGCGGCCCCGGGGCCGTCGTGCCGTGCCTCGAGCCCGGGCAGCGGGGTGCCGAACAGCAGGCCGAACTCCGGCGGGTGGGCCAGCGCCCAGCCGCGGAACGCCTGGCAGGCGGCGATCATCTTCGTGGTCATGTCCCCGCCGCTGGCCTGGGCGGCGCGGCCGATCGCGGCGTGGATGTCGGCGGCGATCTCGGTGAACATGTCCCCGCACACGTGCTGGAGCAGGTCCTCGCGGCTGCCGAAGTAGCGGTAGAGGGCGGGGGCGGTCATCCCCATGGCGCGGCCGATGGCCCGCAGCGAGACCGCGTCCGGCCCCTCGTCCACCAGCAGTTGCCGGGCCGTGCCCTTGATCTCCTCGATGGTGGCGGCGCGGACGCGGTCACGCCGGCTCGGTGCCTGTACCACGCCGTCCTCCCTTGAACCTGAGAAAACGCTTAACACGTTTGACAAATCTGAACGCTGTATGCGAGGTTAACATTGTTCTCAGTTTACACCGTTCACCAAGGTGAACAATAGGTAACAGTCTAGCCGCGGAGGTACCCGGTGTTCGAGGCTTGGGGACGTTTCATCTATCGCCGCCGGCGGCTGGTGCTCCTGGCCGCCGTGGTCGCCGTGATCGGTGCCGCGGTCTGGGGGACCGGCGTGTTCTCCTCGCTACAGTCCGGCGGCGGGTTCACCGCCCCCGGCAGCCAGAGCGAGCAGGCCAGCAGCCTCGCCATGAAGGCGTTCGGCCGGGACACCGCGGACGTCGTGGTGCTGTACCGCAGCGCCACCATGACCGTGCGCGATCCCGCTTACCGGCGGGCGGTCACCGGCACGCTGGCCGCGTTGCCGCACGACAAGGTGCTGTCCGCGGTCAGTTACTGGAGCTCGGGCTCGGCGCAGTTCGTCGGCGCCGGCGGCCACGAGACCTACGCCGTGCTGCGCCTGGCCGGTGCCGACGACGCCGCCCAGGTCAAGACCTACGAGGCGATCAGCGGCAAGCTGGCCGCGCCGGGGCTGACCGAGGTGACCGGCGGGCAGATCCCCACGGAGCGGACCATCAACAGCCAGGTCAAGTCCGACATCGGCCGGGCCGAGGGGCTGTCCATGCCGGTCCTGCTGCTCCTGATGCTGGTGATCTTCGGCAGCCTGGCGGCCGCCAGCCTGCCGCTGGCCATCGGCGGCGCCGCGATCCT
>WNGH01011004.1_pt1 | contig 14110 bp, 8 predicted proteins | sample 5400631 | NCBI WGS metagenome assembly WNGH01 (sample SAMN13153373, study PRJNA577476) | soil metagenome | isolation source: 115 cm soil or saprolite under Garry oak tree replicate 1 | place: USA:California | collected 2016-06-15
CGCCTACGTTATCCGACGAGGCCGCCCAGGAGAGATTGATCTGCGAGGAGGAGACGGCGCTGGCCGTCAGTCCCGTGGGTACCGAAGGCGGCGTGGTGTCCGGAGGAGGCGGCGGAGGCGCGTTGGCCACCGTCACCGTGACCGCGTTGGAGGTGTAGCGGATGCCGAGCCCGTCTCTGGCAACCGCGGTCAAAGTATGCGCGCCGTTGGCTGCCCCGGTCGTGTTCCAGGACACAGAGTACGGTGCGCTCGTGTCTTCGGCGCCGAGGTTGCCGCCGTCGAGCTTGAACTGGACACCCGCGACAGTGAGCAGGCCGACGATGCTTACGCTTGCGCTGACTGGAACCGTGCCCGAGACAGTCGACCCGGAGCCCGGGGACGTCATCGTCACGATCAGGCTGCCCAGCTGCGCCTGAACCTGAGATGGGATCCAGGCCAGGCTGAAAACCATCAACAGGGCCGCTGCCCAGACATTCCTTTTCGTGTTCTTCAGCGTGGAGCGTGTATCCATTCGACCAGCCTCCCTTTCTTATCCTCGCGCCGCGCGCTTTGCTACCTACCGTTCATTGTCCGAGGCGATCAGCTTGGCTCAGGGGATGACATCGAACGCGTCGATCAGGATCCAGAAATCGCTCGAAAGCGGGTTCTTGTCTTTCACCTCGATCGTCAACGTATGAGTCCTCGCAGGCAGGCCGTCTTTGAAGAAGTCCGTACTCTGAGGTCCTTCCGTCTGGAAGTACGTATCGAAGTCCTTGACGAAGACTCCATCCAGGGATATGCGGGCGATCCCGCACTGCGGCCCGCGCGCGCCGATCCAGCGGATCCCCGTTCCCGTGAAGGTGATGGTCGCTTGCGCGCCCACGATATTGGATTCCGCGCTCGCGCCCTCGCTGTATGCCTTGTCCCGATTGTCCTGAAACCAATTCGGACCGTAGGCGATGGCCGGATCGGTGTCCTGGTGGCGCGTTCCAGACATCGTCACCTCGAACCCGTCCACCACGATGAGGGGAGAAGTCGATGCCGCGTTCTGCTCGCCGGTCACTTCGACCGTCAAGGTATGGCTCGTGTCGGCCATGCCTTGTTTCGTGAATACCTCCGCCTGGATTTGTTCCGTGGGCGAATACGTATCGATCGGTGGGACCGCCACTCCATCCAGGGTCACGCGAGCAATTCCGGTCTGGGGCCCGCGGGCACCGATCCAGCTGATCCCTGTCCCATCGAAGGTGATGGTCGCTCGCGCGCCCGGCACCTTCGAGAGCGCCGCGAGTCCAGCGCTCCACGCCCGGCTCGTATCGAACGGCATCCAGTCGGGAGCGACGAAGCTGCCGGGGCTGAAAGCAATGGACGGGTCCGTTTCCTGCAAACGCGAGACCGTTGCGGCGGGCACGTCGAACGCATCTACGACGATAAGGGCACCTGTCGCTGCTGCGTTTTGCCGGCCTGTTGCTTCTATCGTCAATGTGTGGCGCGCGTTGGCTAGGCCCGTAGCCTCGAACATGGGTACCCGGACTTCTAGGGTCTTCGAGAACGTATCGACCTCGGCCAGGAACGCCCCATCCAGGGATATGCGAGCGATGCCGGTGCTCGCCGCGCGGCCGCCGATCCAGGTGACAGAGGGACCGGTGAAGGTGAACGTCGCTTGCGCGCCAATCGTCGAGAACGCGGCCGTCCCGCCGCTCCATGACAGACTTCCATCCGAAGTCCAACCGCCGGTGTAGGCAACGGACGGATCCGTTTCCTCGAAGCGCGTTGCCGTGCCCGGTGGCGGCGGGGGTGGAGGTGGAGGCGGCGGAGCATTGTTGGCGACCGTCACCGTCACCGGCGCGGAGACGGGGCTCACGTTGCCCGCGTCATCGCGCGCGACTGCGGTAATGGTGTGCGAACCGTCGCTCACTGAAGCGGTGTTCCAGGGGATCGAATACGGCGCAGTGGTGTCTTCGGCGCCGACGTTAACGCCGTCGATTCTGAATTGCACGCCCGCCACGCCGACATTGTCGGAGGCGCTGGCCGTCAAGTTGGTCGTGCCGAAGACAGTGGCTCCGGGGGCGGGAGACGTGATGCTGACCGTCGGGGGTGTGGTGTCCGCGGGAGACCCGTTGGACACCGTCACCGTCACCGGATCCGAGGTGGTGCGGTTGCCCGCTGCATCGCGCGCGACTGCGGTGATGGCGTGCGAGCCATCGCTCGTGGTGGTGGTGTCAAAAGAGATCGCATACGGCGCGGTCCTGTCTTCCGCACCGCCGTTGACTCCGTCCAATTGAAACTGCACGCCGACCACGCCGACGTTGTCGGCGGCGCTCGCCGTCATCGTCGCCGTCCCCGATATCGTCTGGCCGTTCGCCGGCGAAGTGATGCGCACCGTCGGGGGCGTCGTGTCAGCGGGAGGCGGCGGAGGCGGGGGAGCCGTGTTGGACACCGTCACCGTCACCGGATTCGAGGTGTACTGAACGCCGAGCAGATCCCGCGCGACTGCCCTCAGGGTGTGCGAGCCATTGCCGGTAGTGGTCGTGTTCCAGGAGACCGAGTACGGCGAGCTCGTGTCCTCGGCGCCGAGGTTGGCGCCGTCGAGTTGGAACTGGACGCCGCGGACGGTTATAAGACCGATGATGCTTACGCTTGCACTGACCGGGGCCGTGCCGGAGACAGTCGATCCGGAATCCGGGGATGTCATCGTCACGATCAGGCTGCCCAGTCCCAGTTGCGCCTGAGCCTGGGTCGAAATCAGGGCGAGGCCGGAAATCGCAAGCAGCGCCGCCGCGCCGACACGCCTTCCGATCTTCAGCATGGATTGCTCCTTCCTAGCCCCCCTGTTCAGCGCGGATTATTGCCCTCCAACTATTAAGCGCCCGTGATCCGCGTCAGGCCGATTGCACTACGATCCGCCGATTGCACTACGATCCATGGAATCTGACTTGCGGTTCCGGCAGCAGGTCGTCGATCGAACGCGGCGGCGCGAGCATCGCCGCATACCACTCGATCGTCCGTTCCAGCCCGGGCCGTACCCTCCACGCCGGCCGGTAGCCGAGAAACCGTTTCGCCTTGTCGATGTCGGCCCGCGACAAGCGCACGTCTCCGGCGCGCGATGCGCGATAGATCGGGCGCACCCCGCGCAAGCGGGGAAAACGCAGTGCGAGCAACGAACGGATCATCTCGAACAGCTCGTTGAGAGTCGTCTTTTCGTTCAGCGCGACGTTGTAGACCTGGTTGACAGCAGCCGGGTCATCGACCATGGCCGCGAGCAGATTCGCCTGGACTGCGTTGTCGACATAGCAGAAATCGCGAGCCGTTTCCCCGTCGCCGTTGATGAAGACCGGTTCCTCGCGGATCATGCTGGCAACCCATTTCGGGATCACCGCCGCGTACGCCCCTTCCGGATCCTGGCGCGGGCCGAACACGTTGAAATAGCGCAGCCCGATCGAGCCGAATCCATAGCAGCGCGCGAAGGTGTCCGCGTAAAGCTCGTTCACGTACTTGGTTAGCGCCGACGGCGACAGCGGCCGGCCGATCTCGGGCTCGACCCTCAGGAGCCCGGGCAGGTCACCGTAGGTTGCGCTCGATCCGGCGTAGACAAATCGCGACACGCCGGCGCCATGCGCAGCAACCAGCATGTTGAGAAACCCCGTGACGTTGCTGTCATGGGTGGCGATCGGGTTTGAAATCGAGCCCGGCCCGCTCCCGAGCGCCGCCTGGTGCAGTACGAAATCCACCGAGCGGCACGCCCGGCGACAGGTGTCGAGCGAGCGGATATCGCCTTTGATGAAGCGAAAGTTCTTCCACCGGCTTTCGGTGACGGCCTGCTTCACCTGCGTCAGGTTGCCCGGCCTCCCCAGGGAAAAATTGTCCAGCCCGACCACCCGCTGGTCCAGCTTGAGGAGGGTTTCCAGGAGATTGGAGCCGATAAATCCGGCTACGCCGGTAACGAGCCAGGTGCGGGGTCTGATCGTGATCCGCTCTTGTACCGCTTCGTACATCGTCATCCCGTCCTTTCGGATGCGCGCCCCAGAAAGAACCGTGGCGCGGGATCGACGGTATTGTCGGATTTCACTGTGTAGCGTTTGTGAGCCCGCGATGGTCCGGATGGACGGTCAATTGGCCATCGCCTCCCTGGCATCAGAGCGGGCCCGGCAGAGATCCAGAAGCATGCGTTCGTAGCGGTCTATCATCGCGCTCTCCGAAAAGAGCCTCTCAACGACGCCGCGGGCATTCTTTCCCATCCTTGTGGAAACTGTCCGGTCCGCCAGGATCGCCAGTTTGTCGACGAGGACCCTCGTATCGCCCACCGGAAAGAGAAAACCGTTCCAACCCGGGACGATCATCTCCGCCGCGCCGCCCACATCGGAATGGACCACAGGTTTGCACAAGGCCATGGCCTCGACCGCCGCCAGAGAAAATGCCTCGGTAAAGCTGCACAACGCCATGGCGTCGCAAGCGGCGATGTAGGGGCGGACATCCTGCTGGAGCCCCGTGATTACGACATCGCTCTCGATATCGAGCTCGCGAGCACGGGCCTCGATCGCCCCACGCATCTCGCCGTCGCCGATCATCAGCGCTCGCGCCGGGATACCCAGGTCGCGCAGCATGGCGATCGCCTCCAGTAACTGCAGATGGTTCTTTTCCGGGCGCAGCAAGGCCGATATACCGATCACGTAGTCCGCCTCGGAAAAGCCGAGCGCACTGCGCAACGCCCGCCGTTCCTGAGGGCTCCATGTGTCGCAAAACTCCTTCGTGTCCACCCCGTTATAGATCACTTCGATTCTTCGCGAGAACACTCCGCGGCGCAGCCAGTACCGTCTTTGTTTCTCGCAGACGAAGACCAAACAGTCCGAGGTCCAGAAGAGCAGGCGGTAAATCATCATCTGGAGCTGCTCCTTTGCCCGGAGGAGCCGCGTCGAGTGATAGGTGACAACCAGCGGCACTCGCAGACGCGAGAGGCGGGACGCCAGAAAGGAGTACATCAGCGCATACGGATTCGCCGCGACGATTGCCGACGGCCTGACGCGGGAAATGTATGCGGAAAAATCGGCCAGGGCGCGTCTGTCGAAATAGCGGGCCGCATTAAGGCACCGCACGGCCCCGCCGTTGTGCAATCGAATGCGATCGAGCTGGGTGTCGTCCTTCTTGATGTATACCGCATGGCACTCGTGACCGCGCTCAGCCAAACGATTCGCGACCGTGATCGAATGGCGCTCGGCCCCCCCCTGGGTCAACGAGGCCGTGACAAAGATAACCCGCACATGAGTCCCGCTCAAAGGCCGTGCCCGGGATCGCGGACGGCAGCGAGCCAACCTCGCCCCACGCCGACCAGCGCCGCCATCGCGGCATAAACCGCCGCGAGGACCACGCCGCCGAAGACCAGGCGAACGAGCGGTCCGCTCGCAGCGAAATAGCGGTCGGCCATGCTCCAGGCGATCGCCGCGGCAAGAACCGCGGACAGTATCAGCAGCCCGAGGGTTCGCCAGTCCTTCAGCTGCCGGACCGGGATCCCGGTGCATAGCGCAATGCGCCGCAGTATGACAACGTAGTCGACAAAGACCGCGGTCACGCTGCCCACCGCCGCACCCGCCAGGCCGAAAGCGTGTGCCGAGAACCAACTGAGCGCGACTGAAACGACCAGCGTAACCAAGCTGACGCGCATCATGTACGCGCCTTGCCGCAGTACCAGCATGGTGCTTCCGAGATCGACGACGAGGCCGGCGAAACCGACCATGAAAACCCGCATCACCGGCACCGCGTCCACGTAAGCCGCGGTATAGATGATCGTCACGATCTCCTCGGCGAAGGCAAAGGCAAAGGCGAGCAGCGGATAGACGAGCGCCCCGACCATGACGCTGGCGCGGCTGTTGAGCTTGAGCATGCCGCGGATATCGCCGGCAGCCTGAAGCCGGCTCAAGCTCGGCAGGATAGTGTGAAAGACCGACTGACGGCACAGGTGCACGAGCGGCCCGAGCACCGTCGCGATCGAGAACGACGCGAACATACTCACCGAGAAGAGCGCCGCCGCGACCCATTGGTCCGCCTGTGACCGCAGCCCGTACAGCGCGCCCGCAGCCCCGATCGGAGCCGCATACCTCAACTGGTCGGCGAACGCACTCCAGCGCAGGATCGGCCCGCGCAGTCCGTGATGTACCGCCACGTAGCCCAGCAGCAATGCGACCTTGAGCGCCACGAACCCGAGCAGGACCAGGAGCACGGGCCCCAGTTCCCGTGTCACGATGGCGGCCAGCGATAGCGCCACGGCACGCAATGCCGCTAGGCCGACCGTCGCCTTCGCCTGCCACATCACCCGTTCTTCGGTCGTGGGAAGCAGATCGAGGAGCGACGCGACGACCCATAGCAGCACGAATAGGGGCACGATAGCCTCGTGCTGGGCGAGGCCGCGCATCTTTTCGGGCAGCCAGGGATTCCAGGAGCTGACCGCCCACGCCGCTATCAGGCCGGCGGCTGCAAGAAATACGAGCGCCTGGTTGATGTAGAGCCGTTTGGTCGCGCCTTCCGACCGCGGCAGGAAGTAATAGAGGCTCCCCGGCACCGCCATCGTCACGACGGCCATTACCGTCCCCACCGCCAGCCCCAGCAGCCGGTACTGTCCGAAAGCCGCGGTATCGAGGGAGCGCACCAGCACCACAGGCACCAGAAACTGGAGGGCGTAGTCGAATGCGTTTGCGGCACCCAGTGAGAGGGCGCGCCTCCCGAGCCGGTGCCCGGTTGGCACCTCTATCCGCGCTTCCAGTTCCGCGCTCATGAGCTGCGCCTCGGTTCGTGAACCGGCGCGTTGGCGCGTTGACCGTACATCATTCCGATCGCCAGCCACAGGAAGGCCTGCTCCGGAACCGGCGTGAGACTGCTGTCGGTGAAGCTGGTGACCAGAAAGGTCAGCAATCCGGCCGCTGCCCCTTGGTAGAATCCGCGCAGTGTAGGGCTCAAGGCCGGATCGACGCTCAATACTCGAATGCTCTTCCAGACGTGTGCGAAATAGGCGCACATCAGGACTAGGCCGGCTATCCCCATGTCGAGGAGGGCCCGCAGGTACGCGTTGTGAGGGTGCCCAACTGGGAGGATCGTTACCCCATCCGCTCTGTGCATGGCCTCGGACCAGAGAATCGACCCGAGGCCGTTTCCGTAAATCGGGCTGCGCAGGACCTCGGGGAGAAGCGGCAACCAGATCCATTCGACGCGCCCGGCGCTAACCGCGTTCAGCCCTTCTCCAGACCCGGTCGTCACGCGGTCGTAGACAGCGTCAGGCAGCAGGAGCAGCCCGAGCACCGCCATGAGCCCGATAAAGATCAGGGTTTTTGCGTTGCGGCGCCAGAGCAGGAACAGCACGTTGACCACGAAGAAACCAAAGAAAGCGCCGCGCGAGAACGTGAGCACCAGCGCCACCACCAACAGCCCCATCGAAGCAAGCAGGACCAGCCTGAGGCCGGCATCCTTCGCCTCGGCCCATGTAAAGAGCAGCAGCGCGTAGGCGATCACGTACAGCCGTCCCAGGTCGTTGGCATGCAGACCGAGCACCGACAGGAAGTCGCGCGCTTCGCCGCTGCCCGCCAACTGCTTGAGCGCGACCCCGGAATGGGCGACGAGCACGATGACCATGGCGCCCATCACCCAGATCGAGATCAGCGCAGGGATGAGGAACTTTTCCGGCTTCTCGGACCTCGACACCGCGGCCCCGACCAGCAGCGCGAATATCACGGTGAGCAGCGGCCTGAACACCTGCTCGCTGAGGTAGCCGGCTGCATCGTGAAAATCGACCATACCGAACACGAAAAAGCTGGGCGCAATGTCGCCGACATGGCGCGAACCGAGCGCACCGGCAGCAAGGATCGGCACGATGTACAGCCAGAGCAATGGACGCGGCATGAAGCGACGGCGGCTGCGGTCGAACAGCCCGCGAAGCAGGTAGGAGCCGAGCGTCCCGACAAGCAGCAGGTTAGCGGGATTGAGGCCCGTGATCCCGAACATCGCGTGCGGAAACACGTGGCTTCCCGAGACCGGCAGCAGCGGAATGAGCAGCACCACGCCGATGCGAAAGTCGAGCAAGATGAATACGCAGCCGATCAGCGCGACGCACAGGTACAACGCGTTCAACTCGGCGACCGCGACTACGGATCCCCAGACAGCGCCGAACAGCGCGAGGCCCGCAACGACGGAGAGCTTGAACGCAACACGGCGCCATGCCCACGAGTTCTGCGGGAAGCCGTCGTCGCGGAAAACCGACGTGCACCATCGCCAAAGGGCGGCCAACCCAGGGAAGACCCGCCGCTCCAGAACCAGGGACATTCTGGTCTGCGCGGTTCAAAATGCGTTGAATACGGTACCGACGATGCGAGCCCCGGTATCGCTCAACTCCCGGATGACGCTGGTCGTATCGTCCAGACGGGTGTGGTCTTTACGGGCGAGCATCATTACGCTGCCCGCGCGGAAGGCCAGACTGTGCGCGTCCGCGTAGAGCTTTGCCGGTGGCGTATCGAAGAGGATAACGTCGAACTCGGTCCGCAACCCCTCCAGCAACGTGGCGAATGCGGGGCGTAACAGCAACTCCTGTGGCGGCGCGGCCGGAAAGGACCGCCGAAAGGCCGACTCGGTCGGGGATATTGAAGATCCGATGCTGTCTAGGTGTGCGCAGGTCGGCATCGATCAGAAGCGTGCGTTCGCCGAGCTGCGAAAAAACTACGGCGAGATTGGCGGCTACATAGCTGCGCCCTTCGCGGGAGCCTGGACTGACGACCGCCAGCACCCGGTGCCTGACCCCGGCTTTGGACCAGCGGATCAGCAGCTGCGTCCGCAACGCCCGCAGTTCCTCGGCGCGGGGATCAAATGGCTCGTAAGCGACCACGAGTTCCCTGCTGATGCTCTCGTCGCCGAGCGGCAGATGGGGAAGTCCATACTGCTTTGCGACCGCGCGACGCAGGTCTTCCCCGGTAATCAGTCCCAGCGCGATCGCGGTCTCGCCAAATCTGAGTCCCTCGGCGCGCTGCTGCTCCAATACCCGCTCTACGTCGCCGGCGCCGAGCTTCCCGTCCTCCACGAGGAGGCTGCCCAGCCGGCCATCGTGCTGCGCGATGACGTGGCCCAATCCTTCGATCGGCAGGATATTTTCCTGAGCGTTCATCAGGCGTTCCTCATCCTGGATTCGGTAATGCACGTCCGGTGCCGCTGGGCGGCCCGAGCAAAGGGACTGCGGCTGGCTGCCACGCGTTGAGCACGCCGAGCAAAGGCACGTCCCCCACATTGTCGAGGTCGTCGCGCGAGCGCACCCGGCGGTCGAAAATTTCCATCAGGATCACCATGCCGATGCCGAGCATCGTTCCGACCACCACCGACAGCGCGATATTGAGGAAAACTTTGGGATAGGAAGGCGTGCGCGGCACGAACGCCGGGTTGAGCACCGTGACGTTGGTCTGGCTCGCACGGCTTTCGACCTGGCTGACGACGTAGCGCTGCATGGCGGTGTCGTAGGCCCGCTCGGCGGAATCCACGTTGCGCTTGAGCACCGTCAGCTCATTGCGACTCTCCTTGAGCCCGAGCAGCCGTGCGCGTTGCGCCGCCATCGCGCTCACGAGATCGGCCTCGCGCTGACGGCTCTGGCGCGCCGAGCTCGCGATTCCCGCCACGACTTTCCTCATTTCGCCGTCAAGCTTCTCGCGCAGGCTCTGGTTCTCGGAGAGTTGGCGCTGGTATTGCGGATGGTTGGCTCCGTACTGCGTGGCCACTTCCCGCAGCTTTGCTTCTCCGTGCAGGAGATCCCCCTTCAATCTCTGAATGAACGGGTTGTCGAGAACGTCCGGCACCCTTTCCGGGGACCCGCCTTGCTTTAGAAATTCGCGCGCCTGCTGCTCCCGTCTATTCCATTGAAACGTCTGCTCCTGCGCCCTCGCCACCTGGTCCGACAGCACTCCGAGCCGGGTCGTCTCGGCGTCGGAGTGCTCGTCAACCGAGACGATCCCCTGCCGCTGGTGATAATCCGTCAGCTTGGCCTGAGCATCCTCAAGATTGGTCCGCAGGGTCTTCAGCTGCTCGTCGAACCACGCCGCCGCCTCGCGAGTGGGCTCCACGCGCAACTCGAGCATCGTTTCGATGAATGCCTTGGCAAACGTGTTGGCGACCAACGCCGAGAAGCGGGGATCGGCGGCTGAGAAACTGGCCTGGACGACGTTGCTCTGCGAGGTTTCGACCTTGAGCTTGCTGAGCAGGCTCTCGACCAGCCAGTCCTCGATCGACCCCTTGCCGCCAGCCACGCTCTCGAAGGCCGCCCGCATCGAAGCGTTCTCCGCGAGTTTCAGCTCTTGCACCACCCGGCGCGCCACTTTCTTGCTGGTGATGATGTCCATCTGTGTCTGCAGATAGCTGAGCCTCTCCTGCGGGAGAATGAGGGGGCGCAGGACATTGCTCAACGACTGCTCGTCCTTGGCGTCCACCAGCAGCGACACCGTCGCCTTATAGGATTTGGGAAGCAGCAAGCTCACCGCGGTGGCGGCCAGAACCGTAGCGGCCAAGACCAGGGCAAACACGCCGAAACGCGCACGTAATGCAAGCAGAAACTGTTGGATGTTCACGGCGTGCCGGTGTCGTATCCGATGAGATCGATCGCGCGAAGCGCGTTCCCTAGAACAGGCTTTCCTTGACGTAAATCACGTCGTCGGGCTGCACCGGATCGGTGAGGCGCGCATCGACCGCCTGGAATGTCCCTTCCGGTGTCCTGCGGCGGATCTTCAAGCCACGGTCGGTGCCGCGCTGCGTCACGCCTCCGCCAACGGAGAGCGCCTGCATTACGGTCATCGCCGGCTCCAGCCGATAAACTCCCGCGCGCTGCACTTCCCCGTAGATATAGAAGACGGGGGCGCGTTGCACGAAAATCGTATCGCCGTTCTCCAGCTGAAGATTCCGTGATAAATCGCCCGTGCGGTACATGGTGGGCACGTTGACTTCCAGTTTCGACGTTTTGCCGTTGCGCTTGACCATCACGGTGACGTTGTCGTCGCCGGTCGGGCTGACCCCTCCGGCGAGCGCCAGTATGTCGGTCAGATTCGAGCTGGTGTCGTCGAGCGCGTAGCGCCCCGGTCGAGCGACCTGGCCGAGCACCGCAACCTGCCGGCTGCGCACCCGGACCACGTTGAGACTGACCTGGGGCTTCAGCACGAATTTTCCGTCGATCAATTGTTTGGCAATCCGCGCCTCTGCTCCTGCGGGCGTAAGCCCTGCAAGCACGATCTCGCCGACCAGGGGAAAGGTGATGGTGCCCCGTTCGGAGATGCGCGTTTCGGTTGTGAGATCCGGGTTCTGGAAAACCGTGATGCGGATGGAATCGCCTTCCCCTAGGGTCTCGCGTGACTGGCCAAAAGCCGCGGCTGGCAGCGTCATTGCCGCCACACACAGCACGAGTGAGCTGAACTGCAAACGCATGAAACAGAAAGATAGCCGCACGACGTTTATGGATGATTTCGTGATCTGGTCCGATCGGACTACCTGAACGCGGGCGTCGCAGCACTTCCTGTGCGGAAGACGGAGTCCGAATTCCGGAAAACACGCGAATCTCCCGCGTGAATTTTTCGCTTTTGAACACGCGGTCTCCCTGCGTGAATTTTTTCTCTTTTTTCGCGCAGCACGACAACGAACTGTTCCCGCTGATCTTTAGTCCAGTGCCCGCTCTCGTAAGGGCGAACCCTGAGAGCAGCTAAGGTTTTTCGATGCGAGTTTAGCGAGTGATGTGCATTCGTTCAGCGTAAGAAAGTTATGCGTTTGTCATGATGACTCCACTGGTTGTAACGAATCCACTACATCGAGGTCATCATGAAACTACCGAACCCATCGAACGACTGCGCTGCCGCGATACGTGCGGCGGCGCTTGCACTTCTCCTGGCCGCGCCTTTGCCTCTGGCGGCCCAAACCGCCACGCGTGATCCCCTGGTGCAGCCATTTGCGAGCGATAGCATTTGGAATATGCCTATCGGCACTGGCGCACAGTACGTCGCGGTCAATATAGCCGCCGTTCTGAATAATTTTGTCTGGACTCCAATGCCGCAAATAGATGATGAGTATATCTTCCTGGACTCAACCGCTCCGCTGATGGATATCAATTACAGCGACGCAGCTTGGACGGGAAGGGATCGGTGCAGTGCCACCGGGGGCTTGCTCCTTCGGGTGCCGCTTGCGACGAATTATGTTGTACCGAACAGCCTGGGCAATAACGCGGCCGTATTTCTTATGCCCGACAAGAGAACTCTCATCCACACTCAACCCATCACGCGCTGTGTCGCGGGTGGACCGGCGACCAGCGTCATCACGTTCAGTGGAGTGGATATTTACGGTGACGGCCGATACGGTTCCCACGGTGGCTCTTCTCTATCCGCCATTGGAGGATCGATCCGCCTTGGGGAATTTCGCCCCGGCATACCCGTTCGGCACGCCGTCAAAATCGACGTGGATACGCCGGTAGTTCTCGCCAGGTGTTCTACCGCCAGCGACTGCTTTCGTTGGCCCGCTTTTAACGCCGACGCCGGAGCCTCGGGATCCTATGGAACGCAAAATACGAACCCAGTTCCTGGCATGAAGATGGGGGCTCTTCTCGCCATTCCTACCAGTACGAACATCAATAATCTGGGTCTCGAATCAGTACCCGGACAAATGCTTGCCTGGACTCTGCAAAACTATGGAGCTTATATTGTCGACAGCACGGGCGGGCCTGGTTTTGTCATATCTGCTGAAACCGGACCCAATGGATCATTGCGAGATCAGTTCAGAGCGGACTTTGGCCTGAACCTCGAACAAAGGGTGAACGACAACACTCCCTGGTCTCGCGACATGCAGCGTCTGGTACAAGCCTTGTACTTGGTGGCCAACAATGGGCCGACCAGTATCGGCGGCGGCGGAACTCCTCTGCAGCCCCTTGCTCTTCCCTTGCAACTGCCCGGTGGCGCCGACACCATCCCGCCCACAGTCCCCGGCGGCCTGGCGGCCGCGGTGGCCTCCCTGCAGATCAATCTGTCGTGGACGACTTCCACCGACAACGTGGGCGTGACCGGCTACAAGGTCTTCCGCAATGGCGTGCAGGTCGCCACCACCAGTTCGCTCGCTTACGCCGACGCGGGCCTCCTGCCCTTGACGCTCTACAATTATGCCGTCGCCGCCTTCGACGCGGCGGGCAACACCTCGGCACAATCCGCCGTCGTGTCCGCCACCACTCTGGCGGGCTCCGACACCCAAGCCCCCACGATTCCCACCGGTCTCGTCGGCACGGCCGTGTCTTCGAACCAAATCAATCTTTCGTGGAACCCTTCGACCGACAACGTCGGCGTGACCGGGTACTATGTTTACCTCAACGACGTCGCCCTTACCACTACGACGGGGACATCGTTCCAGCACACCGGATTGACCGCGGGCACTACATATAACTACCGCGTGAGTTCCTATGATGCAGCCGATAACAACTCAGCATGGAACGCCACGCCGGTCTCGGTGACGACGCCGTTTGCGGCCGACACCGTCGCGCCTTCCGTCCCCGCCGGTCTGACAGCAGCGGCAGTCTCATCAGCCCAGATCAATCTCTCCTGGGCCGCTTCCACCGACAACGTGGGCGTAACCGGCTATCGCGTCTACCGCGCCGGCACGTTGCTTGTCACTCTGGGAGCTGTGACCACCTATCAAAACACCGGCCTTAGCGCGTCCACCAGCTACTCCTACACTGTCCAGGCCGTTGACGCGGCGGGGAACGCTTCCGCCCAATCGGCCCCGGCGAGCGCAACCACTCAAGCCGCTCCCGACACCGTCGCCCCCTCCGTCCCCACCGGCCTGACAGCAGCGGCAGTCTCATCAGCCCAGATCAATCTCTCCTGGGCCGCTTCCACCGACAACGTGGGCGTGACTGGCTACCGCGTGTACCGCGCCGGCGCTTTGCTCGCCACTCTGGGAGCAGTGACCACCTATCAAAACACCGGCCTAGCCGCTTCCACCAGCTACTCCTACACCGTCCAGGCCGTTGACGCGGCGGGGAACGCTTCCGCCCAATCAACCTCGGCGAGCGCAACCACTCAAGCCGCTCCCGACACCGTCGCCCCCTCCGTCCCCACCGGCCTGACAGCAGCGGCAGTCTCATCAGCCCAGATCAATCTCT
>WNGH01003970.1_pt1 | contig 14108 bp, 8 predicted proteins | sample 5400631 | NCBI WGS metagenome assembly WNGH01 (sample SAMN13153373, study PRJNA577476) | soil metagenome | isolation source: 115 cm soil or saprolite under Garry oak tree replicate 1 | place: USA:California | collected 2016-06-15
ATCACCGTGGATGTGCCAAGTTACTACTATGTCGACGCCTACCTGCATGATCCGAACTACACCCTCGCGATTGACGCGTACTCCTACAACTACCTGAACACGGGTTTCTACACGTTGGAGTTCAACTATGATGGCACGCGCATCAACGGTTCCGGGGTCGACGGGCCGTATCAGATCTCACTCGTGCTCTACGACGTGTACTATGGGATCTTCGTCGACAGCGATGTCCACATCACGGCCGCATACAGCCACCTCGACTTCGAGCCTCCAGCGGGTCTCCTCTCCCCGCCGCATACCGAAGCCGGATTGGACGTCGACGGGGACTCTCTCTTCAACTTCCTGAACGTCAATGTGTCCCTGCAGGTGAACACGGCCGGAACCTTCCAAATCAACGGATACCTCCACGCCGCGAACGGCACGCTGAACCTGTACGACTCCGCGAGTCTGTACTTGGACGTCGGCCTGCAGACCATTACTTTGTCCTTCGACGGCGTGCCGATCAACCAGAGCGGGATCGACGGACCGTATTCAGTGGACCTCGATCTCTACTATGGCTATGGACCTCCCCTGGATCACGACCTGCACATGACCGCGGCATACAGTCACCTCGACTTCGATGGAGATCCGCTTCCGCTCGGTCAGTTCGTGCCTCCGCACTCGGACTCCGGCATCGACACGGATGCCGACGGCCTGTACAACTACCTCGCCGTCGACGTCCGCGTCGCCGTGGGCGGCTTCAGCGCGTTCTATGTCGTCGGCACGCTCCATGATCCCTCGAACACCTTGTACGTGTCCGCGGCGCAATACGCCTACTTTGACCCCGGGCTGTACACGATTCAGTTGCTGTTCGACGGGGTCCCGATCAATCGATCGGACATCGATGGGCCGTATACGGTCGATCTCACGCTGTACAATGCCTGGACCGGGCAGCAGCTGGACACCGACACACACGCCACGGCGGCGTACAGCCATTGGGCCTTCAACGGGCCGCCCGGACGGTTCTACGCACCCCACGCCGATGCCGGCGTGGACTCGGACGGGGATGGCCGGTTCAACCAGTTGGTCGTCAGTGCCCACGTTTCGACGCAATACGCGGGCGTCTTCCTGACCTATGCCGTACTCTCCCTCGGAGGGGGACCGAACGGCTCGTCCTCGAACTTGATCGCCGTGAACGTGACGTACCTGGGCGGAGGACCCGCGACCATCAATTTCGCCTTCAACGGGTACCGGATCAACGCGTCGGGCATCGACGGTCCGTACCGCGTCGACATGTGGATGTATGATGGCGCGACATACCAGTTCCTTGACAACGACACCCATTGGACCGCTGCGTACGCTCATACGGATTTCGAGGAAATCCCGCACATCGACTCGCCCTTCGCGGTCACTCCACCGACGATCGATGGCATCTTCTCGCCCGGCGAATGGGCGAACGCCCACGTCGAAGCCTTGTCCGCGGTTCCGGGCAACTCGATCCCGGCGTACTTGTTCGTCGCCGACGACAACCAGTTCCTGTACGTCGCCTACGACGTCGTGGGCGACACGACGCCCGACTCCTACGACGCCGCATCAATCGGCTTCGACACCGGCAACGACGGGATCGGGACCAACGGGACGGACGACGAAATCGCGGTCGGTGGATTCTGGTCGGGGCTAACCGCCCATTTCGTCTTCCTCAACTGGAACGGAACGTGGGGCTACTGGGTCCTCCAAGACTCACCGATCAACGAGTCGATGCCGAATCACGCCGGCCTGGCCGCGGCTCGCGGTTTCAGCCGAAGCGACTTCAACAATTCGTTCCACCGCGTGTACGAGTTCCGAATTCCGTTCGCCCTCCTCGGAGTGAAGCCCGGAGACACGGTTGGGCTCTTCGGCGGCAGCCACGAAGCGCCCGGGATCTTTGACGCCTCGACGGGTCGGCAGGACCAGTGGCCCGACAACTCCGGCGGTCCGCTGCCCTTGCCTGCGTACGGAGACCTCACCCTCGGACCCGACGTGACCAAGCCGGAGATCGCCATTGGCTCTCCGGCGCCCGGGACGTTGTTCCCGACCGATTCGGCGACCGTGTCGTGGTCCGCGTCCGACGTCGGCTTGGGGCTGGACCACTTCATCCTGAGCGTCGACGGGACCGTGGTCGCGAACCTGCCGGCCACATCGAGGAGCTACAACTTCGCAAGCCTCGCGGACGGCACCCGGACCCTCGGGGTTACCGCCGTGGACGCGGCCGGAAACGAGCGTTCTGCATCCGTCGACGTCCTCGTCGACACGACTCCGCCAATTGTCGAGATGTTGTCGCCCGCGCCGGGGACGTACCTCACGGTGGGCGAGATTACCGCGACATGGACCGCGACGGACGCGACTTCCGGCGTCGACCACTTCGAGGTGACCCTCGACGGAACGTTCCGCGTGAACCTGCCGGCGACCACGTCGACCTTCACGTACACGGGCCTCGCGGACGGCGCCCATACCATCGCGGTCACCGCGTTCGATGTCGCGGGCCATTGGAAGACGGCCTCGGCGCTCGTGACCATCGACACGACAGCCCCCAGTGTGACCCCCCTATCGCCCGCGGCTCACTCGCTCCTGAACACGCCAAGCGCGACCGTGACCTGGACCGCGGGTGACTCCGGGTCCGGCCTGGATCGGATCGAAATTGCCGTGGACGGCAACTCCGCGATCGCCCTCCCAGGGACGGCGGTGTCGTACACCTTCGCAGGGCTCTCGGACGGCTCCCACACCGTTTCCATCACCGCCGTCGATCGCGCCGGGAATTCCCACTCCGCCGCGGTGTCCTTCACGGTCGACGCCACCCCGCCAACGCTTGCGATTACCTCGCCCTCAGATCAGGCGATCCTCTCGACCTCGGCCATCAGCGTGAGCTGGACGTCCGCGGACGGGACTGCGGGCCTCGCCCGGCTTGAGGTGAACCTCGACGGCGGCGCACCTGTCGTCCTGGGACCCGGATCCTCCAGTTACGCGTTCCTCGGCATCGCGGACGGGACGCACACGGTGGGCGTGCGGTCGGTGGACCGGGCCGGGAACGCTCGCATCGCAACGGTGGTCATCGTCGTCGACACGGTGTCGCCCAGCCTCGCGATCACGTCGCCGGCGGCCGACGGCCTCGTTTCGACGGGTTCCGTGCACGTGGCGTGGACCTCGCAGGACGTGACCTCGGGAATCGATCACTTTACGGTGTCGCTCGACGGGTCCGCGGCTGCAGAGGTTCCTGGGTCTGCGAGGGAATACACCTTCGCAAGCGTCCCGGATGGCGTGCGATCCATACGAGTGACCGCCATCGACCGAGCGGGCCATTCCGGGACCGCGTTTGTCACGTTCGTTGTGGACCACACCCCGCCCATCCTCACGCTCATTTCGCCGACGAACGGGGTTGCACTGACGAGCCCGTCCGTCGAACTCCGATTCACCGCCGTCGATGCGACCGGCGGCGTGGCACGAATCGAGATCGTCGTCGATGGCGCAGCGCCGGTCGTCCTCGGTGGGGACGCGTCATCGTACACGATTGCGGGCCTCACGGATGGCACCCACACGATTACGATCCGAGCGGTCGATCGCGCGGGCAACATCCAGCAATCCTCGATTACCGTGCACATCGACACCGCGGTCCTGAGCCCGAGTGGACCGTACGGCGTTGTCCCGTTGGGCGGCGTGAGCATCGTCGTAATCGTCGCGGTTCTCATCGCGATGCTCGGGATTCGGCGTCGGAAGCGTGCACCGCCGCCACCGCCGCACCAGGGAAACGAGTAGCGCGGGAGATAGCGCGCTCAGCCCGAGTCAGCTGTCGACGTGGCGAGTGTGGCCCGGTCTTCGACACCGGCAAGGATATGCGAGTCCTTGCCGCTCCTCGTGCTCGTGCCCCTCGACCCCGGGACGGTCCATCGGTTCGCCATGCTCGAACGGGCGGTGAAATCGTTCGCGAGGACCGGCCGCTTCGATGAGTCGCTCAAGCTCGTCGAGGAGATGCTCGAGATCGCCCCGGAAGATGCGGGCCTGTCGAAGTTGAAGGCGCGCGTTGCCGCCGAATTGGTGCATCAAGCCATCCAGGCGCAGAAAATCGCCGCTGCCACACAGATCCTCGGCCTCGTCGAGACGAAGATTCCCGCAGCGCACCTCGGCCCGACCGAGAAAGAACTCCTTGGGAAAGCCAAAGAACACCTGTACTCGATGTGATTCGCGCAGATTTATGGCGGACGATGACGGTCGGAACCGCCATGTCGCCCAAAGGTTCCGCCGAGGACTATGTGAAGGAAATCGAGGCGATGCGTCGCGAGAAGGACTTCTTCTTCAAGGAGGACGCCGAGTCCCCGATTCCTCATGAGCTCCGCCACAAGTTTGAGGGGCTCGCGTATCTTCCTCCGGATCCGAAGTACCGGCTACGTGCCAAGCTGATCAACGACCCGAACCCCCAACGGGTCGTCCTCGCGACCTCCAAGGGCGTTCCTCGGGAGATGATTCGGTACGGCGTCTTCGAGTTCGAGATTGACGGCACGAAGCAACGGCTCGCCGCGTTCAAGTCGGTCCCTCAGCCGGGCCATCATCACGCGGACGAAAGCCTGTTCGTCCCGTTCCGTGACGCGACGTCCGGCAAAGAGACGTATGGGGCGAGTCGATACCTCGACATCGAGGAACAGCCGGCGGATGGATACGTGATCGACTTCAACCTAGCGTACAATCCGTACTGCGCATACAGCGACGACTACGTGTGCCCATTCCCGCCACGGGAAAATTGGCTGTCCGTGCCGATTCGCGCCGGCGAAAAGAACTTCCCGCTCGCTCACTAGCGTCGTCGGCGCATCACGAGTCGGTCCCATCGAGCCAGTCCAGTCGCCGTTCGCGGTTCGACAGGGTCTCTTCGGGGCTCTTGAAGTCCTGTTCGACGACCGCGAGCCTATCGATGAGGGTCCGGATCGCGACCGTCGTCGGCGCGCGGACGTCGAGGCCGGCGAGACCGAGCTGACGCTTCACGATCGGCATGCCGGTCTCCACGCCGCCCATGTGGTAGCAGAAGTCCGTCATGATCTTGTCCGTCACGCGAATCAGGCGGTCGACGGGTTCCTGCGGTGGCGTCACGAGCGCGATCCGTCGGATCGGATGGCCGGCGGCCTGCAGGATCTGCTCCCCGAGCGCCTTGAAAGACGACTCGACCCGGTCCCCCGTCTTCGCGCTCGTCAGGATCCCGGGACACGAATATTTCTGCGTGAGGAAGTACAAGTACTCCTCGGCCCAGACCCGATCCGGGACGAGGTCGGACTTGTTCCCTGCGAAGACCGTGGGGATTCGCCCCGCGAGCCTCCAGACCGCCGGGATCCAGTAGTCCTCGAGGGCCCGCCGGCTCTCGTCGTTCGTGGCGTCGTATACGAGCAGGACGCCTTGGGCTCCTTTGATCGCCGTCTCCTGCACCCCGCTGTATCCTTTCTGCCCGAGGACGTCCCAGATCTGCATGACCATCTCGACTTCGGCCAGGGGCGATCCGATGTTCAGGCTCCGCTTCGACACTTTCGTGCCGACTGTCGTGATGTAGTCGTCCGAATACTGGTCGACGACGAACCGACGGACGAGCGAGGTCTTCCCCACTCCGCCGTCGCCCAGGAGGACGACCTTCGATCTCATTGGCTCTCGTGGCATCGAAGGACGAGGAGCTATCTCCGAGCCCCCTTCTTGAACCGTTCCCCGTGGTTCTCATCGGGAGCACTTAATGCCAGACCCGCGAGCGTCCGCGCGGGGAGGGGGATTTGAACCCCCGGGCGCAGAGCGCACTGGATTAGCAATCCAGCGCCCTACCAGGCTAGGCGATCCCCGCAGCCGGCGCCTATCAAGGCACAACCTATAAACGCTTTCGGGGCCGCGCCCGCGCTGTCCTTTGGAACATGTAGAAGTCGCTCCAAGATCGTCTTCGCCGCGCCTTCCTTCGCGGTCGGCAGGCCGTTGCGACGCAGCATTATTATGCATGATGGTCTCCTGCTCTCGGCTAGCCCGTATCCCCGAAGCAGATCCAGACGCGCCGTCAACGAATCGGCCAACAGCCACTGGATCGATGACGGGCTCTTTGCGGACATGACTCTCATCCTCGTGTCGAACCGCCTTCCGGTCACCATTCGGCGAATCGGAAACCGCCTCGATGTGCAGCCGAATCCCGGCGGCGTCGCGGCCGGCCTCGCGTCGTTTCATCGAGAATTGCAGGCTCGCTGGTTCGGATGGCCCGGCTCCATCGCACCCGGCGAATCCAAGCAAGTCGCCGCGCGCCTCGAGAAAGAGTTCGACTGCGTTCCCGTCGTTCTTCCTTCCAGCCTGGCCCGCCCGTACTACGCCGGTTTCTCGAATGGGACGTTGTGGCCGTTGTTTCACTCCTTCTCCACGTACGCGAAATACTCGGCCTCGGAATGGGAAGCGTATCGCGCCGTCAACGCGAAGTTCGCGGACGCGATCGTGCGGGCCCTCCGCCCAAACGATCAGCTGTGGATTCATGACTATCATCTCCTCCTCCTGCCTCGCTTGATCCGGGAACGGGTTCCCGAGGCCCGGGTCGGATTCTTTCTGCACATCCCGTTCCCGCCGTACGATGTGTTCCGTCTTCTCCCGTGGCACCGGGACATCCTTCAAGGGATGCTCGGCGCCGACCTGATCGGATTCCACACCTACGACTACGCCCGCGCATTCCTGGGAAGCGTCCTTCGGGATCTGGGGCTCGACAACCGGATCGGCACGATCGTCGCGGGCCATCGGGCGGTCCAAGTCGACGTGTTCCCGCTCGGTATCGATGTCGCGAAGTTCAATTCGACCTCGATCGGTCCCTCCGCCGGCCGTTCGATCGCGCGCCTGAGGAAAGGGCTGGAACCGTCGAAGCTCCTGTTCTCGATCTCCCGCCTCGACTACACGAAGGGCATCCCGGAAGCACTCGATGCGTTCGGACGGTTCCTCGAAACGCATCCGGAGTGGCGTCGGAAGATCACCTACCTCCTCGCCGTCGTGCCGTCGCGCGAGCGAGTCGCCGAGTATGCACGGCTCAAGCGAGCGATCGACGAGCGCGTCGGGCGCATCAACAGTCGGTACAGCACGATTGCGTGGTCGCCGATCCGATATGTGTACCGCCAACTCGACTTCGACGAGCTCGTCGCCCTCTACCGCGAGAGCGATGTGGCGATCGTCACGCCGCTTCGAGATGGGATGAACCTCATCGCGAAGGAATACGTTGCAGCGAAGCAGGAGCCCCGCGGCGTCCTGATCCTCAGCGAGATGGCCGGCGCATCGAAGGAGATGCGCGAGGCCCTCATCGTAAACCCGAACGACGTGGAGGATGTCGTCGGCGCGATCCATCGGGCGCTCACGATGCCGCCGGAGGAGCAGGCCTGGCGAATCCGGGCGATGCAGGAGCGGCTCCGACACTACGATGCGCGGACATGGGCGATGCGGTTCCTCGAGCGCCTCGACGATGCCGTCCGCTTGTCCGAAGATCTGAATTCGAAGAGGCTCTCCGACGCGCATCGGAAGGAGATCCGCCAAGCGTACCGCAAGGCGACTCGACGGCTCCTGCTCTTCGACTATGACGGGACCCTCGTCTCCTTGTCGGCGCATCGGGAGACCGCGCTCCCGGACGACCGCGTCATGGGGATCCTGAAAGGACTCGTCTCCGACTCGACGAGCCACGTCGTGCTCGTGAGCGGCCGGCCACGGCGGGACTTGGAGCCATGGTTCGGAGAGCTCCCCGTGACGCTCATCGCGGAACATGGCGCCTGGGTCCGCGACCGCGAGGACCGGGAGTGGCGGTCCACGCTCCCGCTCGAGGAAGGGTGGAAGGTCCGCGTGCGTCCGGTGATGGAGCGATTCCTCGATCAGGTCCCCGGCTCTTTCCTCGAGGAGAAAGATTTCTCGATCGCGTGGCACTATCGTGCGGCGGACGTGGAATCCGGGACCCTCGCGGCGAAGGACCTCGTCGACATGCTGACCACGCTGACCGCGAACTTCGATCTTCAGGTCCTCCCCGGGAACAAGGTCGTCGAGATCCGCCGCGGCGGGGTGAACAAGGGCACCCACTTTGCGACGCATCTGGCGGGCGAACCGTGGGATTTCATCCTGGCGGCCGGCGACGACTGGACGGACGAGGCACTGTTTGCCTCGCTCCCTCCGAGTGCGTTTACGATCCGGGTCGGCGTCACGGCGTCCTCGGCCCGCCTCAACGTGGAGAGCGTGGCCTCGATCCTCGATCTGCTCGAATCGCTTTCTGCCACAACGCGATGACGGGTTACGGTTCCGGTTGCCACGGCTCTGGCTGTTCGCAATGAGACGCGAAACCCGGAGCGAAGTCTCTTTGTACAAGGGCACGTGTCGGTGCGGCCCGCATGGTCTCTGCCCCGCCGGCCCCACCACCGTTTCGGGTCTCGCAACGATTCCGGTACCGCGAGTTGCTGGGGCTCGTGGCGGTTCAATCGTTCGGGAACCAGATGACCGGCAGTTTCTGGATCGTCTACCTCGTGAGTCGACCGGTCGACTTTCGGGTCGCGACTCTGCTGTGGGTCACCGCGTTCCTCACCGCGGCGCTCGGGGTGCTCCTCATGGCCCGCGGGCGGCCGATTCCCGCGAGGACGAGCATGACGGTGGGCCTCGCGACGATGGCGGCGGGTCATTTCGCGTTCGCGTTCCTGCCGGCGAACTGGGTCGTGTTGGTCGGCGGGATGGCCTTCGGCGTTTACCTGCCGTTGTTCTGGCTCCCCATGAACTCCTTGCTCGTCCGAGAAACCAGTCCGGCGAACCGTGCGGGCCGGTTGGCGGGCGTGACTGCGACCTTCACGACGGTTGCCGTCGTCGCACCCGTCCTCGGGGGATACCTCGCCGTCACCGTGGGCTTCCCGTTCCTCTTCTCCCTCGGAGGGCTCATCTTGGCCGCCAACCTCGTCCGCGCCCGTCGGCTCGTGCCGCGCGAGGAGTCTTTCTCCTACGTCATCGACTTGCGGCGGATGGGCTCGCGGACCGCCCTCGCATTCGCGGGACAGGGAGGCGTCGACGGATTGCTCTCCGTGGCCACGCCGCTGGGATCGTTTCTCCTCACGAGGGATTCGTTCGCCCTCGGCCTCCTGTTCGCGCTCTTCTCGCTTGCGGCCGGCATCGCCGCCTTCGTGCTCGGCCGCGTCTCGGATCGCGTGAAGGTCCGGAGTCCGTTCCTCCTCCTGGGACCGGCCCTTTCCGTGCCCGCGTGCCTCCTCGCGTTCGCATCGCGGGACCTGAGATCCTTCGCCTTCGCGATCGGTTGGCTCTCGATGACCTCCGTGGTTGCGCCCTCGTTCATCTATACGATCCTCGTAGATCGCATGGAGGACTCGATCCCGGCCGTCACGGCGACGCGGGAGTTCATCCTCAACACGAGCCGCAGCGTGGCGCTGTTCGCGGGGCTCCTCGTGCTCGCGTTCGGTGGGGACGTGTATGCGTTGTACTTGCTCGTCGGCGGAGTGATCCTCCTGGAGGCACTCGCCCGGTAGTACGCTACGCGGGCCGCAGTGGCTCTTGCGGCACGATGGCAAAATCGATTCCGCGTTCAAGCCGCCCGAGATTCTCGAGAGGCGGCCGCCGGGATTCGCGAGCGGCGGCGCGCTTCCAGTCTCCGCGACGATATCGACCTCGGCGGGCAAACGAATCGGCCATCGCGTCAATTCCCGGTAGGTCCGCGATCATCCCCGACCACCTCAGGAGCTCGTCCCCGTACCGTTCCTCAACGTCGGCGAGGAAGTGCCGCAAACCGGTCGACAGTCGATTCCGGATCGAGCCCAGGCCAATCGCGGCCAGGTACACGTGTTGGTTGCGTTCGAGCGCCACCGTCTTGTTCCCGATCTTGAAGAGCTTAAGCCCTCCGACTTCGTGCTGGAATACGTCCTGGGCGAATGACATGATTGCCGTCAGCATGCCGGCGAGGATGTCTTCGTCGCCGAGCACGTCGCGGCGGCGCGTCGCATGGACGACGAGCAGACCCGCGCGATTGATCAGGAAGAGGTCGTCGATCCGGAACGCGCGGTGGGCGGACCGGCGAAGCGCTGCAAATCCGCCTCCCCCGAGGCCGCCTGCGATCAAGAACAATCCGATCCACAGCATCCCACCCCAGGATGTGGGTGGCGGCGCACCGGGCAGCGCCGATGGGTCGACGGTCACGTTCGCTGTCCCGCTGATGTTCCCCACACGTGCGGAGACCACACCGGTTCCCGGCTGTGCCGGAGCTCGAAAGGTCGCAACGCTCCCGTTGGCGAGGACAATCTGACCTATCGTGGAGGACCAGTTCAACAGGTCCAGAGGAACAGGATTTCCGTCGGCGTCCTGCCCGCCCGCGCGGAACACGGCAACCTCTCCGGCGGGAACTAGGGCCGTTTGTGGCGTGAGCGTGATGCGTGCAAGGGCGCCGGGGATGATCAGCGTGATGTCGTCGATCCATGCGATCATCGACGCCTCCTCCCATCCCGTGCGGTTGAGCCATAGGGAAACGGTGAGGGTGAACGATCCTGTCGCTTGCAAGGGAACGTCGCCGCTGACATCCACGTCAATCGTGCGGTTCCCCGACAGGGGGACTTCCGACCACTCGACGGTGTTCCCGATTGTCACCTCGAGGAACGAATCGACGTCCAACGACGGCGTTGCATCGAGGTCGAAGACCAGGCGGAGCGAGTTCGGCCCGCCTCCAGTGGGCGTCGACTTCATGAAGCTCTGGGCAACGCTCGCTCGCTCGGAAAATGTGGTGGAGTTGAACAAGACGATGTCGTCGACGTAGACTGTGGCGGGGGGCCCGGCCAGGCCCGTGAACACGATTGCGACGAAGGTCACCCGACTCACATCGAGCGGCCTGTCGAGGTCCAGGGCGTACCGGTACCAGCCCGTCACCAAGGCGTACTGTCCCCAGGCGCTCCCGCCCATCTCGTCTTGGACGAACACCCAGGCCGAGAGCGGATTCGTCGTCGCCTTGTCCATCCAGATCGCCATGCGGTTGAAGCCGGACCAATTCCACGGGAGCGGGTCATCCCGCAGCGTGCCTCCCCACTCGTTGTCCTTCAGGATCGTCACGTTGGCTATCAGCGAACCGTTGCCTTCCACCTCGATGACCGTTTCCTGGGATAAGTTGCTGTACGCGTGCGTCTGCCCGGACGTCACGCTGGTCCACGGTGTCGGTCCGAGTGCATTGTCCATCGAATCGAACTCAAACCCCGGAGTCGTATGTCCGAGTCGGGCGCGGGCGGTTGAGTCGCGTGACGCTGTGACCGCGCCGGTCGTCCCGTTCGCGTAGGTCCAAGGGCCTGGCGTCGCGTCGAAGGTTCCGTCCGAGATGAGGTTCATGGCGTTCCGGACAACGGACGGCTCAGACTCGGCAATAGGCATCGTCGGGGCGGCCGGTTTGGGGTGATTCCCGGAGCTTCCCGCCCATGCGGGCGGCCCGCCGACTAACGCGGGAGACCCGACCAAAGGAGCCAAAAGCGCCACGGCTAGAGCGAGGAGTATTGCTGCAGGGTACGCCTTTTCCTTCATCGACACTGCCTCGGCCGAGCTTCCCCTGACCGACCTCGTACCTCTCCTCAGTCGGGGAACTGGAATTCCGTCGCGGTAAGGGGCTTTAAAAGTGTCGGCTCCATTCCGCACCTTGCCAGATTCAGCCTGGCGCGCGAGCGGCGGGTCCAGCTTGGCCTTAGCGCCGCCGCCGCCCTGCGTCCGCATTGCGTCCGCGCGGCATTTTCATGCGGGGGTCGCCGATGTCCTTGCGATGGGTCTCACAAGTGATACCCGAGGGACGATGGAGCTCCATCTCTCGCCCAGCGACCTGTCGGAGCTGATCGTCAGCATCGGAGGCGTGAAGTTCTGGATCGTCTCCGTCGCGCCGTTGTACATCGGATGGGTTCTCGCGCAACCGGCGGGTCTGCGTCATCTCTTCGTCGATGATCTTCGCGTCGTGCTCGGCATGATCGTCGTCGGTCCGCTTCTCGGGACCTTCACGCTCCTGTTGAACGTGTATCACGACATGGGGACGACCGACCGCGTGAATCCCCGCAAGAAGTACGTACAGGTCGTCGAGGAATTGATCGGCGAAGGACTGATGGAGCGAGACACGCTCCTCCTGGCCGCGTTCGGCTTCGCGGCCATGGGCCTCGTCCTCGCCGCCTACGTGTCGGGGAGCCTCGTCCGCTACAGCCCCGGCGGCGGAGGCGGCCCGTTCACGTCTCTCGTCGGGACGCAAGGGTTCCTCGTGCTGACGATCCTGATCATCGCGCTTTCGTTCGCCTACTCGGTTCCGGGCATTCATTGGAAAGGCGTCGCCGGGATGGACCTCCTCACGAACATGATCGGGTTCGGGGTCCTCTGCCCGCTCTCGGGCTGGGTTCTGATCCGGCCCATCGAATCCGCGCCTTGGTGGTTCATCGGGACGATCGCCCTGTTCCTCGGTGCGCTCTATGCGCCGACGACCGCATCCGACTACGCGGCCGATCGCGCCTTCGGAATCCGCACGATGGCCGTGCGACTCGGCGTCAATCGCACGCTGTTCATCGGCTTCGTCCTTCAGGTCCTCTCGGTCGCGTTCCTGTTGTTGGGCTGGGCGCTCCGGTTGTTTCCATTCGACGGACCCGCGTACGACGCGATGGCGGACCTGTGGCCTTTCTTGGCACTACAGGTCCTGTTCTACGCAGTCTTCATTCGACGTGCCACGGTCGGTCGGATCTGGGCACTGCTCTTGCTCCTCTCGATTCTCCAAGCGCTCGGCGTGATCCTCATGCTCTGGCGGTTTGTCGGAGAACATGCCTGGTTGCCCTGACCGAGCGAAGTGGTCGATGACCGGGCCGCATCCCGTACCCATAGTATGTACCAGACCTTCAACTGGTCCGCGCATTTTCCTTCGCCGGCCCGGATCCTTGAAGAGCGGAGGGAACGCGATTGTCTGAGGACAACGATGCGGAGACGCCGCGACCGTGGACCCGGCGGGATTTGGTCAAGCTCGGTCTCGCCGCGGGCGGTGCGGCGGCGGCCGGCGGTCTCGGAGTCGGTCTGGCTGCCACGCTGCTCAAGGCTCCGGCTGCGCCGGTACAGCAACCCCAGAGCACGATCCGGTACACCCGATTCCCGACGGACGAATGGTGGAACGCGCTCGAAGGCCAGCCGGTGAAGGTCACCGATTTCCAGGAGTGGCAAGGGGCGACCGGCGTCTGGGATGGTGAGTTCGTCGATGGAAAGCTCGTCCCGGGGACCGGGTATCCGGTCCTCATAATCCGCGTGAAACGAGACGACTCGGTATTCTCAGCGCCGACCGACGTCGCGGTTCCTTCCGGTTTCAACCTGTACTACGACGATCCCGCGCGGGACATCCGCATCGTGGTCGTCTACGATCGGTGTGCGCATCTGTGCTGCTATCCCGGATGGCAAGTCGTCCAGAATCCGCCGCCCGCGCGGGACTACCTCAGCCCGGCACCGACGTACCAGGTGTTCGGCATCGATCCGATCTACTGCCTCTGTCATGGGTCGCAGTACGATCCGATGCTGCTCGTCAAGAATCTCAACGACAAGAACGGCGTGGAGTTCGTCGGGCCTTCGCGTGTCCACGGCCCGGCGAGTCGAGCGATTCCGGTCTTCGCGGTCCGCGCCGTCGACGACGTACTCCAAGGGGCGATGGTGGACGCTCGTTGGTACGCGTATTGCTGATTCCCGTGCTCGGGCAAGTCGACACGGAAACGGTCGTGTCGAAAGACTCATATAGCCCGCTCCGGTATCTGTTGGAAGACTCGGCAAAGGCGACGAAACTATTCGAGTCACCGTCGCCCGAGTCCGTGGTGGCCGCCTTCGGCGAAGGCCCCGATTTGTGACGGGCCTCATTCTGATGCGGCCGACACTGTGGAGGTTTGAGAAACCCGTGCCCTATGCGGGTGCGTGCCCTCTCGAACCCGACGTTCGCGATCAAGGCAGAGGTATGTTCGAGCTACCTCGCCAAGATTCCTTTAGATGGCAATAATGTGCGTCGTGCATGATCAACTCCGGTTGATCCTGCCGGCGGGCACCGCTATGGGAGTTCGCTTAAGACATGCGAGTCGAGAGGTGCAAGACCTCGGCGGACGGCTCAGTAACACGCGGATAATCTGCCCTCA
>WNGH01003971.1_pt1 | contig 14107 bp, 13 predicted proteins | sample 5400631 | NCBI WGS metagenome assembly WNGH01 (sample SAMN13153373, study PRJNA577476) | soil metagenome | isolation source: 115 cm soil or saprolite under Garry oak tree replicate 1 | place: USA:California | collected 2016-06-15
AGTTCGTTCAACCCACTTGTGAGGAGGCTCTCGAATGAAGAAGTTGCTGTATGTCGCGCTTCTGGCTATCGGCGTGATCACCATGATCGCTCCGCCCGTCATGGCGCAGGAAGAGAAGCCGTTCACGCTGCACGGCGAGCTGCGGTTCCGCGGCGAGTACGACGCCAACGCCCAAGATTTCGACAAGAACAACAGCAACGACCAGTTCAACTACTGGCCGTATCGCGTGCGCATCGCCGCCGAGGGCAAGTTCACCAAGGGTATCACCGGCTGGATCGAGTTCCAGAACGGCGGAGTGTTCGGAAGCGTCGGACAACCAGCCCGTGACGGCTCCGACCTCAACTTCACGGGAAACGATGCGGAGCTCTATCAGGGGAACATCACTTTTGATCACATCTGGTGGAAGAACTTCAGCGCCCGGATCGGCAGGCAGGAAATTGTCGAAGGGACCGAGTTGATGCTCGGCGACCTTGACTTCTACCAGGGGAACACGTTCGATGGATTCACCGGGAATTTCAAGCTGAAGAAGGGCAACATCATGCTCTTCTACACCCGCACGGACGAGCGCAACGCCAATGTCTTCACCGGCGCAGGATTCCTGCCACCGGACCAGATCGTCACGGGGGCGACCAACAACGTCAATTTTGCCGGCGCCTACACCAACTGGAACATCCAGATCGGCACCCTGGACGTGTACCTGCTGAATCTCTCGGACCGCGCCCTGCTCCAGGACATCACGACCCTGGGCGTCCGCTGGGGCAGGGACATGGTCAACAAGACCGGTCTCTTCTGGAACGTCGAGTACGCCCAGCAGTCGGGTGATGCCAGCGCCGTCGACAAGGCCAAGGGGAACGTGGGAGAAGGGTGGATCGGCTGGAACATGAAGTCCGGCAAGAACAATCACCGCTTCTACGGGCGCATCGGCAAGGCCAGCGGCGACGATGACTTTACCGACACAGATCAGAAGCAATTCATTCCGATGTTCGGAGACTTCCACAACCGCCTCGGTCACGGCGATTTCTTCCAGCTCGCCGGAAACTCGACGCTGCTTGGCGGAGGCCCCGTCGGCACGCACCCCCTTGGTATTCAGGGCACGGGCGTGGGCTGGAACGGCATGTTCGGTGACAAGCACGAGGTTGGAGTCGAGTTCTGGTCGTTCAAGACCGACAAGAAGGACCCGGCCAGCAACTTCGACAAGCTGGGGACCGAGTTTGACGTCTGGTACGGCTACAACTACAGCAAGAACCTCACCTTCTCGGCCGCGCTTGCGCAGTTCAGCCCGGATGACGCCCTGACCGGCGGCGGCGGCGCACCCGACGATAAGGTTCATCGTCTGTACGGCAACGCCCGGCTCCGCTTCTAAGCTTCTGCAGAGCCGCACACGTCAAACCCCCGCGGGTCGCCCCCGCGGGGGTTTTTTATTTCGAAGGACAAATTCAACCTTGGCCGATGCTCAATCGTTCGAAGCTCTCCCAGAACCCGGGAAACGACTTGGACACACAGTCAGGGTCGGAGATAACAGTCCCTGGGATGCGCAGACCCGCCACCGCGAACGCCATCGCCATACGGTGGTCCGAGTACGTCTCGATGCGGGTCCCCCGCAAGGGTACGGGGACAATCGTCAGACCGTCCGCGGCCGGCGCGGCGGATCCTCCCAGGCGGTTGATCTCAGCGGCCAAGGCCACGATCCGGTCGCTTTCCTTCACCTTGAGGTGCGGCACTCCGGTGATGCGCGTCGGGCCGCCGGCGAACAGGGCGACGACGGCGAGGGTCGGGACGATGTCCGGCATGGCGCCACAGTCGGCGTCGATTCCCCGGAGGCTTCCCGTTCCCTCGACCTCGACCCAGCTGTCGCCCCGCGTCACCCGGCAGCCCATACGCTCCAGCAGCCGCACGAATTCGGCATCCCCCTGCCGCGAGCCCGGATCGAGCCGCTCGACCCGGACCCGGCCCGAGGTGACCGCCGCGGCCGCGAAGAAGTAGGAGGCTGATGAATAGTCCCCCTCGATCTCCAGCTCGCAGGGACGGTACGGGCGCCCCGCGGGCACCCGGAAGAGGGTCGGCTCGGAACCGGCGGGGAAGGTCTCGACGTCGGCCCCGAATCTGCGCATCACGTCGATGGTCAGATCGACGTAGGGGCGGGACACGAGTCGCCCCTCGATCTCGACCTCCACGCCGCGGGGGGCGGCGGGGGCGGCCAGCAGGATCGCCGACAAATACTGGCTGCTCGTGCCGCCGCGCAGGCGCGTCGTCCCCCCCTGGAGCCCCGGACCACCGACGCGCACGGGGGGGCATCCGTTGCCTCCCAGCGACACCGCCCCGGCCCCCAGATGGCGTAACGCCACGAGCAGGTCCTCGATCGGACGCTGGCGCATCCGCTCGTCGCCGTCGATCACGTAATCGCCGCGCCCAAGCGCGAGCATCGCCGTGAGGAAGCGCATCGCGGTGCCGGCGTTCCCGACCGTCAGCCGGGCGTGCGCGGCGGGGATCGCGCCGCCCCGCCCTTCCACCTCGACTTCGGGAGCCTCCATCGGTCCCGACAGGCGCGTGGCGATTCCGACCGCGTCGAGCGCCGTGATCAGGTGACGCGAGTCGTCGGCCAGGAGCGGATGACGAAGTCGCGATCGTCCGGCGGCCAGGGCCGCGGCGACGAGGGCCCGCTGTGTCGCGCTCTTGGACGGCGGGGCGGGCACGCTGCCGCGCGCGATCTTGACGGTCGCGATCGGTCGATCGGATGACACCTTCGAGTCCTCCGCGGGGATTGAATCGTACACGAGATCGCGGCCACTTGACGCGGTCGCGACCCGTCTCTATCTTGTCCTTCTCGCAGCTTGGTGATCCACCGGGAGTCGTGACGTGATTCTCCGAAAAGGTCGATTCGCCCTGGTGGCGGGCCTCGTGGTCTTCGCCGCCTTCCTGATCGGCCTGGGCAGCCTTCTGATCGGTGCGCAGCCGCCGGCGCGGCCGCGTACCGCCGTCAAGGAGGCGGGCCGGCACAGCGGCGACGACGGGGGGTTCTCGGTGACGCTGACGGAGCCGAGCGAGGCGTACCTGGTGGGGATCAAGAGGATCGTCATCGAGGCGCAGATCCCGCCCGGCGATTCCGTGGTCGGCGCCGATTTCTTCGTGGACGGCCGGCTGGTGGCGACCGACCGCAAGGCTCCCTACTCCACCGAAATGGATTTCGGACAGGAGATAAGGAGGCACACGATCATCGTGACCGCCTTGACCGCCGGCGGCCGGCGCGCCAAGGTCTCCTTCGTCTCGCGGGCGGCCGACCTGGAGGGAGACGGGGCCGTGCCTCTCACGCTCGTCCCCGCCGTCGTGCGCGATGCGGGAGGCCGGCTCGTCGACGGCCTGTCCGTCGGTGATTTCGTCCTGGTCGAGAACGGCGCCCGCCAGCCGATCGTGCACTTCGACGACGACCCGGTGCCTCAGTCGATCGTGGTGACGATCCAGGCCACGGCACCCGAGGAAGCGCGGGATGCCCTGCTGCACGGCGCGGCCTCCTTCGCCGACTCGCTCCTGTCCTTCGACGCGATCGGTCTGGTCGAGGTCGGGGCGATTCTGCCGGACGACGGCGCGGCGCGCGCGGTCCCCCTTCGCCCAGAAAAGAAGAAGAAGGACGCCCCGGCGACCCCCGAGGCCACGCCTCCGCTGGTCGCCGCGTTCTCCTTCGACCATGCCCTGTTCGAGCAGCGCTTGTCCGATCTCGACGGCCGCGGCGATCGACCGCCCGGCGCTCCGCTCGCGGTCGCGCTCCAGGAGGCCACGCGCGGCCTGCAGACCCGACCGCGCGGGCGCGTCCTCCTTCTGCTCCTCTCGGGTCCGGGACCTCGGGTGGCGGAGGCCGCCCTGTTCCCCCGGCCCGACCCGACCCCCGCCCCCTCGACCCACGTCGCACGGGAGGAATCGGATCAGGCCGCGGACCAGGATCTCCCCGCCGCCCTCGACGCCATCAAGCGATCGGGGGCGACCCTGCACGTGGTGGTCTACGGCGGGGTGGAGAGCGCTCCCTTTCCGCAGATCAAGAAGACGGCCGAGGAGACCGGTGGCGAGTTCCTGGTGACGGCGAGCGCCGAGGCGGTCGACGCCGCCTGCCGCCGCATCGCCGAGTCGCTCCTGCATCAGTATCTCGTCAGCTTCGCGCCGGCTTCCCCCGAGCACGAAGGGTGGCGCTCGATCGAGCTGCGCCTGCGCCGGCCCGGCCTCGCCGTGCAGGCACGCAGGAGCTACTTCGCTTCGCAGCCTCTGAAGCGGCCGTGACGACGGCCCCGGCCACCACCCTGCCCGCGAGGAGCGTTGCCTCCTGGCCCGCGCTCTCTCTTCTCGCGTTGCTCGGCTTCTGGACCGTGCGTCTCATCGCCGTGCCGGGACGCGGTTGCTTTCTCGATCTGGTCAACCTGGCCTTCCACGAGGCCGGCCATCTTTTCCTGACGCCCTTCGGATCGACGGTGCATTACCTGGGAGGCACGCTCGGCCAGCTCGCCGTCCCGGCGCTGCTCGCGGCGTACTTCATTCTCGTCGGCCAGGCCTCCCCGCTGGGCGCCGCCGTGTGCGCCTGGTGGCTCGGAGAGAACCTGGTGAACATCTCGGTCTACATGGCCGACGCGCGCGATCTCGCCCTGCCGCTCGTCGGCGGCGGCGACCATGACTGGAACGAGCTGCTCTACCGGTTCGGCCTGCTCGGGGAGACCAGCGTGCGGGTAGTCTCCACCGGCACCCTGTGTGCGGGGATCGTGCTCATGCTGCTGGGTCTCGGCTGGGTGACGTTTTTCGCGCTCCCCTCCAGGACCAGGGAGACCCTCACCGCCGCCGTCGAGGCGCAGGCGCCGGCGCTGCTGTTTCTTCTGAAGGACTCGAGAGACTAGGTCAGGCGGGACTGCTGTTCGAGGCGTCGCCGCTTCGCGGGGCCCGCTTCACGTTGGCCGGCGTCTCCTCCGTCTCCCGGGACTGCCAGTTGATCGCCCGGCACTCCGCCAGAAGCTCGCAGCGGACGCACTCCTTCATCTTCTTGAGGCTGGCGATGACCGTTCCGAAACAGTCCTTCGTGATCCTCGACATCCCTGCATAATCTATTGACTCCCCTCGGGTTGTCAACCTGCACGCGCATTGAAAATGCCCCTTTCATGTTCTATACTCCGCCGGTCTTTCCCCCTCCTGATCGCACGGTCCGACCCGGGCCGGCAGTCCGGACGGAAGGCCCGGTGCCCGAGCATGCGAATCAAGGCCGTGCGACTTGCCTGCATCATCCTTATCGCATCGGTCTTTCCGGGGGCCGCCCGGCGTGATAATTTCAAGCAAGAGATGCGCTTCGGCGCCGAAGCGGCGCAGCGGGGATTGTGGCGTGAGGCGGCGTTTCGGTGGGAGAAGATTCTCAAGACCGATCCCGACAACGCCCGCGCGCACAACAACCTGGCCGTGGCCTCGGAGAGTCTCGGCCAGTTCGACAGGGCCCGCAAGGAATACGAGGAAGCCCGCCGCCTCGCCCCCGACAACAAGGAGATCCGCAACAATTATGAATCGTTCCAGGAGCTCTGCCGGACCATCAAGACGTGCGGCGGCGAGGCGGCCACCCCGTCACCGAGCCCCGGGGACGCGGGCACCGCTCCGCTGCCGGCCCCCGAGGGTGGAACTCCCCTCCCCTCACCCTCCCCCGGCGGTGTCTAGAGGAGCGGGTCGGGGCGTCACCGCCGCGGCGCTCGCGGTCCTGTCGCTGGCCGCGCCGGCGGCGGCGTGGGCCGGCGACGTCGCCAAGGTCACGATCACGGCACCGATGCCGGCGCGACTCGACATGGCCGGCCTGCGGAAGATCCTGGTCACGAGCTTCCTGGTGGACAAGGAGATCTCCGGCGTCGATCTCAACAGGGAGATCGTGGGGTTGTTGCGCAAGGAGCTGCGCAAGAAGACCAACCTCGACATCCTGGATGTGGAGCCGCCCCCTCTGCCGGAGCAGCCGCTGAAGGACCTGCTGGCGAACAGCGGTTTCTGGCGCCGGCTGGGCGAGACCCATGGCGCGGACCTGATCATCTCCGGGAAGGCGTCGTACGAATCGGCCGACCGCTCGGGGTTCGTCACGCAGGACGAAATCTCGCCGGTGACGGGGCAGCGCGTGCGACGCACGCGCTACGTCGAGCGCGAGGGGTACACCCTCGGTCTCAATCTCTTCTTCATGGACGGATCGACGGGCCGGCTCTTGTATGAAGACCAGTTCACCGGCGAGAACACCCTGCCCGGGCACGGCACCGATCGCCTGACCGTCCTGTACACTCTGTTCGAGCAGTTCGAGGACGACGTGCTGGGAATCGTGATGCCCAAGCCCAGAACGGCGCAGCGATACATCTTCACAGAGTAGGAGCCCCTTGAAACGCCTCCGAGTGGGCGCCTGTTGCGCGCTTTTCGCCGCGGCACTCCTGAGCCCGGGCAGCGTTTTTCCGTTCGGGAAGAACAAGATCGCCTACCAGAAATTCGACTGGCATCTCTACAAGTCGCCGCACTTCGACGTGTACTACTATCCGGAGGAGGAGTCGCTCCTCCAGGAGATCGTCTCCGACGCCGAGAGCCAGTACATGCGGCTGTCGCAGATCCTGGACCACGAGATCAAGTTCCGAATCCCGCTCATCTACTACAAGACTCACGCCGAGTTCGAGCAGACCAACGTCGTCCTCGAGTTCCTGCCCGAGTTCGTGGGCGCCTTCGCCGAGCCGATCGAGAACCGCATGGTCCTGCCGATGGATGCGCCGCCGGACAAGAAGTATTCGCTCATCGGCCACGAGCTGACGCACGTCTTCGAGTTCAGCATCCTGTACCAGGAGTCGCTGTCGCGCGCCTTCCGCTCGAACGTCCCCGGCTGGATCATGGAGGGCCTGGCCAGCCACCTCGGCCACGACGAGGACAACTTCGACCGGATGATCATCCGCGACGCCGTCGTGAACGGCCTGATCCCGCCGATCCACCGCGTGCAGGGCGTGAACTTCATCATCTACCGGTACGGCCAGGCGGCGTTCGACTTCATCGAGGAGAAGTACGGGTCCGAAGGGATCCGCAATTTCCTCTGGGAGTACCGCAAGAGCCTCCTCGCCAACAACGTCGCCAAGCCGCTCAAGGACGCCTTCGGGCTGGAGGCCGACGAGTTCGACAGGCAGTTCAAGAAGTTCCTCCAGAAGAAGTACCTGCCGGCGCTTCTGGACAAGAAGGAGGCGGAGGACTACGGCAAGGAGATCGCGCCCAAGAGGAAGACCGACTATGAGCGGGAGTACGTCACGTTCTCGCCCGCGCTGTCCCCCTCGGGCGAGCTGATCGCGGCGCTCACCACGCGCTACGAGGACCTCGATGTCGTCATCATCTCCGCCAAGGACGGGAAGGTGTTCCGCAACCTCACGAAGGGGTTCACCAACAAGTTCGAGTACCCGGTCTACGGCGCCTTCCAGGGGAAGAAGGATCTGACCTGGTCCCCCGAGGGGGACAAGGTGGCCTTCTTCGCCCGTCGCGAGAACGAGCGCGCGCTCCTGATCTACGACGCCGTGCGCGGCAATCTCGATCGGATGATCAGCATCCCCGGCGTGGACGACGAGCTGTCCCCCGCCTGGAGCCCCGACGGCAAGAGGGTCGCCTTCGAGGGGAACAAGGGGGGGCAGGTCGACCTGTTCACCTACGACCTCGACAGCGGCGAGATCAAGAACGTGACCCAGGACGAGTTCTATGACGGCAATCCCGCCTGGTCGCCGGACGGCCAGCAGATCCTCTACAACCGGCGGATCAACGCGACCGAGAAGATTTTCATGGTGGACGCCAACGACCCGTCCCGCAAGATCCAGCTCACCTTCGGCGACAGCCTCGATCTCCAGCCGTCCTTCTCGCGGGACGCCAGGAAGGTCTTGTACACGTCGGACTCGAACGGCGGCATCTTCAATCTGTGCTCGTTGAGTCTCGACAACGGGGAGATCCGGCGCTACACCGACGTGGTGGGAGGTGTGTTCACCCCGCTCGAGCTGCCGGACGAGGACGGCAAGTCCTCGCTGGCCTACACCTACTACGGCGGCGGACTGTTCCGCCTGTTCCGCATGACCCCGGGCGAGCCCGAGGCGATCATCCGCCCGGCGGACCAGGCGCGCGAGCCGGCGGAGATCCTGCCGTTCCAGCCCCCCCTGCGGCTCACACTCGACGACGTCAAGAAGACGAAATACGCGACGCGCCGGTACCATGTCGAGAGCGCGCCGTCGGTCCTGGTGGGCGTCGCCAACGACGGCACGGTCCTGAGCAACGCCCAGATCCTGCTCTCCGACCTCCTGGGCGACCACCGGCAGTTCTTCGACTTCCAATCGGTCTCGACCTTCTCGAACTTCAACTACGCCTACCTGAACCTGAAGCACCGCTGGAACTGGGCCGCCACCGCCACCGATTTCCGGGACTTCTACGTGGTGAATTCCGCGGCCGGTCAGACGTTCCGGACGCGCCAGTTCAGCCGTTTCACCGGCGCCAGCTTCGAGCTCAGCTACCCGTTCAACCGCTACTACCGCATCGGCACCTCGGCCGGCTATTACGAGCGGAGCATCGACCGGCCTCTGGGTATCAATATCAACACCGGCTTCACCGAGTTCGCCCAGCTCTCGGAGAAGTTTCCTCTCGTGTCCTGGAGCATCGACGGCGACACGACCCGCTTCAAGGAGTTCGGCCCCTATCACGGGCAGCGCTTCCAGCTGCGGCAGGACTGGGCTCCGACGCTGAGCGAGGGGGGCGATACGTCGCTGTTCCGGAGCGGCCCGTTCGTGAACTCGACCCTCGATTACCGCCTGTACCGGCGCGCGACATCGCGCTCGCTCCTGGCCCTGCGTCTCGTGGGGATCGTCGGCAACGGCCGGGGCTACAACCTCTACTCGGTGGGCGGATTGAACCAGCTGCGCGGCTACAACTACCGCGAATTCTTTGGCAGCCGCGTGTCCTTCATGAATCTCGAATTCCGCTTCCCGCTCGTGGACGCACTCGCCTTCCCGTTCGGCGTCATCCGCGACCTCCGGGGCTTCCTGTTCTTCGATGTCGCGTCCGCCTGGTTCGGCAGCGGCCAGCTCGGGGGAACGGGCCAGACCTTCTTTCACTCCACTCTCGGCTCCGAGGTGACCGACCCTACCTTCTCGTATTTCGTGCAGGGTCCGAACACTCCGGGCCAGGGCCTGCTCCGCCGGTTCGATTTCTGGGACTCGAAGAACGGCAAGCTGGGCGACGGCCGCGCCGCCTACGGCTTCGGATGGGGTTTCTACCTCGGACCGTTCGAGTTCACCTGGTCGTTCGCTCACCAGCTGCCGAACACGGTCGAGGTCTGCAACGACGGAGGAGACGGCATCTGCAATCCGGGCGATCGCATCAGCCGGATCAACGATCCCTTCCACAAGGGCGGCACCGTCTCGCAGTTCTACATCTCCCGCGAGTTCTGAGGCCGCGCGGCGGCGTACGCCGCTATTTCTTCGGGCAGTCGAGGACGTCGATCTCGACCAGACGCACGGGCGTGGATCCGGTGTTCGTGATCGAGTGCTTCTCCGGCCCGCGCCAGACGATGTCACCGTTCTTCAGGGACAGCGTCGAGACCTTGCCGGACGCGTCATGGATCTCGAGGGTCCCTCCCTCGACCACCACCACCACGCGCGAGGTCTTGTGCTCGTGCTCCGGCGAGGACGTCCCGGCCGGATAGTAGTTCATCTGGGCGCGGACCCGCTCGTTCTGCAGCACCAGCTTCTGCGTGAAGTCCGTGCTCCCGGCCAGCGCGACGCTGAGCCCGAGCGCGGCCAGCGCGAGGAGGGCCGGAGGGGCCAGGCGTTGCCATCTGGTGCGTGGCGGCATCATCGTCTCCTTGTCACACTTTCGGATGATCCAGACTTCTCGTGCACATCCTCACACGGTGCCGGCGCGGCGCAGCGACAGCAGGGCGGCGACGATGCCGAGCAGGGCGCCGCCGGCGGCCAGGGTCAGCGACGCGCCGGCAGGCAGAAAGCGGCCGGCGACGATCGACAGGAACGGGTTGGCCCGGAAGAACTCCGCGCGCTCGACCAGCCGGTGCGTGCACAGGAGCCCGGCGACCGCCAGGACCCCGCCCGCGAATCCCTGCGCGGCCGCCGCGAGCATGAACGGACCGCGGATGAACCCGGCGGTGGCCCCGACCAGCTTCATGATCTCGATCTCCTCGCGCCGGGCCAGGACCGTCAGGCGTACGGTCGCTCCGACCGTGACCAGGGCGGCGAACGCCAGGAGGGCGCCGAGGCCGTACCCGCCCCGGCGCACCAGGGCGACGATCGCGGCCAGGCGCTCGGTCCAGTCGCGGTCGTAGCGCACCTCCTCGACACCCGGCGCCTTCTGATACGACTTGGAGATTCGGTCGAGCGCCTCGGGCTCGCGGTAGGCGTCGAGGATCTCCAGCTCGAACGAGGCCGGGAAAGGATTCCCCCCGACCCTCTGCGGCAGGTCGCGCAGCGTGGGGAAGTCGCGCTGGAACCTCGACCGGGCGTCGGCCTTCGTGATGAAGCGCACCGCGGCGATGGCGGGGTCCGAGGCGAACTCGGCCCGCAGCGTCCGCATCTGGTCCGGAGTGACCTCCTCGCGGAGATAGACCTGGACCTGCGTCTGGCGGCCGAGATCCTCGACGAAACGGTTCAGGTTGACGGCCAGCAGAAGGAACAGCCCCAGGACGTAGAGCGAGATGCCGATGGCGGCGGCGGACAGCAGGCTCAGCGTCGGATTGCGCCACAGGCCGTCCCAGGCCTCCCGCACGTGGTGCCGCAGAGCGCGCAGGAACATCAGGCCGCCCCGGGAGCGGCCAGCCGGCCCTGGTCGAGAGAGATCACGCGGCGCCCCATGCGCCTGATCAGGTCACGGTCGTGGGTGGCGATGATCACCGTGGTGCCGTGCGAGTTGATGTCACGGAACAGTCCCATGATCTCCCGCGCCAGGTCGGGGTCGAGGTTGCCGGTCGGCTCGTCCGCCAGAAGGATGAGGGGACGGTTCACCAGCGCCCTGGCGATCGCCATGCGCTGCTGCTCCCCTCCCGACACCTGCTCGGGATAGTTGTGCAGCCGATGATTGAGACCGAGCATCTCCAGAACCTGGAACGTCCGGCTGCGCTGCTCTTTGCGCGACAGGCCGATGACCTGGGTGGCGAAGGCGACGTTCTCGAACACCGTCTTGCGCGGCAGCAGCTTGAAATCCTGGAACACCACCCCGACCTGCCGGCGGAGGTACGGCACGCGCCGCGCCGGCATCGTGGCGACGTCCTGGTCGTTGACCACGACCTGGCCCGAGCTCGGGACCTCGTCGCGGAAGACCATCTTCAGGAAGGTGGTCTTGCCGGCCCCGCTCGGACCGGTGAGAAAAACGAACTCCCCCTTCTCGACGTGCACGCTGACGTCGGTGAGCGCCGGCGCTCCCTGCGCGTACCTCTTCGTGACGTGGAAGAACTGGATCATGCCGGGCGGCCGGGGGAGTATGGCGTCAAGGCCTGTCCAGGCGCTCTTTCAGCAGGCGGTTCACGAGCGCGGGGTTCGCCTTGCCGCCGGTCGCCTTCAGCACCTGGCCCACGAAGAAGCCCAGAAGCGCGCTCTTGCCGGCCCTGTATTGCGCGTGCTGCGACTGGCTCCCGGCGATCACTTTTTCGATCGCCTCGCGGATGGCGTCCTCGTCGGTCACCTGGGACAGACCCTGCTCGCGAACCACGTCGGCCGGGTCCCTGCCCGAATCGTAGACCGCCTCGAAGACCTCCTTGCCGATCTTCCCCGAGATCGATCCGTCCTTGACCATGACGACGATCTTCGCGAGACGCTCCGGATCGAGCGGGATGTCCTTCGGGTCCCTGACGTCCAGCCTCCCCTCCTTGATTTTCCGGAGGACCTCCGTCTCGATCCAGTTGGCGGCGGCCTGACCGTCCCCCGCGGCCGTCGCGGTCGCCTCGAAGTAGTCGGCGAGCGGACGGCTCGCGGTCAGGACCTGCGCGCTCTGCTCCTTGAGCCCCCATCTCTCGACGAGGCGCCGGCGACGCGCGGAGGGAAGCTCCGGGACCTGGCGGCGGACCGCCTCGATCCAGGATTCGTCGACCCGCAGCGGCAGAAGATCGGGCTCGGGGAAGTAGCGGTAGTCGTGCGCCTCCTCCTTGGAGCGCATCACGGTGGTCCTGTCCTCCGCCGGTTCGTACAGCCGGGTCTCCTGCGTCACCGTGCCGCCGCGGGACAGGAGATCCGTCTGGCGGCGGATCTCGTATTCCAGCGCGTGCTGCACGAACTTGAACGAGTTCAGGTTCTTGAGCTCGGCCTTGGTGCCGAACGCCTTCTGTCCGCGCGGCCGCAGGGATACATTGGCGTCGCAGCGCAGCGACCCCTCTTCCATGTTGCCGTCCGTCACCCCGAGATAGACCAGGATGGTTCGAAGCGTCGAGTAGTAGGCGTGCGCTTCCTCGGGCGAGCGCATGTCCGGCTCGCTGACGATCTCGATCAACGGCACTCCGGAGCGGTTGAAATCGACGCGCGACGTGCTTCCGGAATCGGGGAACCCTTCGTGCAGGAGTTTTCCGGCGTCCTCTTCCATGTGGACGCGCGTGATGCCGACGCTCCGGGTCGTCCCACCCGTTTCGATATCGAGACGCCCCCCGACCGCCAGCGGGCGGTCGTACATCGAGATCTGATACCCCTTCGGCAGATCGGGATAGAAGTAATTCTTGCGCGCGAAGATCGACACCGGCTCGACCCGACAGCCGAGGGCGAGCGCGGCGCGCAGGGCGAACTCGACGGCGCGGCGGTTCAGGACCGGGAGCGTTCCCGGCATGCCGAGGCAGACCGGACAGACGTTGGTGTTGGCGGGGGCGCCGAAGCGCGTGGAGCAGCCGCAGAAAATCTTCGAGTCGGTCAGGAGCTGGCAGTGGACTTCGAGCCCGATGACCGGTTCGTATTCCATGCCGCTCCCCGACGCGGGTCTCGGGCGCCCCGCCGCGATCCGCGCGCCCGGGTGCGCGTCGCCGGCGGATTATAGCATCGGGCCTGTGCTAGAGTACGCGCCGGTCGCGGGCTCCTTTCGCACGGAGGCGGGTGTCGTGGGCGTGAGAGTCGCGGTCCTGGGCGCCGGGAACCTCGGGACCACCCTCGGCATCGTCCTCGCCGGCGGCGTGCCGGGAATCCGGGCCGGCAAGAGCCGCGACGTCGTGCTGTGGACGATCGAGCCGGACGTCGCGCGCGAGATCCGCGACCATCAACTCAACACCAAGTACCTGCCGGGCGTGCCGCTGCCGCGCGGACTCGCGGTCACGGGCGAACTTCCCGAGGCCGTGGCCGGGGCCGCGATCATCCTCGTCACCGTCCCGTCCAAGGTCGTGAGGGAGGTCGCGCGACTGCTCGGACAGGCGCTGCGGGCGGGGGACGCCGCACCCTTCATCGTGAATGCCTCCAAGGGCCTCGAGACCGGGACCTATCTCCGCATGACGGAGGTCCTCGCTTCCGAGCTTCCGCACTCCCAGGGCGAGCGCGTGCTCGCGATGTCCGGTCCCTCGATCGCGCACGAGCTGAGTCGCGGCACGCCGACCGCTGTGGCGCTCGCCTGTCGCGACCTGCGCCTGGCGCGCTCCGTCCGCCGCGACATGCAGACTCCGGTCCTGCGTTTCCAGGTCAGCCGCGACGTGGCCGGCGTCGAGCTGGCCGGCGTCCTGAAGAACGCCTACGCGCTCGCCTTCGGCCTGTGCGACGGGCTCGGCCTGGGTCTCAACACCAAGGCGGCGCTTCTGACACGGGCCCTGCCCGAGCTCGCGCGCCTGGGCGTGGCCCTCGGCGGCCGGCGCGCCACCTTCTTCGGTCTCGCCGGCCTGGGCGACCTGGTCGGGACCGGCCTGAGCGACCACAGCCGCAACCGCCGCATGGGAGAAGAGCTGGCCCGCCGCCGCCCCGCCGAGGAGGCGCTCGCTTCCATCCCCGGCGTGGTCGAAGGGATCGGCTCGGTCCGCCTGGCGCGCGAGCTGGCCGCCCGGCACCGGCTGCGCCTGCCGCTCCTCGAGGGCATCGCCGCGGCCGTCGAACGGACGATCGATCCCCTGAAGATGATCGAGCGGATGATCGGCTAGGGCCACCGGATCCTCGTCGCCCGCCTT